>Ga0116175_1002564_pt1 | contig 10884 bp, 10 predicted proteins | sample AD_UKC125_MetaG_FD_89802 | JGI IMG/M metagenome (GOLD analysis project Ga0116175, IMG submission 89802) | Active sludge microbial communities of municipal wastewater-treating anaerobic digesters from USA - AD_UKC125_MetaG | ecosystem: Engineered > Bioreactor > Anaerobic > Digestate | place: USA... | reverse complement strand
GGCGGCATCTTCGACGAGAAGATCAACCTGCCAACCCTGGGCAGGGACTTCCGCAACGCCATCCTCGACGCGTGCGCCGTCGACTGGTCCGGCATCAGCCCGGCCATCTTCGGCTCGATGTTCCAGTCGGTCCGCGACGCGGAGACCCGCCGCGCCCTCGGCGAGCACTACACGTCCGAGGAGAACATCCTCAAGACCCTCAACCCGCTCTTCCTGGACGAGCTCAGGGACGAGCTGGCTGTGGCCCTTGCCCGCGACACAACCCAGAAGAAGGTCAACGCCCTCAACAGGCTCTGGGACCGCCTCGGCGCCATCCGCTTCATGGACCCCGCCTGTGGGTGCGGCAACTTCATAATCGTCGCCTACCGAGAACTCCGAGCCATCGAGCTCCAAGTCATGGAAGCCCTGTATGACCTCCGCGACAAGCACCAGCTCTCGCTCGACGCGAAGTCTGACCTCAAAGTCACCCTCGACCACTTCTACGGCATCGAGATCGATGAGTGGCCGGCGCGCATCGCCGAGACTGCCATGTTCATGATGGACCGCCAGAGCGACCTCAAGCTCCAAGAACGGTTCGGGCAAGCACCCGAACGGCTGCCCATCCAGCGAGAAGCCAAGATCTTGGTCGAGAATGCGCTCCAAGTGGACTGGTCCGATATGTTGCCGCCCTCCAACGATGTTGTGGTCGCGGGGAACCCACCTTTCCATGGGCACAAGGAGCGGTCGCCGCAGGAGACGGCCGACCTCAGGCTCGCTTGGGACACAGCCAACACACAGCATCTTGACTTCGTGACGGGCTGGTACGCCAAGGCTCTGGAATACTTCGGTGAGCGCACGCGCGGATCTTGGGCCTACGTCTCGACCAACTCAGTTTGCCAGGGCGAGGGTGTGGCTCAACTCTTCCAACCTATCCTGGAGGCCGGCTGGCGCATCCGATTTGCCCACAGACCCTTTCGTTGGACTTCGGAAGCGTCAGGGGCTGCGGCCGTCCACGTCGTGATCGTGGGTTTCGACCGCGACTCCAGCTCGGCTGCGAGGCTGTTCGAGCACGCGGATGAGCCACTCGTCGTGGCGAACATCAGTCCCTACCTCGTGGACGGCCCGAACGTGCTGGTTACGCCTCGGCGAAGTGTGCTCAGCCATGCGCTCGAACCACTCCGGGCCGGGTCCACCCCAATTGACTGGGGCTCGCTGATGGTCGAGTCGGAGGATATGGCGGCGGTGCGGGCGGATCCTGTGGCTTCCAGGTACTTGCGCCCCTACCTGGGCGGCAAGGAACTCATCAATGGGCTTGATTCCTGGTGCCTGTGGATGGATGATCCGGCAGTCGAGGTCGCCGCCCTTCGCAAGAGCCCGATCCTGAGAACGCGTCTGGATGCAATCGCGCGCGAGCGTTCTAGAAGCGGGCGGGCTGCAACACGGGCGCTTGCGGCAACGCCGCATCTGTTCGGAGAGCGTCGCCAGCCGGCGGGAGCCTACCTCGGGATACCTCAGACGTTCACGGAGAACAGGGACTTCGCCACGGCGGCCAGGGTCTCCGAGGACACGATCGCGTCGATCAAGTTGTTCACCCACCCCGACCCCGACGGCTTCCTCTTCTCAATTGTCTCTTCAACCATGTTCATCATCTGGCAGAAGACCATTGGCGGTCGACTAAAGTCCGATCCGTCGTTCTCGAGCAGCCTCGTCTGGAACAACTTTCCGCTGGCTCCACTCGCCTCAGACAAGAGGGAGCGAGTCTGCGCGGCCGGCGAAGGTGTTCTTGGGGCACGGGCGAGGTTCGCTGGCAAGACGTTGGCCCAGCTCTACAACCCTGCTGGCATGCCCGCGGAGTTGAAGCTGGCCCACCAGGCTCTCGATCGGGAGGTGGACTCGCTTTTTGATCTCCGGGTTCAAGAACCTTCGCTCCTGCAACGTCAAGAGGCCCTGTTCTCCCGATACCTGGACCTCGTTCTGGCAGAGGGCCCCCCGTGAAGCGTGAGGTGAGACTGCTCAAGGACAAGGCCGTTGCCTCGCTCACTCTGAGCGTCGAGCACTTCAATCGTCCTTGGGACCTTGGCCGAGGCGATGCGGTGTTGATCCTGCTGGATCATGCCTTTGAGATGCTCCTCAAAGCTTCCATCCTTCATCGGGGCGGAAGGATCCGAGAGCGGCGCGAGAAGAACACCATCGGATTCGACGCGTGTGTGCGTCGGGCCTTGTCAACGCCTCGTGTTCAGTTCCTCACAGATGAGCAGGCCCTGGTCCTTCAGGCCATCAATGGCCTCCGGGACGCCGCGCAACATCACCTGGTCGACTTGTCCGAGGCGCAGCTGTACCTGCACGCCCAGGGGGGCGTGACACTGTTCCGCGACCTCCTTGGCGCCGTGTTCAAGGAGCAGTTGACCGATCTCTTGCCCGCTCGGGTCTTGCCCATCTCTACCCGAGCCATCACTGACCCAATGGTGATGTTCGAGGAGGAGTTGGACGAGGTGCGCCAGCTACTCGCTCCTGGCAGCCGCCGACAGGCTGAAGCCCAGGCCAAGCTGCGGGGTCTGGCGATCGTTGACGGGGCAATCCGGGGTGAACTCCTGCAACCAGGTGAAGGCGATCTCCGCCAGCTCGTGAAGAAGGTCAGGTCGGGGGATGACTTCGGCCAGATCTTCCAGGGCATTGCTTCTGTCACGTTCGTGACGGACGGATCCGGACCAAACGTCTCTCTGAGGATCAGCAAGAACGTCGGTGTGCCTGTGACCATCGTCCCCGAAGGGACTCCAGGCTCGTCGGTCGTAGCCGTACGGCGTGTGGACGAGCTTGGCTACTACAACCTCGGCAGGGATGACCTCGCTAGGAAGGTCGGACTGACGACGAACAAGACCTCTGCCGCCATACGCGTCCTGGGTCTCAAGGCGGACCCGGATTGCTACAAGGAGTTCAAGATCGGGGCGGTCCGGCACCAGAGGTACTCGAAGGAGGCCATCGCTCGGGTGAAGGCCTTGCTGGCGGTGAAGCGCCCTGACGAGGTCTGGCAGGAGTACCGCCAGCTCTTGGCCGAAACCTGACCTGACCCAGGGGCAAGGGCCGGGTCGGCTCGGTGCACCCACATAACACTCAGTCGCGACACGCCCGAGGTGCATAACGTCGGCTAATTCTTAGAATCGCCGGCCGTTCTTACAAGATTCAGTGCATCTCGACAACGGGCTGGGTGTCGAGATGCACCGGAAACTGCACGACTGCGTGCGGGCCACTTTGCACGATCGACTCCCTCCGCCCGAGTGGTGCAAGATCCAAGACGGTGCATCCAAAGCGGGAGGGACGATCGTCGCCGACCACTCATCGAACTGAAGTCATGATGTGCCCGCCACGCGGCGAATCTCGCCGAGTGCTGGCGGCCGCCAATCCAGCCAGGTCCCCGGTGACTTCAGACGACGTGTCCAGGGGCACCGCTGTAGCCGCGGAGGACGCGGTCCCGGTTATCCGCGATCTCGTCAGCAATCTTGCGTATGGAGCGCTCCAGCCACCGCTCCGCAGCCGAGCCCTCGCTGTAGTCGGCCTCGGCGATGCTGTTCACCCGACCCTGCTCCTGCAGCACGGCAGCGTTCTCGAAGTTCTTTGCGCCGGGAGCGTAGACACCAAATGTCTTGCCACCCATCCGATTCACGACTGAGAAGCTGGGGATATCGCTGGGCCCGTCCGCAATGTAGATCATGTTGCGGATCGGGACTCGTCGCTGGTCCTCTGGGATCAGCGAGTTGACCGTCAGGGCGCCATCATCTTGAACGTTGACGCCCTTGTTGATCTCAAAGATCGCACGTGTCTTGCTCGTGTTGTCGACGGTGTAGCCCACCTGAGTGACCACGGGACTGCCTGGCGTCGGCAACTGTTCGAGGAACCCCGGTGGAGGAGCTGCTGGAAGCAACTCACACGCCCATACGCCGTCTACGTGTGAATGGACGGCGGAGCCGCGGATCATCGCTCTTAAGCCAGTCGAGACGATGTAGTGCTCGACCTTGATGTCGTGCTTCGCGTAGCGCGGCTCCTCGGTCACGAGCCGACGGGTCCGGTCGAAGAAGTCAGGGATACCGGGTGCGAGCTGGATCGCTGCGCCGAGCTCTGCGAGCCGCTCGTTGGTCAAGTTCGGAATGCGCCCCGCCCGGACATAAGTCAGTAGGTGGTTTAGGTAGATCGTGTCGGCGGACACCTCGCAGTTTTGGCCGCGATAGTACTCGGCAAGCGAGTTGACCTCGTTCCAGAAGGTCGCGTCATCGATGCCGTACGCGGCGAAGAGCGGCACCTGCATGTAGCCGTGCGTCAGAGTCTTGTCGAAGTCCCAGACCAGGGCGATGACGTTCTGGGTGTAGATCGCCGGCGGCACTAGGCACGCTCCACTCCACCGAATGCAATCGAACCGTCCCCCTGGTTCCACCAGGGCTGCAACTCACAGCTCGCGTCCCGCAGCGCTTCATGCGCGCGCCCCATAGCTGCCAAGGGCACCACGGCACATAGACGCCATGAATCCGCAAGCGGCCAGTCCCTCACTGCCTGCCAGGCGCTGTCGCTCGGCCCCGCAGTGGCCAGGACCACCTCGACACGTCGCAGCGAGGGCAGTCCCACGGTCCCGACTACTGAGTCCGAGTAACCGGATGGTTTGGTTGCCACCTCGCATTTGATACCGTGCCAGTCCCATGCCGCTGCTGCGGCTGCCAGCACCGTCTCCAGTTGCCCGTCATACGAACAGTCCTGAGTGTTTGAGCTCCGAGAGCCTGTCGGCGTTGCACCTGTCTCCACAGTCACAACCTACCGAAACTGCGCGCTCCGCGGGCTCACAAGGGACCGACGCTCCTATTCCGTGTCAGGAGAACCGCTGATCTAGCCTCGGTCTTTCATGGAGGTGTGGGCGTGGGGATCGCGGCCTGATGTGAGGTGGTGAAGGTCCTCGGGCATGGCGGCTGGCCAGGCCGACGCTGCCGGGCTGCGGTCCTCGGGTGGTGGGTAGGCAGGGGCGGGGTCAGGCTCATTCAGGGATGGCGGTGATCTTGGCGAAGATGGTGACGATCGCGGCCGCGCAGGGCCAGATTGGAGGGATCTTCAGGCGTCGTCGGCGTCCGCTTCCGGTGAGCCGGGCGGGGGTGTGCAGGAACCGGTAGCGCCAGGACACGCTCAGACGTCAGTTGAGGTACCGAACCTCTCAAACCCGGCGGCAATAGCCTCCATTGATGCCTCAATCGACGATCGTTGAGTGTCCACAGTCAAGATTCGTAGGCCCGCGGAGGCCGCACGGTCAACCGACCTGTGGTAAGCGTCAAAGAACCTACGGTTCGCTTCCTTGCCACGCTGCTCCTTGAGGGAAGGGTTACCGCGGTGCTCGATGCGCGCCCAACACGTTTCGAAATCCGCAAGGCAAACAATATTTAGCGCGTCTTGTCTTTCTTTTATAAGGTGGTCCACTAGGGCCGACAAATGGTATACATTTATACCAAGATAATCGGGCCAAGCCAACAGGCTGATGATCCCTCGGTCGCATAGGACCGTGCGCCCCCGGGCAACCGCATCCCGGACCAGCCCCCATCGTTCAACTTCGAGAGCGACCCTGAGCAGGAAGTCAGACTCAGGGACCAACCTGCCTTCCGGCCTCTCAATTGCCATAGCAATGTCACTGAGTTGACTTTCTGTCTTCCGTCCAATACAAACTACTTTTTGACCACCGAGTGGACCACTCGCCGCCGCGTTCATCAGTGTCGTCTTGCCACTGCCGTCGTAGCCCTCGAAGACAAAGACACTCCGGCCGCGCGATTCTTCAGCGGACTCCATCCATCTACACTTCCTCTCCGTCAATAAAATCCTGAAGCTGGCGCCTCACGAAGGGGGCATCAATAGATAGTCTGAGTAGTTCACCGTCTTCCAAGTCAAACACTCCAGACCCGTAGGTCCCCACATCCCAACTATTTATCGCCATGTGCCCAATGACGTTAATCGAGCTGTAGTGTGCAACGACGACGATTGACCTCAACTCCGAATCTGCTGCAAACCCCAGCAACATACCCAACCCACGTCCCACTCGCAGGGCCTGCTCCGCGAGACTTTCCTCCCCAAATTTGGGCCGCACAAACCTCTCGGCATAAGACAGTTCTAGGTAACCAGGATATTGGGCGGCAATGTCCGATTCACTCAAATCCTCCATCGCTCCGGAGTGGTAAGCCGTCAACTCGTGAATGACCTCGATAGGATGGTTTGGGGCGAGGAACGCCGCCGTCTCCAGACACCTTTTCAGCGGCGAGGATACCAACACGAAGTTCTGAATCGCCTCCACATAACGTCGAGAGTGCTCAAGCTGTCGCTCAAATCCCTCAGCCAGCGGCACATCGTAGCGCCTGCCCCATATGCCAACCTCGCGCCGGGTGCTACTCGCGTGACGAACCAGAACAAGCTCAGTTGACTCCATTTTCCCTTCTAACCATGGCCTATCGTTATGTCAGGAAACATGCGCAGCCCCGATTGGGGCGTGATGTTGACGTCGACCTTCCTGGTTGGTACGTGCGCCTTAGCCACTGTTTGTAGAACGAAGAGCGAGAAGAGGGCTGCTGGAAGAGCTGGAGGCGCCGCGCCAGCCGCCGCGCCAGCGGTTGCTGCGGTACCTCCTGCGGCTAGGAACCCCTGAACGACCCCTGGGGCTTTCTCTAGGACACGACTGAGATCAGTTGCATTCGAAATGAACCTCGGTGTAAGACCGAGCATGCCAACTTCCTTGCCGACCATGGATCGGATTGTCTGGGAGTACCGTTTAAGGGCCGCAACCATCTCCTCGCGAATAGTCGTTTCTTGAGGATTCGCTCGCCAGGCGCTCAACGATTCGAAGTAGCGCTCGGCAGTGGGGGCCGCTCTGATACTCTTCAGGACGTCGCCACTGACGTGCCGAAGGTGTTTCGGACGAGGAAGGCGAATTTCCATGGCAATACTAGCATCGCGATCACCGTACTGTCGGTTTTCGGGGTCGATCAGGTCCTCCCGCCACAAATCCAAGGCAGCCAAGTATGGCTTCCACCGAGGACTATTTGGAGCCGAACGAAGGACATCGGCCAAGCTTCGATTGTACAGTTCCGCAGCAATTGTATAGTAGACCTCAAGGTCGCGGGCGGCAGAATCGCCCACCGTGTCTCGCACTTGGTGAATAAGGCCCCCGACCGATTCGATTCGACCGCATTTGAGTCCCAGAACGCGTTCTCCAGACACTTGAATCATCTTGCTGAGGAGAAGGCCGTCGCCGCCGAGTTCATCGGAGGACCGCTCACGCGCAATTCGTAGCTCGTCAGTGATCCACTCCCGACTGCGAGCCCAGAAGCCGAGGTAGTCATCCGGGTCAACTTCTAACTCTAAGGCCACCGGAGCGGTCGGGCCGGCAAGATATCGATTGGAGATATTCGCGAAGTTGGCTGAGTTTTGGGGAGAAGACCAGTGCTCGGATGAGAACGGGGTGCGGTCGAGGCGCTTGGCTATTTCTAATGCGCCGGGATCAAATCCTCGACGGTCGCCCTTTTGCATTCGAACGAGTGAATCCTCAAGACTCGTGTCATCGTAGCGAGAGAACGGTATTATGAAACGATTCCTGAGCCCCACTTCGAGCCACGAATCGCGTGACGGATACAGCCCGAGATGCTCTCCCAACCACCTGCCGTGCAGAAGGTAATGGTCCGGAATGGCCAACTTTGGCTGTAGCAATAAATTGAGATAGAGACTCCGGTCGAAGGCGCTACGGGACACTGCGAATTGATAGAATCCGTGTCCAGCAGTGAAGAGCGTTGCTTCGGTCACTGATTCTCCTCATGCTCCGGAAGTCCCTCGATCACTGCGCGAATGTCATGGTAGCGGTTCAGCCCCGACCGTTCGGGGAGTCAGGTCCATGCAGGACAGCCGGGCGGCATGCTCGCAAGAGCGCAGCTCCCTGTGCATCGCTAAGGGAGATGTCGAACTGTCGGTAGCGGGCGCGGTCCTTGGCGGTCGGCTTCCGCCCTCGCCAGGCGGGTGAGAGGTTGAGGTGGGCGTGGGCGACGTGGACCCACTGCCAGGTCAGGCCGAGGTCGTAGCAGCCGTCCCGGGTGCCGGGCCGGTAGCGGCGGGCCCATACATCGAACCAGCGGCTCATCCCGCGACGGTGGCGGATCTTGGCTTCGGTAGCGCGGTAGTCCCTCCGTGGTGACTCCTCGCCGGCGCGCCATATCCGAGCCGTCCATTCGTCGGCGGTGATGAGCATGGTGGCCGAGCAGGCTCGGGCGCAGCGCACCCCCATCGGGCCGGGTATGCCGAGGGCTTCGGCAGCCGCGGCCCAGGACTTCACCTCCGGGTGCAGCCGGGCGAGCGATAGGGAGGCGAAGAGGCGGACTGTCGCTTCGCTGGAGTCGGAGGCGCCGGCGAGGTGCTCGAGGTACTGCTCGTGCGGGATGACCTGAGGGATGACGAGCAGGTTGATCGGCATAGGCGTTCCGTCGGATCGGGGGGTGTCGAGGTGGTGGGAGAGGCGCCGGTGCGGGGCGCGGGCGGCCATGACAAGGCGGGTCAGGGTGGGGGTCATGACGGTGCGGTCGCCCAGCCAGCCGAGCGGCCCGTCGTTCGTCGTCGGGGTGAGCTCGGTCCACGGCGTCAGCAGCGTGGCTGCGGTATCGAGGTCGCCGGCGACCAGGATCGTGTCCGCGGTCGCCAATGCCTCGCCACGCAGGGCGGGGTCGTCGGGTGGGCGCATGCCCCAGCGTGGTCCGCGGGTCGAGGTGCGGTCTGCGGCGACGAGGGCCAGGTGGACCGCCCATGGCGCGAGATCGCCGGCTCCGGGTTGCCCGGCGAGGTGAAGGAGGAGCGTGGTCAGGTGCCGTAGGTCGGCCAGGTAGGCCGCCGGTCTGGCCAACTGCCCCAGCACCTTGACACTCCGCCCGGTGAGGGCGGCGTCGATCCGGGCCTGAGTCGCGAGGACGGCCGGCGACGCCGGCAACCCGACGAGTGTGGTGAGGTCGCGCTGGCACTGCTTGAGCGGCCCCTGACCAAGCGGGTTCCCGCACACCGTGGCGGAGCCAACGCGGCGCAGGTGGGAGTGACGCTGGTCGCGGAACGGCCGCCCACACGACGGACATCCGGCGACCAGGACCAGAGCATGGTCGGCGCACGCGGTCACGAGGAGGAGTCGCCACGCGGTCCTCCAAACACCGGTCTCGGCGATGCATGCCGGGCAGATCTGGGTGCCGCGGGCGGGTGTCCAGCCGCGGGCGGCGACCTGCCGGTAGGAGTACCGGTCCATAGGGTCGAGGCCGGTGAGGTCGAGCGCGGTGCCGTCGAAGGAGGCCAGGGTCGCGGCATACACGACCTCCTCGTCGACGCGGGCGAGGGCCGCGAGTCTCGCGATGGTCTCCGCCGAGGGTGCAAGGGTGAGGTAGCGCGTGGTGGCTCCGCTGCGGCGGATGGTCGCTAGGAGCTGGGCGGTGGTCAGGCCGTTGGCATCGGCCAAGTGCTCCAGCCACGACTCGACGGATTCGCCGGGTCGTGGTGGCACGGAGATGGGCAAGGCCGCGTTCACGTCGCCGACTCCCGGGGTGGGCGCGACCCCCAGGCCCTGTCGTCCGGCAGGAAATCCTGGGGGTCACTTCCCGGTCCCTCGCAAGGGTGGGCGTCAAGAGGATGTCTACCACGGTCGGCCGGCCGCGCGATCGTGGTCGACGACGCCGCCGGGCCGGGCGCGCCGTCTGCAGGGGTGGTCATGCCGTTCTCCGCTGTCGCGGGTGACGTTGGCGGGCGTGGTCGAGGTGGCCATTGCGGTAGCCGTGGCCGGCGGCGATGCCCGTGTACCCGGACAGCTCGGCCAGGTCGGCGCACTCGTTCGCGATGGGGCAGGCGGCGCAAACGGCGGCGGGTTCTGTGAGCGCGGCCTGCCGGGCAGCGGTGGCGAGTGAGGCGGCATACGTGGTCTCCCAGCGGGCCCATTCGATGGTGAGGTCTTTGCAGTTGCCGTCGGCGAGGCTCCAGGCGGCATCGCGGGCGAGGGCTTCGCGGCTGATGCCTCTCACCGCTGGCTCCGATGCGAGCCGAGGCATCTGGTTGGGACGTGTGCCGTGGTGATGGTGATGCTTTCGAGGAGGTCGGCGTCGGGGCCGTACTGGCACAGGAGCTGGTGTTGGAGGTCGGCGCGTGCCTCGCGGGCGGCGTGCTCGGTCGAGTAGGAGCCGGCGATGTCGTGACAGTTCCAGACCAGCCATACGCGAGTCACGGAGTCGGTAACCGAGTGAGCGTCGGCGAGAAGCTCTTCGACGAGCATTCGCAGTTCTTCGGCGTGGTGGGCGTAGAAGGTGGCGTCCATGGCTGGGATGGGGGTGTCGGCCATTGCTTGCAGGATCCGCTCGGCGCGGGTGTGGAGATCTTCGTGGTCCGGCTCGAGGTGGTTCATCCATACCTCCGGGCGACGCCGGCGAAGGTGGCCCGGGCAGCGGGGATGGTGAGCAGGTCGGCGTCCGCGAGGAGCTGTTGGCCGGTCTCGTGCAGCAGCAGCCGGGTCTCGGGGTCGATGCGGGTGTCGAAGGCGTGGATATCGCGGTCGGGGATGTGGGGCCAGGGGCTGGAGCGCATCGGCCCGTGGGTGGACCTCGTCCAGATCCAGCCGAGGGCGAGGACGTCGCTGTCGGCGCTGGCCTGGCTTGGCGGAAGCAGCCGGGTGGTGCTGGAGGGCAGGTGGGTGACTGCGCGCAGGGTGTCGCGGCGTCGTTGGTAGTCGACGAGCCCGGCGGCGAGCAGGGCGTCGAGGGATCGGCCGAGCAGGTCGGCGTCCTGGTGGCGGAGGCCGGCTCCGTTGTGGATGGCGTCGATGAGCAGGCTGGTGGGTATGCCGGTCACGCCGAGGGCGGCAGTCGTCTCCTGCGGGCTCGGGTGACCGTC
>Ga0116175_1002562_pt1 | contig 10894 bp, 9 predicted proteins | sample AD_UKC125_MetaG_FD_89802 | JGI IMG/M metagenome (GOLD analysis project Ga0116175, IMG submission 89802) | Active sludge microbial communities of municipal wastewater-treating anaerobic digesters from USA - AD_UKC125_MetaG | ecosystem: Engineered > Bioreactor > Anaerobic > Digestate | place: USA... | reverse complement strand
GTGCCTGTTTTAAAGAATGAAAGAACATTTGTACCTATAAGATTTGCTGCTGAAAACCTAAACTGTAAGGTAGACTGGATAAACAGCACACAGGAAGCTGTAATAGTATATGAAGAATAAAGAAAGACAATAAGAAGAAATGAAAATGAATTTAAAAAGTATAAGCACTTAAAAATTTAAAAGACGTAAAGCAATTAAAAGGCTGGGATAAATTTATCCCAGCCTTTTAAGAATGTCAACTACGCTGTTCTCGGTTTAGAATGACAGAGATACTTATCAAAATGACATTAGTACACGTATCACTATCTGGGAAAATAACAGAATCTTGAATGGTTACTAAAAGTTTTCTATGATATCATTTAATATTTTCAGTTGTTTAGGTGTAAGATTTTTTGCATTTTGCATAAGGCGCAGATACTCAGGAGGCATTTCTTCCTCATCTGTGCTAAAAAAGTCCACCAGTGTAATACCCAAAGCCTCACATATCTTTTCTAGTGTCTCGATGTCGGCTTTTCGGTTGTTATTTTCAATTCTATTCATTACCGGCTGAGAAATCCCGGCTTTTACAGCGAGCTGCCTGTTCGATAGCCCTTGCTTTTCCCGGAGATTGCGAATTCTTTTGCCAATATCCATATAATCTACCTCATATTCTAAAATAGAATATTGTTAACTCAAATATATATAAAAAACTGTGATAAAGCAAGTTTTTTCTTGAATTATAGGCTAATTATAGGTTTAATTATACATAAAACGAATAATAGAGCTTTGATTATTATTCATTAATAGAATAAAATTATTTTAAAAGGAGGCTCGCTTATGTTTGGCCAGAAGATAAAACAAATCAGAAAGCAGCATAATCTTTCTCAATCTGAGCTTGCAAGGAGAACTAAGATATTTAACCAATCTCAGATTAGCAAAATAGAAAACAATACACGATTTCTGAAGGCCAATGAGCTAAAAATTATTGCTGAGGCACTGGGGGTGAGTATAACAGAGATATTGGACAAACCGGCCTAGGTTGGAATAGCAATTCCAAACAAAAAATGCAAAGGAGAGGGCTTTGTTGAAGTATGATTTTGATGAAATAATTGATCGCTCAGGAACAAATTCGGCGAAATGGGACAAGAATACGTTAAAAGAAATGTTCGGCGCAGAGGATGTTCTGCCTTTTTGGGTAGCCGATATGGACTTTAAGGCAGCTCAGCCTATTATCGATGCGGTGGTAAAGCGAGCTGAGCATGGGATTTATGGTTATAGCAGTAGAACTGATTCGTATTATGAATCGATAATAAACTGGACAAAGAGGCGGCATGGATGGGAAATAGAAAAGGAGTGGATTAATTTTACCCCCGGCGTCGTGCCTGCCATAAACTACGCAATTCAGGCTTTCTGTATACCCGGTGACAAAATAATAATTCAAAATCCGGTATATTACCCTTTTCATGACGCAATAAAAAACAACGGCTGTCACATAATAGACAGCACACTTAAATTTAATGGCGAATACTATGAAATGGATTTCGAAGACTTTGAAAACAAGGCGAAAGACCCAAAGGTCACGCTATTTATATTATGCAGCCCCCACAATCCCGTATCAAGAGTCTGGACAAAAGAAGAACTGGAAAAAATAGGAGACATATGCTGCAGAAATAATGTTTTAGTTATTGCTGATGAAATTCACAACGATTTAGTTTTTTCAGGGTATAAGCACACCATGTTTGCATCTATAAAAGAAGAATTTGCCCTAAACTCTATCACATGCACTGCACCAAGCAAAACCTTTAACCTTGCCGGCATGCAGGCTTCCAATATCATTATACCAAATCCCCTGCTTCGAGAAAGATTTCAAAGGATTTTGGAGAAAAATGCAATCGGCGGTCAAAACCCCTTTAGTATCGTGGCGCTTGAAGCTGCATATAACGAGGGGGAAGACTGGCTAAATCAACTTTTGGCCTATCTCGAGGGAAATATTGAATTTATCCATGAATACTTAAAAAAGCATCTTCCGAAAGCAAAACTTATTAACCCACAAGGCACTTATCTGGGCTGGCTTGATTTTAGAGGATATGAAAAGGATGGCAAAAAACTAGAAAGCCTTGTTTATGGCAAGGGAAGGGTAGCGCTGGACGGTGGAACATGGTTTGGAAATGGAGGAGACGGATTTATAAGGCTAAACTTTGCATGCCCGAAAATATTGCTTAAAGAGGGGCTTGAGAGAATAGCCAAAGCAATAAATGAGGAATACAACTAAAATAAAACTTGTATAAGGAGAGAAAACAATGGACGATACGACTGTCAGCACCAAGGATCTAAACAGGGTTCTAGGCAGATGGGACCTTATGGCGATGGCTGTAGGTCAAATTATCGGAGCAGGCATTATGTCGATGACCGGAATCGCTATCGGCATGACGGGTAAATCAGTATTCTGGGCGTTTCTGATTGCTGCAGTTTTTGTACTTATACAGGAAATTCCCGTTATAATATTGGGCGGGACAGTGAGAATGAGAGGAGGAAATTATACTCAGATAGCATTTTTGACAAGTCCTAAGTGGGCTGGTATGTATATAATTACATATATTGTAAGCAATATATCAATAGCAATGTATGCACTTTCATTTGCTGATTATTTTCTGTCTCTTGTGCCGGGAGCACCTCACAAACTTGTGGCCGGCGGTATAATGACGCTATTTTTTATAACGAACTATTTTGGAATACAGCAGGCTGCAAAGCTGCAAAACATAATGGTTGTGGTTTTGGCGACCGCTCTTGCGGTATTTACAGCATTTGGAATACCTAAAGTGCAGCCGGGGTTTTTTAGCGAACCATATTATATGACGTCAGGCATAATTGGACTCCTTTCCACAGCTGCGTTTTTGACCTTTGCTACAGGTGGAGCAAGTATTATATTAAACTACGGAGCGGAAGCAAAAGATCCGGTAAAAGATATACCATTTGTAATAGTTGTAGCGACAATAGCCGTTGCCCTTCTTTACGGTTTGATGTCAATTGTTGCAGCCGGAGTTCTTCCTGTGCCGGAGGTTGCAAATAAGCCGCTAACAGTAGTAGCGGCTGAAATCCTTCCGAAGCCTCTCTATGTATTTTTTATAGTATGTGGAGCGCTTTTTGCACTGACAACCACCCTAAATTCTCAAATAGGCGGCATGACAAAACCGGTGCTTCAGGCATGTGTTGACGGCTGGTTTCCTAAAACCCTCGGCAGGCTTCATCCAAAGTATAAGACGCCGGTTTACCTACTCTTACTTTTTTATATAGTTGGAATGCTGCCGATTTTAACAGGATGGGATATTGGATTTGTAGGAAACATGGTGCTATTTATAAACCGCGGGTTTTTAATAGTTCTTTCCGTTTCCATAGTGAGACTGCCTAAGGTTATCCCTGAAATATGGGAAAAATCCAAGTTTCATGTAAGCAGTGGTATGCTTTGGTTTTTTGCGCTGATTTCTGTAGGAATAAATATAGTGCAAACCTTCCTGCTGGCAAGAAATATTTCTAAGGCCGCGGTTATCGGTAATCTCTGCATCTTTGCTTTTGCCATAGTCTACGGATTTCTTTTAGAGAAAAAAGTAACCATGGAAATCAGCTATGAAGAAAGCTGATTAGCCATGGTCACAGTAAAAACTGAGCTTAATAGAATAATAACACAAACAGCATAACAAGACAACAAAAGGCCGGACTTTATTTAGAGTCCGGCCTTAAACATTTAATAAAAAATTTTTATTGCATTTGTAAATTGTTTTTGATAATATAAATTGTAATTTTTTGCAAAGGGGGAATGGCGTTCTTAACATTAAAAGCGTTAAGGCGCCTTTTTCTTATTTACATCCTAAAAATTTAATAAACGGGAGAGCGCATATTTATGCCAAAGTATTCAAAAGAAGATGTAATGCGAATGGCCAAAGATGAAAATGTCATGTTTATAAGGCTGCAATTTACCGACATATTCGGTGTGCTGAAAAATGTAGCTATAACAGTAAATGAACTGGAAAAGGCTCTAAATAATGAAATCATGTTTGACGGGTCTTCTATTGAGGGATTTGTGCGCATTGAGGAATCAGATATGTATTTAAGACCTGACCCATCAAGTTTTGTAATATTTCCATGGGGGCAGAACAACGGCAAGGAAGCTCGCCTCATATGCGACACTTACAATCCTGACGGCACGCCGTTTATCGGATGCCCTCGGAATGTGTTAAAGAAAGCGCTGGCAGAAGCTGCTCAAATGGGCTATGAAATGTCGGTGGGACCCGAATGCGAATTTTTCTTGTTTTTAACGGATGCAGAAGGAAAGCCTACACTTAACACTCATGATAAAGCCGGTTATTTTGATTTAGCTCCGGTAGATTTAGGTGAAGATGCACGCCGGGATATGTGCCTTACGCTGCAGCAAATGGGTTTTGAAATTGAGGCATCCCATCATGAAGGCGCTCCCGGGCAGCATGAAATTGATTTTAAATATGATGATGCCCTTATGACGGCTGATAAGATAATGACATTTAAAATGGTGGTCCGCACAGTTGCCAAACGCCATGGTTTACACGCAACCTTTATGCCCAAACCCATATATGGTATAAGCGGCTCGGGGATGCATACAAACCAGTCGCTCTCTAAAAACGGTAAAAATATATTTGATGACCCCAGCGGTGTGCTAGGCTTGAGCCAAGAAGCTTATTATTATATGGGCGGCCTTATGAAACATGCAAAAGGAATGACGGCTATTACAAATCCGACAGTAAATTCCTACAAAAGACTTGTAACAGGCTACGAAGCCCCTCTTTATATAGCTTGGTCTCCTAAAAATCGCAGCCCGTTAATACGTGTTCCGGCAAAGCGCGGATCTGCAACAAGACTTGAGCTGCGCAATCCGGATCCTACAGCCAATCCTTATCTTGCACTGGCAGTAATGCTAAAGGCCGGTCTTGACGGAATAAGAAATAAAATTCAACCACCGCCACCTGTTGATAAAAACATATTCGACATGAACCAGGATGTAAGAGCAGAGTATGCCATAGAAAGCCTGCCCCAGAATTTAGAAGATGCTATTTGCGAGATGGAAAAGGATCCTCTGATTCGCGAAGCCTTAGGTGAACATATTTATACTAAATATGTAGAAGCTAAAAAATTAGAGTGGGACGAATACAAGACAAAGGTATCTTTGTGGGAGATAGAAAGATATATAAGCGAGTTTTAACATATTTAGGAAGCGGCACTTTTGTTGAATCAGAAGCTAAATAGTGATAAAATGCCAGTGAGGTGTTGCAAATGAAAGTTAAACCGGAAGAAGTAGATTATATAGCTTCATTATCAAGACTAATACTTTCGCAAGAAGAAAAAGAAATATACGCAAATCATTTAAGCCAAATACTAGAGCATGCCGAACGCTTAAAAGAACTAGATACAGATAACGTAAAACCTACAGCACATGTTTTACCCATGACTAATGTTTTTCGAGAAGACGAGGTCAAACCCTCCCTTGATAGAGGTGTATTGCTCAGCAATGCACCGGAAGTGGAAAGCGGCTGCTTTAAAGTGCCTAAAATTGTGGAATAAGGGGTGTAATTAGGTGGAATTATATAGACTTACTGCTTGCCAGGCTTATGATATGCTAAAAAAACGTGAAATAAGCTGCCGTGAGCTTACCCAATCGGTCATAAAACGTATCGAAGATGTGGAAAAAGACATTGATGCATATCTTTACCTTGATACTGAGCAAGCTCTCAAACAAGCTGACAAGGTGGATAGATTAATTGCATCAGGAAAAGAACTTGAACCCTTAGGCGGTCTGCCGATAGGGATAAAAGACAATATGTGTACAAAAGGCATGACGACTACGTGCGCATCCAGAATGTTGGCAAATTTTGTTCCGCCTTATGACGCTACTGTAGTTAAAAAGCTCAAAGATAGACATGATATAATTCTTGGGAAACTGAACATGGACGAATTTGCCATGGGATCCTCCACGGAAACCTCTGCGTTTAAAAAAACAAAAAACCCTTGGGATATTTCCAGAGTGCCGGGAGGTTCTAGCGGCGGGTCGGCTGCAGCTGTTGCAGCGGATGAGGCATTTTTTACGTTAGGTTCTGATACGGGAGGTTCCATCAGACAGCCTGCCTCTCTGTGCGGAGTTGTAGGCATGAAACCTACTTATGGAGCAATATCCCGTTATGGCCTTATAGCTTTTGCATCCTCTTTGGATCAGATAGGACCTTTTACAAAAGATGTGACAGACTGCGCCATGGTACTAAATGCCATAGCAGGTCACGATGCAAACGACTCCACATCTGCTGTAAGGGAATGTCCGGATTATAAGTCTGCTTTAATAGACGACGTAAAAGGTCTCAAAATAGGTGTCCCGAGGGAATACTTTGGCCAAGGCATAAATGAAGAAGTGAAGAAAGCTGTAATAGACGCAATTGAATTGCTTAAAACCTTGGGAGCAGATTATGAAGAAACTTCGCTCAAATATACGGATTATGCCCTGTCGGCTTACTATCTAATAGCTTCGGCTGAGGCAAGCTCTAATCTTGGACGATATGATGGGGTAAAATACGGTTACAGAGCGGCAAACTATGAAGATATGATAGATATGTATAAAAAGACACGCAGCGAAGGATTCGGCAGTGAGGTTAAGCGCCGGATAATGTTGGGGACTTATGCACTAAGCTCCGGGTATTACGATGCCTATTATCTGAAAGCACTCAAAGTGCGCACACTTATAACAGAAGATTTCAAGAAGGCCTTTGAAAAATATGATGTGTTAATAGTTCCTACATCTCCTACGACGGCATTTAAAATCGGAGAACGCATAGATAACCCCATGGAGATGTACTTATCAGATGTTTGTACAGTACCTGTTAATATAGCAGGCCTGCCGGCCTTGTCAATGCCCTGCGGATTCGACAGCCGCGGCTTACCGATAGGGCTGCAAATTATAGGAAAGGCATTTGACGAAGAGACTATACTGCGCGTTGCTTATACCTTTGAAAAGAATACAGAATTTCACAATAAGAAACCTGACGAAAGGTGATAAAAGGAAATGGATATAAAGACTCTTATAGGTTTAGAAGTCCATGCCGAACTGGCTACAAAAAGCAAGATGTTTTGCAGCTGCAGCACCCAATTTGGAGCAGAGCCTAATACCCAATGCTGTCCTATATGCACAGGAATGCCGGGCGTGTTGCCGGTGCCCAATAAAAAGGCTATAGAATATGCTGTAAGAGCCGGATTAGCATTAAACTGCACCATTTCGGAATTTAGCAAAATGGACAGAAAAAATTACTATTATCCGGACCTTCCCAAGGCTTATCAAATATCTCAATATGATTTGCCTTTGTGTGTCGGTGGGTATATAGATATAGAAACCGACAACGGCCCAAAGCGAATAAATATCCGGCGGGTTCACATAGAAGAAGATGCAGGAAAGCTACTGCATGAAGGGTGGGGCGATAGCTCACTGGTAGACTACAACAGATCAGGGGTTCCGCTGATAGAAATAGTAACTGAGCCTGATATGAATTCGGCGGCGGAGGCAGGGGCTTTTCTTGATAAGTTAAAAGCGATACTTCAGTATATAGAGGTATCCGACTGCAAAATGGAAGAAGGGTCTTTACGCTGCGATGTAAATGTAAATGCCGTATCAAGTGATGGATCAAGAGCCACGGCAATTACCGAGATGAAAAATCTTAATTCATTTAAAGCAGCTATAAAAGCTATGGAATATGAAGAAAAGCGCCATCATGATGCCATTGTGCATGAGACGGCTACGGTCCATGAAACTCGCCGCTGGGATGAAGCAAACGGTGAAACAGTGCCGATGAGGAGCAAAGAAGAAGCCCATGATTACAGATATTTTCCTGAACCGGATCTTGTTCCGATAGTATTGAGCAGAGAATATGTAGAAGAAATAAGAAAAAGTCTTCCTGAGCTGCCTGACGAAAAATATCGCCGCTTTATAGCCCAATATGGCCTGCCTGAATATGATGCAATGGTTCTAACATCCTCAAAGGATTTAGCGAATTACTTCGAAGAATGCGCAGCAATTTACAAAGACGCAAAAGCCGTAAGTAATTGGCTGATGGGGGATGTCCTAAGGGTATTAAATGAAAAAAGCTTATCTCCTTCGGATATACCGTTTCCCCCTGCATATTTAGCGCAGCTCTTAGAATACATCGATGAAGGAACTATAAGCAATACCATAGCAAAGAAAGTATTTGATGAAATGTTTGCAACCGGCAAAGCGCCCGGCACAATAATTGAAGAACAAGGCTTAGTGCAGATAAGCGATGAGGATGCCCTTTTAAAGGTAGTAAAGCAGGTTCTTAAAGAGAATGAGCAATCGATAGCAGATTACAAAGCCGGCAAAAAGAAAGCAATGGGATATCTTGTAGGTCAAGCTATGAAACTTACAAAAGGAAAAGCCAACCCTCAGCTTTTAAATAAACTGCTAGAAGAAGAGTTGAACAAATAAGTACACAAAGTACACAGAGGGACGGTTCTTTTGTGTTATTTTGTGTTGCCTTTTATGCTGTTTTAGTTTACAATTTACATCAGGGGCGAGAATATGCCAAGAGCAGCGAGAGATAAAAGCAGTACCGGGATTTATCACGTGATGTTAAGAGGCGTTAACCACCAAATCATATTTGAGGATGACGAAGATTATCAAAAGTTTCTGCGGACACTGAAGCACACCAAGGAAAAAAGCGGCTACATAATTTATGCCTACTGTCTTATGAGTAATCATATTCATTTATTGATAAAGGAAGCAGAAGAAGACTTGGGGATAGTGTTTAGAAGAATCGGAGCTAGTTATGTATATTGGTATAACCGGAAATATGGCCGCCGGGGTCATTTGTTCCAGGATCGATATAAAAGTGAAGCGGTGGAGACGGACAGTTATTTTCTAACAGTGCTCCGCTACATTCATCAAAACCCGTACAATGCCGGAATAGTGGAAAATATAGCTGATTACCCATGGAGCAGCTATCATGAGTATATTGAAGAGCCAAGACTTTGTGATACTGAATTTGGGCTCAGCCTCTTTTCTAGCGATAGGGTAAAGGCAATAAAATTATTTGAGGAATTTAACTTAGCGGAAAATCAGGACCGATGCCTGGACTATGATCAAGGTGTCAGATTAAATGATGTGCAAGCTACCAATTTTATTAAAAGTATATGCGATGTCCAGAGCCCAAGCGAGATAGCGCTTTTTGAAAAGGGTAAGCGCAATAAAGTCATAAAACAGTGTAGGGAAAAAGGCTTATCCATCAGGCAAATTGAACGGCTGACCGGTATCAGTTTTGGAGTGATACGGGGCGTAGATAGTCGCTAAAGCAATAACTTGCGAATTATTAAAACAAGGGCATTATTATTATAATCCAACCGACAGTGAAAAAGAAAGCCATTTTGTGGCTTTCTTTTTCGTTAAAAGCAGCTTCAAGATTCCTTGCTCCGCAAATTTTATATCACGGTACAACACCTAAGTCAGCATAAAGCATATTAACGACCGGGCTAAAACCTTGTGGCAGGAAAATAGATAAAGACGCTACTAAGCTCATTATAACTCCTAAGGTAGAATTTGAAGTATTAGGCGAAGACGGACATCGGATAATTGGCCCCTCAATTCTTAAAAGTGATGAAAAAGAAGTATTAGATTATTTAAAGCAGAAAGGGACATTGCCAAAAGAGGTATTCTTAGATGATATAGTTATAGATTTGAAATAGAATTAAGCAATATGGAAGAAATAATACCTGCTTTTTCTAAAGATTGATACTTATAAACTCGCCCTGGGGCGAGTTTTTTATCTGTGAGAATAGATAGGTTGCGTCATGTTCTGAGGACTTAATATGACTTTCGTTTCTTCCGGTGTCAAAATAGACTTTTCAAGGATTATTTCAGGCACACTTTTGCCGCTGATTATAACCTCTTTAGCAAGCTTTGACGCACCTTCATATCCTATATGAGGCACTAATGCCGTGATAATTCCTACACTTCTATTGACCATATCTTGGCATCTTTCACGATTTGCTGTTATCCCCATTATGCACTTTTCTCTAAAGACCTTTATAACATTCGTAAGTATCTCTATAGATTGTATTATATTAAAGACCATTACCGGCTCCATAACATTTAGTTCAAATTGGCCTGCTTGTGCCACAAGAGCAACAGTGTGGTCATTTCCCATGACTTGAAAAGCTACTTGGTTTACCACTTCTGCCATTACAGGATTTACCTTACCGGGCATAATCGATGAACCGGGTTGAACCGGCGGGAGGTTGATTTCATGAAGGCCGGCTCTTGGGCCCGATGCCATCAATCTTAAATCATTAGCTATCTTTGATAGATTTAATCCTAGAATCTTCAAACTTCCTGAAAAAGCTGCAAGTGTATCTACATTTTGTGTTGCATCTACTAAATCTTCAGCACTATAGACTTGAAAGCCGGAAATCTTTCTCAGGTTTTCTATCGTGGATTCGATATATTCTATTTGAGCATTTAGACCGGTACCTACAGCAGTTGCTCCAATATTCACTTCTTTTAGAGCTTCGGAAGCTGTTTTGATTCTGAGCAAATCTCTGTTAATCACTCGGGCATATGCTCCAAATTCCTGCCCTAAACGAATAGGAACCGCATCTTGAAGATGGGTACGACCCATTTTTATAACATCATCAAACTCCTCGGATTTTTTTAGAAGTGCCTCATGCAAATGTTCTAATTCTGCCAAAAGGCTTTTCACTAATTTTAATATAGCAATTCGAACAGCAGTAGGGAAAACATCATTAGTAGATTGAGACATATTTACGTGGGAGTTTGGTGAAATCAGCGTGTAGTCACCTTTTTTACCTCCGAGAATCTCTATTGCTCTGTTTGCAATTACTT
>Ga0116175_1002561_pt1 | contig 10895 bp, 10 predicted proteins | sample AD_UKC125_MetaG_FD_89802 | JGI IMG/M metagenome (GOLD analysis project Ga0116175, IMG submission 89802) | Active sludge microbial communities of municipal wastewater-treating anaerobic digesters from USA - AD_UKC125_MetaG | ecosystem: Engineered > Bioreactor > Anaerobic > Digestate | place: USA... | reverse complement strand
GGACACCTGAACCGGTGTCTGCGGCGGACTATCGAGTGAGGGACTGACCGCAATCTGACGGTTTGATTGCAAAGACTTACTTCAAGCTGCACCCATTCTTACAAGATCGGGGTTAACCCTCTCCTACTATTTTTTGATGCGAAATTTACCCGCACTTTCGGGCACTCGTGGGTCGACTGAGGCCCTGCGGCATCCGGGAAAGTCCTCATCCTCCAGAGTCAATCAGCACGGGGAGCCAGGCCCAAACAGTGTTGATTTACTTACTTTTCGTAAGGACATGGTCAGTACCAATTTACAAAATCCAACCAATGTGCCAGGCGCACATATTTTTTTGCCTTCATTTCAATCAACCCTGAGGAGACCCACATGAGTGATCCGGTGGTCGACAAGATCCAGAAGAATCCGAAATATCTGGAATTACGAAGAAAGCGGAGCGGCTTCGGCTGGTTCCTGACGCTGCTGATGATGGTCGTGTACTACGGCTACATCGCGCTGATCGCCTTCAACAAGCCCTTCCTGGCCCAGCCCATCGGCGCGGGCGTCACGACGCTGGGCATTCCCATCGGCATGGGCGTGATCATCTTCACGATCGTGATCACGGGCATCTACGTGCGTCGCGCAAACAGCGAATTTGACGCGCTGACCACCGAAATCCTGAAAGACGCCTCCAAATGAAAAAGATGACTCTGACCCTGGCCGCGCTGCTGGCGCTGCTGACCACTGGCCTGGTCTACGCCGCCGGCGGCGACGTCGGCCAGGCGGCCAAACAGGAAACCAACTGGACGGCCATCACCATGTTTGCCCTGTTCGTGGCCGGCACGCTCTACATCACCAAGTGGGCCGCGGCCAAGACCAAGTCGGCCGCTGACTTCTACACCGGCGGTGGCGGCATCACCGGCTTCCAGAACGGTCTGGCCATTGCGGGCGACTACATGTCCGCCGCCTCGTTCCTGGGTATTTCCGCGGCCGTGATGGCCACCGGCTATGACGGCCTGATCTACTCGATCGGCTTCCTGGTCGGCTGGCCGGTCATTACCTTCCTGATGGCTGAACGCCTGCGCAACCTGGGCAAGTTCACCTTTGCCGACGTGGCGGGCTACCGCTTCCAGCAGGGACCCATCCGCGCGTTTGCCGCTTCCGGCACGCTCGTCGTGGTGGCCTTCTACCTGATTGCCCAGATGGTGGGCGCCGGCCAGCTGATCAAGCTGCTGTTCGGGCTGGACTACTGGATGGCGGTGGTGATCGTCGGCGCGCTGATGATGGTCTACGTGCTGTTCGGTGGCATGACCGCGACGACCTGGGTACAGATCATCAAGGCCTGCCTGCTGCTTTCGGGCGTGACCTTCATGGCTTTCATGGTGCTGGCGCAGTTCGGCTTCAGCCCGGAGGCCCTGTTCGCCAAGGGTGTCGAGGTGCGGACGGCCATTGCCGCCAACACCGGGAAGACGCCGGAGGAGGCCGCCAAGGCCGGCTTGTCCATCATGGGCCCGGGCGGCTTCGTGAAGGATCCGATCTCCGCCATTTCTTTCGGCATGGCGCTGATGTTCGGCACCGCCGGCCTGCCCCACATCCTGATGCGCTTCTTTACCGTCCCCGATGCGAAGGAAGCCCGCAAGTCGGTGTTCTGGGCGACCACCTGGATCGGCTATTTCTACGTGCTGATCTTCATCATCGGCTTTGGCGCGATCACCTTGGTGTTGACCAACCCCGAGTTCTCCGACGTGGCCAAGGGCGTGATCAAGGGCGGCGCGGGCACAGCCAACATGGCGGCCGTGCTGGTGGCCAAGTCGGTCGGTGGCAACGTGTTCTACGGCTTCATCTCGGCCGTGGCCTTCGCGACCATTCTGGCGGTGGTGGCCGGCCTGACGCTTTCGGGCGCCTCGGCCGTCTCGCACGACATCTACGCCACCCTGATCAAGAAGGGCAAGGCTGACAGCGCTTCAGAACTGAAAGTTTCCCGCGCGACCACCCTGGCGCTCGGCGTGCTGGCCGTCACCCTGGGCATCGTCTTCGAGAAGCAGAACATCGCCTTCATGGTGTCGCTGGCCTTCGCGATCGCCGCGTCCGCCAACTTCCCGGTGCTGTTCATGTCCGTGCTGTGGAAGGATTGCACCACCAAGGGCGCCGTCATCGGTGGCTTCCTGGGTCTTATTTCGTCGGTCGCGCTGACCGTCGTGTCGCCCTCCGTGTGGGAAGCCACGCTGGGCAATCCCAAGGGCTCGGCGCTGTTCCCCTACACCTCGCCGGCACTGTTCTCCATGACCATCGGTTTCGTGGGCATCTGGCTGTTCTCCATCCTGGACCGCAGCCCGAACGCCGCCAAGGAACGTGCCGCGTTCCCCGCGCAGCAAGTGCGTTCGGAAACCGGTCTGGGCGCCTCGGGTGCCTCAGGACACTGACCACCAATCCTTGCGGGCGTAGCCCGCAGGCCGCAACAAAAACCGGGCCTTGAGCCCGGTTTTCTTTTTATTGAGCGCGAGGCGCCGCCGTCAACCGGCGCCCAACTGCCGCAACTTGATGAAAGCGAGCGCCGCCATGACCGCGTCATTGACCGCATCGTGCGCGTCCCGTACCGGCAGACCAAGGTCACTCATGAGGGTCGCAAACCGCAGGTCGATGGGGGCGTTGGCCTGTTGCTGATAGGCGGGCAACTGGCGAAACTTGTAGTCGTAATAGAGCGACGAAACCTCGATCGCCGGCTGTGGCAAACCCTGACCCAGCATCGGAAACAAGGCACGATTGAGCATGGCCACGTCGAACTCCAGGTAGTAGCCGACCAGAGGCCGGCTGCCAATGAAGCGCATCAGTTGCTTCAAGGCTTCATCGATGGGCAGCCCCTGTGCCAGGTCGCGCTCGCGCAAGCGGTGGATCCGCACGCTCTCAGCCGACACGCCGTTCTCCGGACGCACCAGCAGCTCCAGGCGCTCACTCGTCATGATCCGGTTGCCCACGATGCGCACCGCACCGATTGACACGATCTCGTCGGTGCGCACGTTCAGGCCGGTGGTCTCGCAATCCAGCGAGACCCATTCGTTGTCAGGCGGCGCCTCGAACATGAAACGGAACTCGGGCAGCCCCAGGTGGTACAGCATCCACTCGCGCTTGAGCGCACCCAGCCAGCGCGGCATCGGGGCTCCGGCTTTCATCGCCCCGCGTCCAGATGGAACCGGTGGCGCAGCAAGGCCTTGAAACGCTTCACCACGCCCAGCGTGTCCTTGAGCAAATCGCGGTCCAGGCTGCTGAGACGGGCCACATCGATCGCGCCGGTCACGGGCTTGCCCGTGTCCAGTTCAGCCAACCCTGCCTTGAGTTTCAGCCCCATGAAGAAGTGCAGGCTGTCGGTCAGGTCCGTGCCCATGTCGCCCGCGAGATGGCCATCAGCCACCAGCGCGGCAATGCGCGCCGTGGTGCTCGTCTCAGTGATGCGGTTCGCCAGCGCCAGGCTTCGCACCCCATGCACCAGCGGAAAGATGCCCTCTTTCTTGATGTTGAGGTGCTGCTCATCGTCCCCCAGGCCGAGCAACCGGTTCCACCACCCGGTGCTGCTGCCGAAGGCGTCGATGGCGGCGGCGAATCGGCTGAGCATCGCATCGTTGTCAGTGGCCATCTTCATCAGCCCGCGCTGCACCTCCTCCAGCAAATGGGCATCGCCACAGACCGCGTGGGCATCCATGAAGATGGCCAGGTTCATCAGGCTGTCGCCGTCGGGCATGATCAGCCACTGGCGCGTCATTTGGGCGAATTCGCCGACCGGCTTTCGCCACTGCGGGTTATTCAACATCACCCGGCCCGCGCATTCCGGGTAGCCGAAGTCATGCAGCGCTGCGGAGAACCGGTCGCAGATCGCATCCAGTTCGGCCGGGGGCACATACCCGTCCCGCAGGATGAGGCCGTTGTCCTGATCAGTCTTGAGCAGCTGCTCGCCGCGGCCCTCACTGCCCATGACGAACAGGCAGCTGTTGGCCAACAGATCGGCCGGAGCGATCAGCTGCCAGGCGCGCTCGAACAGGCGGGCATTGAGTTGCTGCACCAGTTTGGCGATGAGGTTGACCCTTGAACCGCTGCGGTACAGCAGCGCGATCATCCGCGTGATGCGCGTGGCTGCCTGGCTCAGCCCCGCAAGGTCTCTTGCCTCCTCAATCTGCACCGTGATCATGTGCGACTGGTTGGACAGGAAGCTGAACAGGTCGAGCGCCTCGAGGATGCCCAGGATCTGGCTGCCTTCCGCCACCACGACCCGGTGCACCCGGCGGCGCAGCATGACCGCCATCGCGTCGCCCAGCTGATCGGACGGCCGCACCTCGATCAGCGTGAAGGTGGACAGTTCGCCGACGGCCAGCTGATCCAATGGCCGCCCATCGAGAATGGCGCGCTGCAGCGCCGTGGCGGTAAAGATGCCCAGGCGAGGCGGCTGCGACTGGGTGTCGCGCACCAGCACGTTGGAGGTGCGGTGCGTCTGGAACAGCTTGACCACCGACAGGATGTCCGTTGAGGCGTCGACAAAATGGGCCGGCCGCAGGAAGGCCTCGTCCACGCGGGACATGGTCAGCGACTGCAGCTCGTGCTGGTTCTTGCGCTCGGACAGCGCGCTGAGCTTGTTGCTGAGGTCTGAGAACAGCAACGCGCCGAAGGTGGCGTTGGCGGCAATCAGGTCGCTGACGGCCTGTTTGGCCAGCTGGTAGGCCACCACCTCCTCGGCCGCCACGAAACGGCTGCTGACCTTGCCGGCCACCAGGCCGCGGCCATCGAAGCAGTCGTCCGGCCCGTAGGTGGTCGTCACCTCGTTGCCCTCCAGTTGGCTCACGAAACCCTTGATGATGACAAAAAGGTGGGTGGGCGAGGCACCGACCTCGAGGATGGTCTCGCCCTCGGGAAAATAGGCCACGTCGACACTGTCACGGACCAGCCGTTGCTCGTCCGGATTCAGGCAGTCAAACGGCGAGGCGGAAAAATTGAAGGCGTTGGGCATGGCGGCGCGGGGCGTCTCAGGCCCCTGGATCAAACTCCCTCATTCAACGCCGGATGCCTTGCGCGACCCTTGCAGGCAGGTCCCAGCCCGCCTCAAACCAGGAATCTCCCCGCAAATAGCCCGCCAGCATCGGCAAGGCATCGAACCCCCAGAACACCTTGCCGTCCACCACGAAGGAAGGAACGCCGAACAGGCCGAGCGCCAGCGCCTGTTCGCCGTGGGCCTGAAGCTGTGCCTTGACGGCAGCATCCTGCGGTGAGCGCGCCGGTGCCAGGCGGGTCGTCAGCGCGTCGAGGCGCGCTGCATCGGAAGCCTCAGCGCCACCCTGCCAGGCATGCCGAAAGATGGTCTCGCAGACATACCGGTTCGGTTCGCCCCCGGCGTCGCTGGCCACGGCCAGGCGCAACAGGCCCAGCGGGTTGAAGGGATGGCTGGCCGGCAGCTGCAGGTCCACGCCGTGCACATGGGCCAGCCAGGCGACCTGGCGGTAGGTCCAGTCACGCTTGGGCGCAATCTCGGCCGGGCCCAGTTGTCCATGCTGTTTGAGCAACGCCGCAAAGAGCACGGGCTTGTGCGTCACCCGGTAGCTGAGACCCAGCAGCGCCTCGGGCAGCTTCTCGAAGGCCAGGTAGGCGTAGGGTGAAATGAAGTCGAGATAGAAGTCAATGTGCTTCATGGAAGGGCCTCCAGTCGCTGCGCCACGCGCTGGCCAATCCGCGTCCAGACCGCGCGCTTGTCCGCCTCGGTCATCGCGCTCCAGCGGGCAATTTCGTCCAGGTTTCGCCAGCAGCCCCCGCACAGGCCGCTGTCCGCCTCCATGCGGCACACCGACACACACGGAGACGGCACATTCTGGCCACTTCCCAGCGCAGAATGGACGTTATTAGCTATGATTTCAAGAGCATTCATGGGGCGGGCGCTGCCTGGTCGATATCCGCCACGGGCGCACCGGTGAGCGTCACCAGGTCCTGCGGCTGCAGCCGGAAGACACCATGGGGATGCCCGGCGGCAGCCCAGATTTCCTCGAAGCGAAACAACTCACGATCGATCAGGGTCACCGGCGGACTCGCGTGCGCCACGGGAGACACGCCGCCGATCGCGAAACCCGTGCGCGTGCGCACAAACTCCGCATCGGCGCGACTCAGCTTGCCCACCAGCGCGGCCACCTTTTTCTCGTCGACCCGCCGGTCGCCGGAAGTGATCACGAGCACCGCGCGGTCATCGTCCTTGCGCCGGAAGATGATGCTCTTGGCAATCTGGCCAACGCCCACGCCCAGCGCGTCAGCGGCCTGCTGGGCGGTGCGAGCGGCATCGTCGAGCATCACGGGGCCATGCGGGTGGCCCGCAGCCTGCAGGGCGGCGGCGACGCGTTGCACGCCCTCCGGCAGGGCCTTCATGTCTGACCTCTCCATCAGCCGGCCCGCTTGTTCAGAATGGCCGTGGCCGCCCGCGAGTTCGGCTTGCGCTGCAGGAATTCACTGATGAAGGCGCCCGCATCGACCAGCCGGTCGAGGTCGATGCCGGTCTCGACGCCCATGCCCTGCAGCATGAACACCACGTCCTCGGACGCCACGTTGCCGGTCGCACCCTTGGCATACGGGCAGCCGCCCAGCCCGGCCACCGAGGTGTCGAACTGCCAGATGCCCAGCTCAAGCGCCGCCAGCGTGTTCGCCAGCGCCTGCCCGTAGGTGTCGTGGAAGTGGCCCGACACCTGATCAAGGGCGTAATGCCGCAGGGTGGCCTCGATGGCGCGAGCCACCTTCAGCGGCGTGCCCACACCGATGGTGTCGGCCACGCCGATGTGTTGCACCCCGATGCCCTTCATGAGCCCGGCCAGATAGTCCACCCGCTCGGGCGCGATCTCGCCCTCGTACGGACACCCCACCGTGCACGACATCGCTCCCCGAACAAAGATGCCGGCGGCGCGCGCGGCCTCGACGACCGGCGCAAAGCGCTCGATGCTTTCGGCAATCGAGCAGTTGATGTTGCGCTGGCTGAAGGCCTCGCTCGCCGCGCCGAACACCACGATCTCGTCAGGCTTTGACGGCAGCGCGGCCTCGAAGCCCTTCAGGTTCGGCGTCAGCACCGAGTAGCGCACGCCCGCCTGGCGCTGGATGCCCGCCATGACCTCGGCGTTGTCCGCCATCTGCGGCACCCATTTCGGCGACACGAAGCTGGTCACCTCGATCTCCGTCAGGCCAGCGGCCTGAAGCCGGTGCACCAGTTCGATCTTGACGGCGGCCGGCACCGGCTGCTTCTCGTTCTGCAGGCCGTCACGCGGGCCGACATCGACCAGTTTGACGCGGGAAGGGATGTTCATTTCAGTTTCCTCAAGGCTCCAAGGGTGCAACGGCCTCGTTCAATAGCCGCGCACGGTATCAACGATACCGGCAATCGGCTCGCCGCGTTCCAGTGCGCGAATCTTGCCGGCAATCTGGCCGATGCTTTCGTCCCGAAGGGTCCGGGCCGAGGTATGGGGCGTCACGGTGATCTTCGGATGCGTCCAGAACGGATGACCCGCCGGCAGCGGCTCGGTGCGGAACACGTCCAGCGTGGCCCCGGACAGGTGGCCTTCATCCAGCAGCGCCAGCAGGTCCTCGTCCACCAGGTGCGCGCCGCGCGCCACGTTGATGACATGGCCGCCCGGCAGCAGGCGCGAAAGGGCGTCGCGGTTCAGGATGTCCTGCGTGTCGGGGGTGAGTGGCAGCAGGTTGACCAGCACGCGGCTGGCCGCCAGAAAGTCCGCGAAGGCCTCGTGCCCCGAGAAGCCGCGCACACCGTCCAGGAGCTTCGGGCTGCGACTCCAGCCGTTGACGGGAAATTCGAACCCCCGCAGCGCCTGCGCCACCCGCTTGCCCAGCACACCCAAGCCCATCACCCCCACCGGACAGTCCGTCCGGTTGCGCGGCTTGCGGTACGACCAGCGACCCTGGCGCCCGTCGGCCTCGTAGCCGTCGAACTCGCGAAAGTGCCGGACCACCGCATGGCACACGTATTCAGCCATCTGGACCGACATGCCCGCGTCGTCCAGGCGCACCACCTGCATCGTCGGTGGGATCCGCAGCTTCATCAAGGCGTCGACCCCGGCCCCGATGTTGAACAAGGCCTTGAGCCCGGGCTGCTGGTCCAGCAGCGCCTGGGGCGGCGACCACACCACCGCATAGTCTGCGGCGGGCAGGCCCGGCTCCCAGACGGCCAGCTCGGCGCCAGGCAGCGCCGCGCGCAGGCCTTCCAGCCAAGGCTCCGGTTTGGTGCCGGCGCAACTGAAAACGACTTTCATGGCCGAATTCTGTCATCGCGGCCGCGCATCGGCAGCCTGCAGCCCAACAGACCGTCGTCGCCCACGCTCAAGCGACGGCCAGCTTCAGCAGCTCCGCACCTTCAGCCACCTGATCGCCCGGCGCGTACAGCAGCTCGGCCACCGTGCCGTTGGCCGGCGCGGCGATCGTGTGCTCCATCTTCATTGCATCCATCACCGCCAGCGGCTGGCCCGTGCGCACCTTGTCGCCCACCTTGACCGCGAATGACACCACCTTGCCCGGCATCGGCGCAGTCAGGCGACCGCCCTCCACCGCCGCTTCACCCGCATGGGCCAGGGCATCGATCTCCACGATCTGGGTGGCGCCGGCATCGCAGAAGACATGCACGGTTTCTCCGCGCTGCCAGGTCTGAACGGTCTGGCGCTGGCCCGCGTAACGCAGTTCAATGCGTCCACCTTCCAGCGCCAGGAATTGAAGCGGCCCGCTGGTCTCGCCCACCGTCAGGACCAGCACGCCGTCGTGCCCACTGACCAGCTGGGCAATCAGCCCTTTGCCCTTGAACTCGAAATCAAAGCGCCGGTTGGCCGCACCATGCGAGCGCCAGCTGTCGCGCCGACTGAACGGGTCGGCCCCCTCGCCAGCCCGCTCGGCCAGCAGCGTCTGTGCCACCGCGGCCGCGACGGCCAGCGGCAGCCCTACCTTCTCCTGCTTGAACAACACCTCCGCTTCGCGCGGAATCAGGGCCGTGTCCAGATCGGCCTGGCTGAACGAGCGGCTGCCCACCACGTGGCGCAGAAACTGCACATTGGTTGCCAGCCCCACGATGCGGGTGGCCGCCAGTGCCGCGTCCAGCCGCGCCAGTGCCTGCTCGCGGGTGTCGCCATGCACGATCAACTTGGCCACCATCGAGTCGTAGAACGGGCTGATCACGTCGCCTTCGCGCACGCCGGAGTCCACACGCACCGCCTGTCCGCCTCGCGCGCCGACACCGCCGACGACTGGCGGCAGGAACTCGCCGCAGTCCGGCAGGCGGTACACCTGCAGCGTGCCGGTAGCCGGCAGGAAGTTGTTGTCGGGGTTCTCGGCGCAGATGCGCGCTTCGATCGCATGGCCATGGATCTTCAGCTGGTCCTGCGTCAGCGGCAGCGGCTCGCCGGCCGCCACGCGCAACTGCCACTCCACCAGGTCCTGTCCGGTGATGGCCTCGGTCACGGGATGCTCGACCTGCAGCCGGGTGTTCATCTCCATGAAGAAGAAAGCCATGCTGGCCCCCACGCTCGGCACTGGCGTGTCCTTGCTGCCCCCCGAGGGGGTGCTCGCTGGCTTGGGGCGGCCCGGCGCGGCGCTCGGCTCGCCGCCATCTCGCTGCTCGACGATGAACTCCACCGTGCCCGCGCCGACGTATTTCACGGCCCGCGCCGCCGCCACCGCGGCCTGGCCCATCTGGGCCCGCATCTCCGGGCTCATTCCGGGGGCCGGCGCCTCTTCCAGAACCTTTTGGTGGCGACGTTGCACCGAGCAGTCGCGCTCGAACAGGTAGACGTAGTTGCCCTGGGTGTCACCGAACACCTGAATCTCGATGTGGCGCGGGCGCTGCACGTACTTCTCGATCAGCACCGCCTCGTCGCCGAAGCTGTTCTTCGCCTCGCGCTGGCAGCTCGCCAGGGCGGCCAGGAAATCCTCGGCCTTGTCCACCGCACGCATGCCCTTGCCGCCGCCCCCCGCGCTGGCCTTGATCAAGACGGGATAGCCGATGCGATCCGCCTCGGCCTGCAACAGCGTCGTGTCCTGATTGGCCCCGTGGTAGCCGGGGACCAGCGGCACGCCGGCACGCTCCATGAGCTGTTTGGACTCCGCCTTCAGGCCCATGTCCTTGATGGCCGAGGGCGGCGGGCCGATGAACACCAGTCCGGCATCCGCGCAAGCCTTGGCAAAGTCTTCGTTTTCGCTCAGGAAGCCGTAGCCCGGGTGAATCGCCTGCGCGCCGGTGGCCTGGGCAGCCTCGATGATGCGCTCCCAACGCAGGTAGCTGTCCTTGGGCGCATTGCCGCCAATGTGCACCGACTCGTCACACGCCGCCACATGCTTGGCATGAGCGTCCGCGTCGGAGTACACCGCAACAGTGCGGATGGCCATGCGGCGTGCGGTGGCGGCGACACGGCAGGCGATTTCGCCTCGGTTTGCAATCAGGATTTTGGTGAACATCAGACAACCTTTGGAGAACCGGAAAGAAAGGCAGACAAGCGGCGCAGGGCCGCGCGGAGAAACTTGAACAGGGTCACCGTGACCACCCCCATCAGCACCACGCTGATCAGCAGCGCGACGCCAAACACGAAGGGGTGGTTCACCGCCAGCCACAGGGCGGCGACCACCAGCCCATCTTCGAACAGGCTGGCCAGCACATTGGAGAACGGCTCGGGCGAGGTGTTGATGGCCGCACGGGTCGTGGTCTTGGCGGCCTGGCTGGAGGCCGCGAGCGTGCCGCCCATTAGCGCGGCGATCAGAGCCGTGGTGGTGCCATCGGCACCCATTGCCCCGGCCGCCAGCGCCGCCCCGGCCGGGATGCGGATCACGCTCTGCATCAGGTCCCAGAGCGAGTCCACACCGGGAATCTTGTCGGCAAAGAACTCCAACGACAGCAAGACCCCACTGGCGATCAGCATCGC
>Ga0116175_1002555_pt1 | contig 10920 bp, 7 predicted proteins | sample AD_UKC125_MetaG_FD_89802 | JGI IMG/M metagenome (GOLD analysis project Ga0116175, IMG submission 89802) | Active sludge microbial communities of municipal wastewater-treating anaerobic digesters from USA - AD_UKC125_MetaG | ecosystem: Engineered > Bioreactor > Anaerobic > Digestate | place: USA... | reverse complement strand
GCGGCTGCCTTCTTGGCCACTACGGCCTTCTTGGCCGGTGCTGCGGCTTTCTTGGCCGGCGCAGCAGCCTTCTTCGCCGGTGCGGTTGCCTTCTTGGCCACTACGGCCTTCTTGGCCGGTGCTGCGGCTTTCTTGGCCGGCGCAGCAGCCTTCTTCGCCGGTGCGGCTGCCTTCTTGGCCACTACGGCCTTCTTGGCGGGCGCTGCGGCTTTCTTGGCTGGTGCAGCGGCTTTCTTCGCGGGAGCTGCCTTCTTGGCGGCGGGTTTCTTCGCAGTTGCCATCATTTTCTCCTTGGGTCGATTTGCAAAGAGCACTGAGCGCCTGCATTGGGCGCGCAGCGATCCATGGCAACGACACATTGCTCGTCACCACGAATGCGGGGACGCACCGGCGCCGCAACGCTGGAGCGCGCTGGGTGCGAGGAGCGTGATTGAAAAATCATGGCCTGGACAATGGGTTCAATCCCAGGACAGGGCCCCGCCGGTCTGGTACTCGATGACGCGCGTCTCGAAGAAGTTGCGTTCCTTCTTCAGGTCGATCATCTCGCTCATCCAGGGGAAGGGGTTTTCTTCGTTGGGGAACAGCGCCTCCAGCCCGATCTGTGTGGCGCGGCGGTTGGCGATGTAGCGCAGGTAGCCCTTGAACATGGAGGCATTCATGCCCAGCACGCCGCGCGGCATGGTGTCCTCGGCATAGCGGTATTCCAGATCCACGGCCTTGTGGAACAGGGCGGTGATTTCTTCCTTGAATGCGGCCGTCCACAGCTGCGGGTTCTCGAGCTTGAGCTGGTTGATCAGGTCGATGCCGAAGTTGCAGTGCATGGACTCGTCCCGCAGGATGTACTGGTACTGCTCGGCGGCGCCGGTCATCTTGTTCTGGCGGCCCAGGGCCAGGATCTGCGTGAAACCCACGTAGAAGAACAGGCCCTCCATCAGGCAGGCGAACACGATCAGGCTTTTCAGCAGCGTCTGGTCGTTCTCAGGAGAGCCGGTCTTGAAGCCCGGATCCATGATCGCCTCGATGAAGGGGATCAGGAACTCGTCCTTCTCACGGATGGACTGGATCTCGTTGTAGGCGTTGAAGATCTCGCCCTCGTCCAGGCCCAGCGACTCGACGATGTACTGGTAGGCGTGGGTGTGGATGGCTTCCTCAAAGGCCTGGCGCAGCAGAAACTGGCGGCACTCGGGCGCCGTGATGTGGCGGTAGGTGCCGAGCACGATGTTGTTGGCCGCCAGCGAGTCGGCGGTGACGAAGAAGCCCAGGTTGCGCTTGACGATGCGGCGCTCGTCCTCGGTCAGGCCGTTCGGGTCTTTCCAGAGCGCGATGTCGCGCGTCATGTTGATCTCCTGCGGCATCCAGTGGTTGGCGCAGGTGGCCAGGTATTTCTCCCAGGCCCATTTGTACTTGAACGGCACCAGCTGATTGACATCGGTCTGGCCGTTGATGATGCGCTTGTCCACAGCGGACACGCGGCGGTGCTGTGCCGCGGCGGCAGTGGGCACGTGTGCCATGGTGCCAGTGGCGCGTTGCAGTGTCTGGGCCGCCAAGGCGGTTGGCGACGGCTCTGCGGCGCGGCTGCTTGCGAGAGCGCCGTCGAAGAGGTTTTGCGATGAGGGCTTGACTTCGTCGTCCCAGGTGAGCATAGGATTTCCCGTGTGTGGATTATGAAAGCAGTGCTCCAAAATGAAAAGCACTGAAGCGTTGCTGCGCCGTGTTTTGTTGCTTCACTGCACTCGGAATGCGCCTGCGCGCATCCGCTGGCGGTTGATGTCACTGGCAGGCTTCGCAGCCCGGGTCGTCGATGGCGCAGAACTTCACGTCGGTGGCTGGTATTGCAGCATCCGCATCGAGAGTGCGTGATGGATGATCGGCGCCCGATGAAACCGCATTGAGCTGGCGCGTGTTCACGGTGCTCATCTCCACATGCGTGGCGCTTTGCGTGCGCAGGTAGTAGGTGGTCTTCAGGCCGCGCAGCCAGGCCAACTTATAGGTCTCATCGAGTTTCTTGCCCGATGCGCCCGCCATGTAGATGTTCAGGCTCTGCGCCTGGTCTATCCATTTCTGGCGCCGCGCGGCCGCCTCCACCAGCCAGGTGGGGGCGACCTCGAAGGCTGTCGAATACAAGGCTTTCACGTCTGCAGGTACGCGGTCTATGGCATGCAGCGAGCCCTTGAAATGCTTCAGATCCATGAGCATCACGTCGTCCCACAGGCCCAGTGTTTTCAGATCGCGCACCAGGTATTGGTTGATGACGGTGAACTCGCCCGACAGGTTGGACTTGACCGAGAGGTTGCCGAACGAGGGCTCGATGGAGGCGTCCACGCCCACGATGTTGGAGATGGTGGCCGTGGGCGCTATGGCCACGCAGTTGGAATTGCGCATGCCATCGCGCGCGATCTTCTGGCGCAGGGCATCCCAGTCCAGACGCGTGCTGGTGTCCACCTCAACATGGCCGCCGCGTTCCTGCGCCAGCAGCCCGAGCGAATCCAGCGGCAGCACGCCCCGGTCCCACAGCGAGCCCTGGAAGGTGGAGTAGCTACCGCGCTCGCGCGCCAGCTCGGTCGAGGCCCAGTAGGCGTAGTAACAGATGGCCTCCATGGAAGCGTCGGCAAATTCCATGGCGGCGTCGCTGGCGTAGGGCATGCGCAGCTCATACAGCGCGTCCTGAAAGCCCATCAGCCCCAAGCCCACGGGGCGGTGGCGCAGGTTGGAGTCGCGCGCCTTGTCAACGGCGTAGTAGTTGATGTCGATGACGTTGTCCAGCATGCGCATGGCCGTGGTCACGGTTCTGCGGAGCTTGTCATGATCGATCGCGCCATCCTTGAGGTGCTGCGCCAGGTTCACCGAGCCCAGGTTGCACACGGCCGTCTCGCTGTCGCTGGTGTTGAGCGTGATCTCGGTGCACAGGTTGCTGGAATGCACCACGCCCACATGCTGCTGCGGCGAGCGGATGTTGCATGGGTCCTTGAAGGTGATCCAGGGATGGCCGGTCTCGAACAGCATGGAGAGCATCTTGCGCCACAGATCCACGGCGGGCAGGCGCTTGAAGAGCTTGAGTTCACCGCTCTCGGTTTTGGCCTCGTAGGCGGCATAGGCGCTCTCGAAGGCCTGGCCGTACAGGTCGTGCAGATCGGGTACGTCCGACGGTGAGAACAGCGTCCACTGACCCTTTCCCATGACGCGTTTCATGAACAGGTCGGGAATCCAGTTGGCGGTGTTCATGTCATGCGTGCGCCTGCGGTCGTCGCCGGTGTTCTTGCGCAGTTCCAGGAACTCCTCGATGTCCAGGTGCCAGCTCTCCAGGTAGGTGCAGACCGCGCCCTTGCGCTTGCCGCCCTGGTTCACGGCCACGGCCGTGTCGTTGACTACCTTCAGGAAGGGCACCACCCCCTGCGATTCGCCATTCGTGCCCTTGATGTGCGCGCCCAGGGCGCGCACGCGTGTCCAGTCATTGCCCAGGCCGCCGGCAAACTTGGACAGCAGGGCGTTTTCCTTGATCGACTCGTAGATCCCGCCCAGCTCGTCGGGCACCGTGGTCAGGTAGCAGCTGGACAGCTGTGAGCGCAGCGTGCCGCTGTTGAACAGCGTGGGTGTGCTGCTCATGAAGTCAAAAGACGACAGCAGCTCGTAAAACTCGATGGCGCGCGCGTTGCGGTCATCTTCGCGCAGCGCCAGGCCCATGGCCACGCGCATGAAGAAGCTCTGGGGCAACTCGATGCGTGCCTTGTTCACATGTAGGAAGTAGCGGTCGTACAGCGTTTGCAGGCCCAGATAGTCGAACTGCTGGTCGCGCTCGGCCCGCAAAGCGGCGGCCAGGCGCGGCAGGTCGAAGCTCAGCAGGTCGGGGTTGAGTAGTTCGTTGTCCACCCCTTTTTGGACAAAGGCTGGGAAGTGGTCCATGTATGCGGCCTGCATCTCGCCGGGCTGCACGCCACGCCCCAGCACCTCGCGCACGATGGTGTGCAGCAGCAGGCGCGCCGTGGCGTAGCTGTAGCCAGGGTCTTTTTCGATCAGTGTGCGCGCGGCCAGGATGGAGGCCTTGTAGACCTCCTCCATGGGTACGCCGTCATACAGGTTGCGAAGAGTCTCGGCGGCAATCGGCGCGGCCTCTACATCGGTGCCCAGGTTGGCGCAGGCAGACTCGATCAGAGCCTGTAGGCGCAGCAGATCCAGCTCCACGCGCTGGCCCCGATCCTGCACGTACAGCGCCGGAATCTGAGGGTGCAGCTGCTCCTTCTTGCGCGCGCGCTCCTGGGCGCGGCGCTCGCGGTACAGCACATAGGCGCGCGCGACTTCGTGGTGGCTGCCGCGCATCAGGCCCAGCTCCACCTGATCCTGCACGTCCTCGATATGGAAGGTGCCGCCACTGGGGCGCGAGCGCATCAGGGCGCGCACCACCGTCTGTGTCAGCTCATCCACCACCTGGCGCACGCTGGCCGAGGCCGCGCCCTGCGTGCCGTGCACGGCCAGGAAGGCCTTCATCATGGCGACGGCAATCTTTTGCGGCTCGAAGTGCACTACGGCGCCGTTGCGTCGGATGATCTGGTAATGGCTCAATGTGTCGGCCATGCTGGCCGGGGTGGATGTGTCCGCGGCATCGATTTGGAGCTGCGAAAAGCTGTCGGCGTGAACGGATGCGGTTTGCATGGCTTGCCCTTGGGAGTGATGTTGGGGGAGAAGTTGGGAAGTGAGGTCGGCCCGGAAAAAGCGCTTGCGGGTCGGCATGAAAAATCAGCGGCATATCGATACCGTGCACTATATATATGGTGTGCTTTCAATTCAACACGCTACATATAGTGTATATCCGGACTTTCGGGTGTTGTCGAAAACGCTGTCAGAAAGAGCACGAGCGGTGCCACGCCAGGCGGTTGGGGTTTGCGGGCGTGGGGTGCAGCAGAGATGTGCGCAGGCAGGGCTTCTGGCCTGCAGAGGCCCGTCAGGCTGGCTGTGCCGCAGGCGGAAACAGGATGCCCGACCCCGCAAAGGCCGAGCGCAGGTGGCGCCAGTCAAAGCCCGGTCCGGGATCGTTCTTGCGCCCGGGGGCGATATGTTCGTGGCCGGCGACATAGCCGATGGGGTGGTGCCGCACCAGCGCCGCGCACAGCCGGGTCAAGGCGGCGTACTGTGCCTCTTCGAAGGTGTGGCCCTCCAGCCCCTCGAGCTCAATGCCGATCGAGTCGTCATTGCAGCCATCGCGCCCACGGTAGTGGGATCGGCCCGCATGCCAGGCGCGCCGGTCCGTGGCCACGAACTGCCAGAGCTGGCCCAGGCGGGTGATGAAGAAATGGCTCGACACCTCCAGCCCGTGGATCTGCTGAAAGTAGGGGTGGGCGTCCCAGTCAAGGCGGTTGGTGAACAGTTCCTGCACCTGGTTGCCACCATATTCGCCGGGCGGCAGGCTGATGGAGTGCACCACGATCAGATCCACCACGGCGCCAGCCGGCCGCGCCCCATGGTTGGGCGATGGCAGGCGCCGCGCCGGCAGGTACCAGCCGGCGCGCCACTGTGGCCTATTGCCCGGCGCCATGGCTGTCGCCAGGGTTGGGTATGGCGATGTTCAGCCGCTCGATGCGGTAGCGCATCTGGCGCTGGCTGACTCCCAGGCGGGCGGCCGTGGCCACCGGGTCGAAGCTCGTTTCGTGCAGGGTTTGCATGAGCAGGCTGCGCTCACGCTGATCCAGCCAGGCCTGCAGGTCGCCGGCTGGTGGGGCCGTGGTGGGTTCAGGCGTTGGCGCTTGGGCGACAAGCTTGGCGGCCGGCGGCGGCGGCGGCGGGGGGGGAGGCGGCGCCGCATCGCCAGCGCTGCTGGCTTGCGTCGGGCCATCGACATGCAGCTCATGCCCGTCGCTCAGGGCCACGGCGCGGTGCAGCAGGTTTTCCAGCTCGCGCACATTGCCCGTCAGCGGGTGCTGGGCAATGCGCTGCAGCGCCGCCTCGCTCAGCTGCGGCACGGGGATGCCGGACTCTTGCTGGATACGCTCCAGCAGCGCGTGGCACAGCGCCGGCAGATCTTCGCGCCGCTCGCGCAGCGGCGGTATCAACAGCTCGATCACGTTCAGGCGGTAGTACAGATCCTGGCGGAAGCGCCCGGCCTGCACATCGGCCGCCAGGTCGCGGTGCGTGGCGCTGACGATGCGCACGTCCACCGTCTCTTCCTGTGTGGAGCCCAGCGGGCGCACGCTGCGCTCCTGTATGGCGCGCAGCAGTTTGGACTGCATGGCCAGCGGCAGATCACCGATCTCGTCGAGGAACAGCGTGCCGCCGCGCGCGGCCTGAAAGTAGCCCTCGCGGTCGCTGGCGGCGCCGGTGTAGGAGCCCTTGCGCGCGCCGAAGAACTCGGCCTCGAGCAGGTTCTCGGGAATGGCGCCGCAGTTCACCGCCACCAGCGGGCCGCCCGCGCGCTGGCTGCTGGCGTGCAGGGCGCGTGCCACCAGCTCCTTGCCCGTGCCCGACTCGCCATGGATCAGCACCGGGGCCATGCTGCGCGCCACCTTGGCAATGCGCTGCTTGACGCCGCGCATGGCTTCGGACTCGCCTATCAGGCGCGCCAGAACCGGGTTGTCATCACCTTTGCCGGGCGCGGTGCTGCGGCCGGGTTTTGCGGATGCCAGCACCCCTGCCGCCCCCTGGATGGCAGAGGCCACGACAGAGCGGAACTGTTTCAGATCCACTGGCTTGGTCAGGTAGTCGAAGGCGCCCGAGCGCAGCGCCTCTACGGCGTTCTCGGCCGAGCCGTAGGCCGTCATCACCACGCAACGCTCGCCGCGCTGCTGCGCACGCAGCTCGTGCAGCAGCTCCATGCCCAGCCCATCGGGCAGGCGCATGTCGGTGATCACGGCATCGAAGGTCTGGTTTTGCAGTTGCTCGCGTGCCTCGCCCACGCTGCCGGCGGTCTGCACGCGATAGCCCTCGCGCAGCAAGGTCAGCTCGTAGAGCGTGCGCAGGTCGGGCTCATCGTCTACGACAAGAATGGTGGCGGCGGTGGCGTTCATGGATGTCGGTCGCTTAGACCACGATGATGTCGAACAGTGAGTCGGTTTCAAAGGGGCGGGTGGCGCTGCGGAAACTGACGGTAAAGGCATTGCCCATCACCGTGCCGCGGTCGAGCATGCGTGTGCTGCGCTGGTAGCTGATGGCCGCGCCATGGCGCTGGCACAGCTGGCGGCAAATGTACAGGCCCAGGCCGCTGGAGCGGCTCTCGGACGAGAAAAACGGCTCGAACAAATGCCGCTCCACCGATTTGTCCAGTGGCGCACCATCGCTCCAGACCTGTATGCCGATCTGCCCGCTGGCTGTGGCGCGTGTGCTCAGTTGCAGTGAGTCGGCGTACGGACCCTTGTAGCGCTGGGCGTTGTCCAGCAGGTTCACCAGCACGCGGCGCAGGTGCTCGGGGTCGAACTCCACCGGTACCTCGCCCGCCCCCAGCAACAGCTGCCCCTGGCGACCCGCGGGGTCATGGGCCTGCCAGTCATGCCAGGTCTGTGCCACCGTGGCATTCAGCGCCAGCGTGGAGGACGGGGTCTGGCCTATCTGGTGCTGTACCCGGGCGATGTCCAGCACATCTTCGGTGATGCGCACCAGGCGATCCGCGTTCTGCCCGATCATGTGGCTCAGGCGCTTCTGCCCGGGTTCTTGCAGATCCTCGGCCAGCAGCTCGTTGGCCTGCACGATGGCCGCCAGCGGGTTGCGTATCTCATGCGCCACCGCGGCCGACATGCGGCCCATCGAGGCCAGCTTCTCGGTGCGCAGGCGCGCCTCCATCTCGCGCAGGTCGTGCAGAAACATCACGCACAGGGGCTCCTCGTCCACTGCCCCCAAGGCGCCGGGTGCGTGCGTCAGCCAGGTGCGTATGCGCAGGCCCATGGGGCTATGCCCCTCGTGCAGGATGTTCACGTCGGCATGCTGGGGCTGTGCCTGCTCGAACGATGCCTGCGCCAGCTCCATCAGCGGACTCCAGGCCTGCGTATGGGTCAGCATGAACGGGGTGCTGGTTCTGGCGTCCGGGCCCAGCAGCAGCAGGGCGGCCGGGTTGGCCAGGCGCACCTGGCCCTGGCGGTTGAGCACCAGCACGCCGTCGGCCACATGCTGCATCACCAGTGCGCTCACGGCCTTTTGCGTGCGCGCATTCATCTGGCTGCGCCGCGCCACCACTTGCTCGCGGCTCAGGCGGACGGCCAGCTGATGCACCAGATAGGCAATGAAGAAATAGCCCGTGCCAGTCAGCGCCGTTTGCAGGTAGCGCTGCGCGGCGTCGCCCCCGCCCTGGTCGCCCAGCCACCAGGCCCAGGCCAGCAGCAGCAGGGTGGCCCCCGCCGTGGTGCCCAGGGCCAGCGTCAGCGTGCCCAGCACCGCGGCCATGAGGATGGGCAGGCCAAACAGCGGCGTGAAGTTCATGCTGCCCGACTGGTGCAGCATCTGCAGCAAGGCAATGAGGACGAGATCCACGCCAATGGAGGGCAGCCAGTGCAGGCCCGGTCGCGGATCCGGTGGCATGCGTGCGCCAAATACCAGCAGCAATGACGTGGCCAGCAAGTAGCCCAGTGCCACGCCCAGCGGCGCCAGCACACCCGTCTGGTTCAGCGCCATGGCCAGCAGCTGCAGCAACAGCAGCGCCAGCGCCACCATCAGGCGGGCCGTCAGGAACGCCTTCCACAGGCGCTGGAAGGAGGGGTGGCTGGCCTGGAGTGCGGGCATGGGGGATCGCCTCTCACCCTCTTAGGGGGGGCCCAGATCCTGGTGCGCGCGGCTGCAATAGCTGTGCCCGCCCTGGTGCAAGGCCTCACCCTTGGGCAGGTGCACGCCACAATGCGCGCAGCACACCATGTCCTGGGGCTGCGCAGGGTTCTGGCGCGGTGCGCTCCCCCGGTTGGGCGGTACCTGGCGCTGGCTGCGCCACAGGGCGTAGACCACGGCAATCACCGCCAGCACGATGAGGTACTTCATGTCGTGCGCCCCAGCACCACTTCAAGCACGAAGCGCGAGCCCACATAGGCCAGCAGCAGCAGCATGGCGCCCGCATACAGCACGCGCACGGCGTTGCGGCCGCGCCAGCCAAAGCGTGCGCGCCCCAGCAGCAGCACGGCAAAGGTGACCCAGGCCAGCACCGAGAACACCGCCTTGTGATCCCACAGCCAGGCGCGGCCGTAGAGCTGCTCGCTGAACAGCCAGCCCGCCACCAGCGTGGCCGACAGCAGCGCAAAGCCCCAGCGCACGAAGCGAAAGGTCAGGCGCTCCAGCGTGAGCAGCGGCAGGCTGCTGTGCAGTTGGGTGGCCTGGCGCATCTGCCGCTCCGCGCGGCTCATCAGCCAGGCATGGGCCACGGCGGCGGCAAACAGGCCATAGCAGGCAATGCCCAGGGTCAGGTGCAGCGGCATCCAGGGTGATGCCGTGGCCTGCAGTGGCCGGCCCGGAAACAGCGCCGCCAGCAGCACGGCCACGCCGCCCAGCGCGCCCAGCGCCCAGCGCGTGCGCATCTGCGGAAACAGCTCGCGCTCCAGCGCGTAAATGGTCAGCACCAGCCAGGCCGTCATCGACAGCGCGGCGGCAAATCCGAAGTGGGGCGCACCGCCCAGCTGGCTCCAGCCAATGGCGCCGGCATGCAACGCCCAGGCCGGCGCCATCGCCAGGTGGCTGCGGCTGGCCTGGCTGCGCGAGGCCACGGCCGCGCCAATCGCATAGGCGGCGGCCGTCACCAGGGCCAGCAGCCATGTTGACGGGGAAGCACTGGGTAAAATCATGGGATTGAAGTTTAGCCCCTTGCCCCTGGTTCCCAGGGCCGGGCCACCGGCAGCCGGCAAGCCCAGCGCCGATACCACTGGAGCACTTGGCGCAATGGCCTCCGCACTCACCGACAAACTCACCCGTCTCGTCAAGGAGATGCGCGGCCAGGCCCGCATCACCGAATCCAACGTCCAGGACATGCTGCGCGAGGTGCGCATGGCGCTGCTGGAGGCCGACGTGGCCCTGCCCGTGGTGCGCGACTTCATCGCCCGCGTCAAGGACAAGGCCCTGGGTCAGGAGGTGCTGGGCAGCCTCAAGCCCGGCCAGGCGCTGGTGGGCATAGTCAACAAGGAACTGGCCGCCACCATGGGCGACGGCGTGGCCGACATCAATCTGGCCGCCCAGCCCCCCGCCGTCATCCTGATGGCCGGCCTGCAGGGCGCGGGCAAGACCACCACCACGGCAAAACTGGCCAAGCACCTGATAGAGAAGCGCAAGAAGAAGGTGCTCACCGTCTCGGGCGACGTGTACCGCCCGGCGGCCATAGAGCAGCTCAAGACCGTCAGCAAGCAGGCCGGCGCCGAGTGGTTTGCCAGCACGCCCGACCAGAAGCCGCGCGACATCGCCCTGGCCGCGCTGGACTACGCCAAAAAGCATTACTTCGACGTGCTGCTGGTCGATACCGCCGGCCGCCTGGCCATCGATGAACTGTTGATGCAGGAGATCAAGGACCTGCATGCCGTGCTGAACCCGGTCGAGACCCTGTTCGTGGTGGATGCCATGCAGGGCCAGGACGCGGTGAATACCGCCCGCGCCTTCAAAGAGGCGCTGCCGCTCACCGGCATCGTGCTGACAAAACTGGACGGCGACTCGCGCGGCGGCGCGGCGCTGTCGGTGCGCCAGGTGACGGGCGCGCCCATCAAGTTCGCCGGCGTGTCCGAGAAGATCGACGGCCTGGAGGTCTTCGACGCCGAGCGCCACGCCGGCCGCATCCTGGGCATGGGCGACATCGTGGCCCTGGTCGAGCAGGTGACGGCCGGGGTGGACATGGAGGCGGCGCAAAAGCTCGCCGCCAAGGTCAAGAGCGGCGACGGCTTCGACCTGAACGACTTTCTGGCCCAGCTGCAGCAGATGAAGCAGATGGGCGGGCTGTCGAGCCTGATGGACAAGCTGCCCGCCCAGCTGACTGCCAAGGCCGGC
>Ga0116175_1002553_pt1 | contig 10930 bp, 9 predicted proteins | sample AD_UKC125_MetaG_FD_89802 | JGI IMG/M metagenome (GOLD analysis project Ga0116175, IMG submission 89802) | Active sludge microbial communities of municipal wastewater-treating anaerobic digesters from USA - AD_UKC125_MetaG | ecosystem: Engineered > Bioreactor > Anaerobic > Digestate | place: USA... | reverse complement strand
GCTCCGGAACAGGCACCTGCGCGATAAGTCGGGATGGATATACGTCCGAGCGGAAAGACAGCCCCTCTACTTCTGGGTGATGACAGGGGTGTTTGCCTTGATGGTCGTGACGGGCGGTTTTCTCCTGTACTTGGCCATAACGGAAATCTGGTGATTGTTTGGGAGGGTGCCGTCAGTCAAGTCGAGCAAATCGTCGCAGGTTGGATAACCTTCATGCGCAGGCAGCGGCATCAGCCAGGTCGATAGCGAGCTGTAACCCGCAGGTAAAAACAGCCGCATTGAATTCCAACTGTGCCGCAACACACCTCCCGGCCCGTCTTCGGCATCGAGGATCAGGAAATCGGCCTTGGTGCGGTGGAGGTAGTAGCCCAGCGACAGCCCCATCTAGCCGCCGCCGATAATGACAATGGCTTGAGTCACCATGCCCTTAGATGCCGTTTCGACAGGGGTTGAGCGGCCGAGGTTCATGTGATTCCGGGAGTTTGCAGACATCTCGGAGGCAGGCCCGACGTGATCGGCTACTGCCAGTCAAGCATAAGGTCCCTCGCGTTGCCAATAGGTCATGACCACCTTTTCGCCTTGAACAACGGGCAGTCCAGCATGAAGGCTGGCGGGATCTCGGCGGCCCGTTACGTCCACGTTGCGGAAAATCACCGCTGATCCGGGCTGAGGACACACGGCGAGCCCGCAAGACGGAAAAGCGGTGCCGCCGCCCACTTCCGGGCTTTGCAGATAGACCAGCACCGTATTCACCCGCTGCCCGCCACGCGCGGTGTGAACTGCGCCGCCCGCGCCACCAGGAAATGAATCGAAGTGCGCCCGGTATTCCTGCCCCTCACGATAGTGCAGGATCTGCAGACCCTCGCCATTGGCAACGGGCCAGTTGGTGAGCGCCGCCAGCCGGTGTTCGAGCCGGTCGATTAGGGCGGTTTCAGCGCGCTTCAACATAACACCTGAGCTGGTCCGTTCCGGATGGGGTAAATTCTCGCCGCTGACCTCATCCACAACCGTGGAGGGACGCAGACCCCGATCGTGGGCAAAAGCGAGCAACTCGGCACATTCGACCGATGACAACACGTTTTCGCAAAGAGCAACGGCAGGGCTGGCCAGGCGCAGGGTCACTTTGATCTCGCGTCCCTCGCACCAGATCATCCCCGTGTCCGGGACAACTGGCAGAGCCACGACCGGCGCCGTCAGGCTGGGAAATACCTGCGCGATGCCAGAAGCAAGGGCTGCGCGTGCATCCGCCTCATTCCATCCGGCGGCAATCATCCGGACTTGCATGTCCGCCGGATCGCAGCCAGCGGAGAGGTTGCTGGTGATCCATTCCTGCCAGCTTGGCTCAGATCCTTGCATCTCCTCCCTTTCGATCGGACTGGTTACTGCGCGCTAGGCGTATAGCCCCGCGCGCAGGAACAGCCGGTTCAAAACCCGAAATGGAGCGAGGCGCTCGCCGAGAACGGATTGCCTCCGGCGTTGCCCACGGTCTTGTGAGCCGAGAGAGAGAGCACGCCATTGCGTCCGATCCGCTGGTCGATGTCCGCGCCCAGGCGGGCATGGTCGCGGTCCACCGCATAAATGCCGCCCGTGCCACCCATGCCCGTGCCGATGATCTGGAATGCCGGACCGCCGTCGAACCGGTCGAAGCGGTGGATATATTCCCCGCGCAGACGCAGCGTCGTTGGCTCGGCCAGGGTGAAGCGACCGGTCAGGCCAAGGCGCCCTTCCGAAGCCTCGTCAACCGAGCGGCCGACAGTGACCGGGAAGCCGCCGCCAGTTTCAGTATAGCCATCAACCGTCACCTGGCTCCAGGAATAGCTGATCGTCGGGGTCAGTCCGAAGCTGTCGCTTCCCATCATGTCGAACCAGTCAAGCCGAGCGCGCAGGGCAATCCCGCGGGCATCGGTAGAGCCGGTGCTGGTGTCGGTGTTTGCACCATTGAGGTAGTTCCGACGCAGGTTGACGTTCCAGTCACCATAGATCGCCGTCGCGCTCAGCACGGCACCGCTCTGGCCGAGCCGCAGGTCGGCCTCGGCCACGCCGTGCCACCCTTCCAATTTCTGCTTGCCACCGAGCGTCAGGTCGGAATCCGACCGGTCATAGCCGATCCCCGCCCCCAGCCGCAGCGGGCCGGCATCGAGGCAGGCGCCAGCTTCGGCCAACACGGAGTCGGTGTCGTTGCGGCCATCGCGGCGATAGTCCAGCACGGTCCACGCGCAGCCGCGGCCCGGCTGTACATAGTCGGTCAGGATGCGGTGATGTGCACCCCACATCATCAGCCCGAGGCTACCTTGCAGCGCGCGGTTGGGCGCCGCCTGCATCACTGTTGCGCTGAAGTCGTCCAGACCGATGACACCCGTGCCCGGTGTCGGCGTCGGAGTGGGCGTCGGGGCCGGAGCGGGTGATCCGGCTGCGGCTCTCGCCAGATAGGCCTGGCTGGTGCCGTTGATGTTCCCCTGCCCAATCACCATCGTTCCGTCAGCGCTCACATCGGCGGCACTGGTATAGGTATTCGCGCCATTGTTCGCGCCCGCAGCGGCGAGCCAATCGGCGATCGACTGGGCGCCAGCGGACGTCCAGCGGACTGCCGAGTCGGTGAAACCCGCAGAGGAAGTGCCGACGGTGACCGTGCCATCGGCGCTGACAGCGTTGGCGACCGATCTCGTCTCTCCGGGCAGGGACGCAAGCGCGACCATCCCGCCTGCCTGAGTCCATCGGAATGCGACGAAACCGGTAGGAGCGGTGGAGCTTCCGACGATGACCGAACCATCTGCGGAAATGTCGTTGCCCGAGGAACTGAACGATTCGCCGTAGCGGCCGATCGCACCCAGTGACACCATTTGGCCGGCTTGGGTCCACCGGAAGGCCGAAAACTGGCCGTCAAAGCCGCCTCCCGAAGCCTCTCCGGTGACGACCGATCCATCCGACGAGACCGCCCGCGCCAGCGAATAGGTGAATCCGCTCGACGTGATCGCCCTGGCACGACCGCCGTCGATCCAGATCGCCGCGCGCGTGCTTGCGCTGGCGCTGGAATCCGGAGAGCTGAAGCCCACCGCCACGCGCCCATCCGCCGAAACGCCGAGTGCCTGGACGTTGACCGCGCCGTCGAAGCCCGGCAGCCTGACCGAGGTACCCGTGCCATCGACATTGCGGAACAGGAAGGCGGCAGTGCTCTGGGAGGTGACAGCATAGGATCCGACTGCGACTGTCCCGTCATTGGAAAGCCCGCTTATCGTCATCTGATTGGTTGAAAAACCGTCGGGCAGAGGAACTTTGTAGCGCCCCGAGCCCGTTATGATGAACCCGTCCGAAGTCCCGATGGCGCGTCCATCTCCGGAAATGCTGTTGTAACGGACATTGCCGCTTCCCGGACCACCCGGAAGCAGATTGTCGCCAGTGACCGAGGGAACGACGATCGCAAAGGGAGCCGGGACGGGGGGTGTTGACAGTCACCGGTCCTGGCGTCGGCGACGGGGTGGGCGTCGGCGCCGGAGCGGGCGTCGGCGTGGGCGCTGGGGTCGGGGTAGGCGTTGGCGTTGGCGTTGGAGTCGGAGCGGGTGTTGGTGTCGGCGTGGGCGTCGCTCCGGCCACACGGGCGATATAGCCTTGCCGGTGTCCGTTGATGATGCCGTAGCCCGCGACGACATTGCCATCGTCGCTGACGCCAAGCGCCTCCTGGTACTGGTTCGTGCCATTGGCCACGCCATTGGCGGAGAGCCATGCCGCAACCGTTTGCGCATTTCGGCTGGTCCAACGCACGGCATGGGATTCGTTGACCACGAAGGTGCCGATGGTCTGTCCGGGAACGATTGCCTCGCCTACGATCACGCTGCCGTCGGCATTTACGCCAGTGGCAACGGATGCGAGCTGGTTTGTCAGCTTTGGCAGGGCGACCATGCCGCCCGCCTCGGTCCACTTGATGGCAATCAGGTTATCGTCTTTGTACAGATCGTTGCCCATGACGCCGCCCTGCTGCGACGAGCCGACGATCGTTCCGCCATCGGCTGAAATGTCGTTCGCGAGGCTGCTCGCGCCGGCGGCGGAATGGCTGGCAAGAACGCCCAGTTCGACAAAGCCGGTGGCGCGGGTCCACCGCAGCGCCTGGACGTTTGGCCCGACGATGGTTCCATTTGCGCCCCACTGCTGGCCGCGCCCGCCGATAGCGGCGATGACCGAGCCATCCCGTGAGATGCCGGTAATTTCGGCGTTGAAGGTCACGCCATTCTGCACTGGACTGGTCGTGCCGACCTGAAGCAGCTGCTCTGGAGCGGCGGTGCCCGTCCACAGGATCGGGATGTTGAAGCCCGATATACTGGCCAGACCGCCGATCGCATTGCCGTCACCGCTGACGGCGACTGCCTTGTAATTTCCAGCGCCGGTAGGTTGTGCCAGGATCGTGGGCGTGCCGTTCAGCCATTTTACGCCCACCATGCCGGTGAAATCCGTGCGTGCGGTCGGCTTCGCCTCGCCCACGATTACCGAGGCATTATCGGAAATGTCGTAACCGACATAGTGGAGGTAGCCAGTAGGCGCTGCGAGTTTCGTCGCGCCGGTCGGGGTGAATACCCAGGCTTCGCTGACAGGCTTGTTGCTGACCACCTTGTTGTGAAAGCCGATGACCGACGTGCCGTCGCCGGAGATGTCCACGAATTCGACGGAGTTGCTGTCGGAGTTCGACCCGTTCTCGGCGCCGTCCGGGCTTCCCGGAATCTGCTCCGAACCGGTGACTTGTCCGAACGCAGGTGCAGGCAATCCCGCCAGCAGGGCAACAAAACTCAAGCTGCTGACAATAGCGGTCGTGGTCTTCAATACAGCGTTCGTCGCAAACGTGCCGGTCATCTCTGAAACTGTCCTCGTCAAACGCCCGCGCGCGCAGTACCGCGAGCCGATCCCCGCCTAACTGGTCGTCGGAACATCATGCACCCCCTGTTCAGGGGGCTAACGCGGCGGAGACAATTCCTTGAAAATACATGACACCTGCGATCTTCGAGGCAGTCACTTCTCTTCTTTTCCGCCATAGGACAAACCAAGCTGCGCGGCATGCCACGACGCTTCGGCCCGGCTGGAAATCCCCAGTTTGCGGTAGATCGCCTTGATATAGCCCGAGACCGTATTCTCACTGAGCATCAGCTGCGCGGCGACTTCGGCATTGCGCATGCCGCATCCGATCAGGTTGAGCACTTCCAGCTCGCGCGCTGTCAGGTTGCCGGTTTCGCCTGCTGCCGGCCCGGTCCGCCGGAAATGCTCCATGATCCGCCGGGCAATCGAGGGCGACAGCGCCGGCAGCCCTTCCTTGATCTGCTGCAACTGGCCGATGATCCCTTCGCGCATCTGCTCCTTCAACAGGTAGCCCGAGGCGCCAGCCGAAAGCGCGCCGACGATCGAGCTGTCATCGGCCATCACGGTGGTGACGACGCAGATCGTATCGGGAGAATTTACTCGTAACTGGCGCAGCACATCCAGCCCAGATCCGTCGGGCAGGCGCAGGTCGATCAAGGCAAGGTCAAACACGTGCCGGTCCATTGCGGCCAGCGCATCGCGCACGGTGGAGGCACCCGTCACCCCGCAACCCGGAAACGCCTCGGCCGCGATCTCGCCCAGCCACTGCAGCGTTTCCGATACATCTTCGAGGATCAGCACGGATTTCACGCCGCGACGCCTTCGCGCGGAAAGCGAACCTCGATCACCGTTCCGCGCATCCCCATGGCAGCGCCCCGCGAAACCGTCATCGTGCCGTGGAGCGCCGTGGCCCGTGAGCGCATGTTGCGCAGGCCGTTGCCCGCTGGCGCGGTTTCGGGATCGAAGCCGTTGCCGTCATCGGCAACCATCAGGACAAGGCCGCTCGCCACGTCACCCAGCCGTATGCCGACCGTGGTGGCCTCCGCATGGCGCAGGGCATTGCCCACGGCCTCGCGCAGGATCGAGCGCATGGCGGCTACCGCTTGCGGCGGAAGTTCGGCCTGGGTGTCCACCTGCCAGACCAGCCCAATACCGACCGATGACAGCAGGTCGGCGATCTCCACCCTGAGATCAGCCATCAGTTCGGCCAGGGTCAGCCGCTCGCCAGCGCTGTTGTTGATGATCTCGCGCAAGTCGGCGAGCGTGTCGCGGATCAGCTCGTCCTTGCGGACCGGGTCGCGGCTGTGCAGCGCGCCGAGCAGTTGCACCCCGATATTGTCGTGCATGTCGCTGGTGATGCGCTGGCGCTCTTCGGCCGCGCCTTGTTCGTGGGCGAAGCGGCTGGCGATGGCTTGGGACAGCATCGCACACAACTCGCTCGCCCTGGCCTGTTCGCGCGAACCGAACAGGCGCCGGCCGTGCATGGCATGTTCCAGGCGCAGCGGTGGCAGCGGTCCGGTAGCGGGGATCGCCAGGGCTGCGCCGTCTTCAATCACCGTAGATGCTTCAACCGCTTGACCGGCTACGATCTTCAGCGGCTGGAACACCCGCTCGAGCAAGCCGCGCCAGCGGTCCATGCGCTCGACCTCGCCCTCTGCAAGCGCAATGGCGAGTATGTCCTGAAAACTTGCCTCGATCTCTCCGTCACGCCGGAACAGCTTGCGCGCGATGATGTCGCGCAGCGGCAGGTAAAGGAAGCCGACCATTACAAGCGCCAGCCCGAAAGCCGGCGCACGCTCAAGCGCGATCCACGAAATCAGCGCCGCGTCCACCGCGATCAGCAGTGCGGCGCCGGTCATGTAGAACAGGATGCGGAAGGCCCAGCGATCGAGATCGAACAGCCGGTAACGCGCGACCCCGATGGCCATGCCGATGTGGATCAGGAGGAAGAAGGCAAAGGCATAACCCTGCGGCAAGCCCGGCGTCAGCCCGACCAGGCTGGGCGCAATGACCGTGAAGACGAATGCCCCTGCCCCGACCGCGACCGACAGGCCAAACCAGCGCACTACCGCCCGCGCCGCCGGATCACCGCGCGAGCGCCAATATTGCCCCGCCGCTGCAAAAAAGATGCCGAGCATCTCCAGCATCGTTGGCAGGTGCGAACCGGCAGGGGGGCCATCGAACACCTGCAGGCTGTCACCCAGCCACCATGCCCCGAACAACGCGAACGGCGCCCATAGCCAACGGGCCGGAACCAGAGGCCTTGGATAACGCAGCAGCAGGGCAATCATCGCCGCGCCGAACAGCAGCGCGCCGCCGTGGTTCATCACCGAAAGGGCGCGGAACAGGTCGCCGTCGATGGCGAGTTCGCGGGTGCTGTAAAGCGCGGCAGGAAAGGTGAAAACAAGAATGCCAAGGCTCGCCAGGGCGAAAAGGCGGGCAGCCGTATCGCTGCGCCGCAGCGCCCAGACCCAGCCGCCGATGAGGAAACTTGCCAGTCCAACAAGCATCTGCACCCATAAGGCGGCAGGAAGATCGCTGATGGGCCGCATTCGCGCCGGTGCAAGGGTCGTCTGCTGCGCGGGCCTGGCACCTGCCGTTTCGATCGAAACACTCGGGCCGCTCACCACCCCCTCAAGCATCGACTGTCGCGCAAAGAAGCGCCGCATTTCGGCATAGGTCGCCAGCGTGTCCGGCTCTTCGATCAGATCGCCAGCCTCGATCACAACTCTTCTGCCGTCGCTCCCGCGGATGGCTGCGATCGGCCCGGAAACGATCGCAGAGCCATCAACGCCGGACGCAGGCGTCACATGGATGATACCGAAATCATCTGCGGTAAACGCGAGGGCCAGCCATGGCCGACTGATCGCCATTTGTATCAGGACAGCCCCGGCCAGAAGTCCGGCCAGAACCAGCCCGATCATTACAGTCGCTGGCGACAATCGCGATCTCATGAAACTTACCCGGCCCCGTATTACTGCCTAGCAAACAAGACTTAGCGATGCCGTGGATTCGCGCCACCCCCTGAACAGGGCATTCTCTCAAGTCACAATCCCCTGAACCGGGGGATGACTGCCGCATCCACGAATGCGATGTTTCCGGCAGTCCCTGCACAGGAGAGCAAAATAAATGAAGCCCATCGCTGCAAGCCTTGCCGCAGCCCTGTTACTGGCACCAGCAACTGCGCGGGCTGATGAAGCCTCGGCCTGGAGCAAGTACGAACGACGCGTCGATGGTATTCTGGACGCACTCCATGCCGCCTGGCGTACGGGAGAATCCTCCGAAGGTAGCCGCCAGCGGGTCAAGGGCCTGTGTCAGGGCGTGACCCGGGACAGCACTGGGGGCGAAGGCATGATGCTTCCAGGCTGGGCGCGCAGCCTGATCACGGCATGCAGCTATGTTGACGAGCTTGCCGGGATGAATGCCGACACGATCTGGTCGGCCAACGACCTCAGGGCCAACTGCAAGCAGATGAAGAAGGACGCCGGCGACATGCTGAAAGCCCGGCTGGTCACTGTGGCACCGCAAGCACATGAAAAAGCCTTGCATCTCGGCGCCGATCTCATGTTTTTCTACGAAGGCGGGTGCAAACGGCGGCGGGACGCCCGCTCCGTCTATCACCTTTGATGACGGCCAAGATACCGTAGCCTGAGATCATGTGGATGGTAGCCAGGCTTGTCGATCCGCTGGCTTTGCCTCCGCGGGATCTGCATTGGATACTCAGTGAGTTACGGCCGGTATCTTCTTTGGTCAGATCGTTGGTGACGCCATTATAAATCAGCAAGGTGTGGGCTTTACCTCGGGCCGGATGTTAGGCAGCAGGCATCAGCCATCACCATCAATTGCTCGGCGCTGTTCACCTTGAAAAATTTGCGGGTGCACCAAATTCGGCGGACACTAGCGAACGCATGTGGACGCAAAGCCGCTCTTAATCAGCGGGTCCTAGGTTCGAGCCCTAGTGCGTCCACCAATTTCCTACATCAAAACAATAACTTGCGTGGCCTAAGTTTCGGGTCGAGGCGTTACGTCATCGCGCTAGGTAGCAGCCTAGGTAGCACGGCCAGCTGTCGAATATTTTTTCCGCTGCGGCTGAGCGGGAGAATCGTGGCCTCGAAATCGCTGACTTCATCCCAACGGGCAGCCGGCCAGTAGCCAGCGATCTTGGCGATGATATCGGCGATATAGGCCTGCGGTTCGAGAGTATTGTGTTTGGCGCTCTCGATGACGGAGTAGACCGCAGCGGTGCGATCCCCGTCCGCCTTTGAGCCTGCTAATAGCCAGTTTGACGGGCCAGAGCCACCCAGCGCATCACGCGCTCCGCACTGGTGTTGTCGATCTCCAGGCACTCATTGTCGAGAAAGCCTGTCGGCGCGACCCAGCGTTTGCGAAATTGATGGTCGCCTTGGCCATCTAGGATTTGGGCGAGAGGCGCCGAAGGGCATCGTCGAGTGCCTGGCGCAACTCGTCAATTAATGGCTGGTTGCGATCTTTCCGGCTTCGTCGTCGGATATCGGTTTACTGGCCGCGAACCTCTGCCTCGATCTCGTAGAGCTGACAGCTCCAGGCTCGATTGACGTGATACGGACCTTTCAATCCACCTCGTGGCGCAAGCCCTCGCTGATCGCGCTGACGGCGAACTTGGCGCCGGAGTAGACCGTGCCGTCTTATGCGAAGACCTGTGCCCGCAACCGAGCTCAGGTTGATGATGTGGCCGCTGCCCTGCTCGAGAAAACCGAGACCCTCCTACAACCTTCTCGTCCAGCACCTGAAGGACGAAGGGCTCGCCTGCGCCGTCCGCGCCGACCATCCGGCCATCGGCGATGCCATGACGCGCAAGCAGTTCGAGACGATGAAGCACGTCAACATCGTGCCGCCCGGACGGATGCGCGCCGGGCTGTTCCAGGCGCTGGCTCAGCAGCAGCTCAAGCGCGACGTCGCAATCTCCGTGACAAATTTCTTCGCGGCAGCCGAGATGGTAGCGGTGACCGATTACTGCGCCACCCTGCCCTCGCTGATCTGCAGGCAGCTGATGCACGACCCCCGGCTGAAAATCCTGCCCCCCCCCGGTCGACCTCGGCAGCTTTCCCGTGGAAATGGCCTGGCACGTCCGTTACCGGCACGATCCCGCACACCGCTGGCTACGGGCGCTGATCGGCGAGATCATTACCGATTTCAAAGACATGATGGGCGTGAAAGCCACGCCATCGCCAGCGTGATGGTCGTCAGCGGCTCCTCAAGCATCCCTTCCGCACGGCATCTGAAAAACGAAATCTTGAAATATCAGTTGATATCTGTATGGCCGCCCGATGGCCGCTGATAGACCCCTCCGTCGCGAAGACTCGCAGGCCGCAACGCGCACAGCGCTGCTCGACGCGGCCGAAGCGCTCATCCTTGAAAGTTCGATGCCGGGTTTGTCTCTACGTGCGGTCTGCACCCGTGCCGGCTACACCCAGGGTGCGTTTTATTCCAATTTCGCGTCGCGCGAGGATCTTCTGCTGGCGGTGATGGAGCGCAATCTGGAGGAGCGGGTCCGCACCTTCGGCGAAATGACGCTCGATTATCGCGCGATGACATTCGACCAGACCATGGCCCGGATCGGCGAGTGGCTGGCAACCGTTTCCGACCGCCGCGAATGGGCGCAGATGGCCATCGAGCTGGGGCTGGAGGCGGTGCGCAACCCGGCGCTTGCCCACGCGATAGCCGTTGCCGAGCAGCGAATCGACGTGCTGTTTGCCGAACGGATCGACGATCTGGTGGCGCATTTCGGACTGACCCCGCGGTTCCGCTCGACCGAAATCGTCGAGACGCTGCTGGTCCTGTGGCGCGGCCTGGCGTTGCGTGATAACGGCGACAGCGGGAGCCTTCCGGTGGCGGAGATCTTCATCACGTGCATGCGCGCCATGTTGGGCCGGCCGGAATGAAGCGCACTCTGCCTCTGGCGCCGGCCCTGCTGCTGGCGATCGCCGCCAGCCCGGCGCTGGCGCAGGCCACGCTCGATTACCGCGCCGCAGAAATGGCGATGCAGGCGACTCCGGCCGGGGGCGCCGCGGCGGAGGCGGACGTGCGCGCGGCCGAACACCAGGCGAAGGCG
>Ga0116175_1002550_pt1 | contig 10943 bp, 13 predicted proteins | sample AD_UKC125_MetaG_FD_89802 | JGI IMG/M metagenome (GOLD analysis project Ga0116175, IMG submission 89802) | Active sludge microbial communities of municipal wastewater-treating anaerobic digesters from USA - AD_UKC125_MetaG | ecosystem: Engineered > Bioreactor > Anaerobic > Digestate | place: USA... | reverse complement strand
GGCAACATCACCGCCACCACATCCTCAAAGCCCACGCCCAGCTCGCGCAGCAGGTTGGCGGTCTGGTGCAGGCCGTCGAGCAGGTCCCGGTAGCTCCAGCGGGTCACCGGGCCGTCGGGGTGCCCGGTGTGCAGGAAGGTGAGGGCGGGACGCTGCGCAAAGGCATTGGCCGCGTCGGCAATCAGCTCGTAGGTGCTGGCCCAGGGCACGGCCTGCGCCAGAGGGTTCTGTTCGAGGCGCTGGATGTCGGCTTCGCTGCGGACGGGAGACAGGGCGGTGACGGGCATGGGCGCGAATCCTGGTGGGGTGGCAGACCCCGGGCATTGTAGGAAGCGCGGGCCTGTGTGGCCTGTCGCACCGTGGACGCGGCGCGGCGGGTTCATACTGGGTGCCTTTTGACAGCCGCCCGCGAGGAGGTCCATGGCCCGCCGACACACTGAACGCCACCGCACCGAGCGGATCGGCTGGCTGCGCGCCGCCGTCCTGGGTGCCAATGACGGCATCGTCTCTACCGCCAGCCTGCTGGTGGGCGTGGCGGCGGCCAGCGCCAGCCACGACAACATCCTGGTGACGGGCGTGGCGGGGCTGGTGGCCGGCGCGATGTCAATGGCCGCGGGCGAATACGTGTCGGTGCATTCGCAGGCCGACACCGAGGCCGCCGACCTGGTGCGCGAAAGCGCCGAACTCAAGGCCGATCCGGTGGCGGAACTGCGGGAACTGACGGCGATCTATGTGTCCCGCGGGCTGGACGGCCCCCTGGCCGAACAGGTGGCGGCGCAGCTCATGGCCCACGACCCGCTGGGTGCGCATGCGCGCGATGAATTGGGGATTTCCACCGCCTTCAGCGCCCAGCCGGTGCAGGCCGCGCTGGCCTCCGCGGCCAGCTTTGCCGTGGGGGCGGCCCTGCCGCTGGGCGTGGCGGCTGTGGTGCCTGGCCCCGGGCTGGCGAGCTGGGTGTCGGGCTTGTCGCTGGTGTTTCTGGCCGGCCTGGGCCTGGTGGCCGCACGCGCCGGGGGCGCGCCGCTGGTGGCGGGCGCCTGGCGGGTGACGTTCTGGGGCGCCTTGGCCATGGCCATCACCGCCGGCGTGGGTGCGCTGTTCGGCGCCGTCGTGTAAGCCGGGCCGGACCCCTGCGTCAGGGGCCGGCGTTGCGTGTCAGCGGGTGGTGGTGTCGAGCCACTTGCGCAGGCGCGCGGTGGCCGCATTCAGGTCAGACTCGAACTCCTTCCAGCGGTTGGCGCCTGCGCGCTGCATCTCGGCCAGTTTGCCCTCCGTGGCCTTCAGGTCCAGCTGCAGCCCGGTGATCTGCTGGTCCAGCTTGGCCTTGGCGTCGGCGGAGCTTTGGGCGGCGCGGGCCTGCAGGTCGGCCAGGCGGCTGGTGGCACGGTCGATGTCCTGCTTGACGCTGGTGATGTACAGGTCACGCCGTGCGGTGTCGTTGACGTAGTTGAAGGTCGGCAGGGCTGCGACCACCGCTTTGGTGGCACCCGGCATCACGATCTTGCCGCCGGTGTCCCGGATCTGCGAGATGGGTATGGCCACGTTGTGCCGGCCCATGCCGATGAAGCCACCCGCCGCCACGATGACGTAGGACACGCTGCGGTCGGGCGAGATGATCAGGTCCTCGATCTTGCCGATCTTCTCGCCGGTCTCGTTGACCACGGTACGGCCGAGGATGCTCTTCTTGACGCTCCATCCCAGGGCGACCTGGGTGGCTTCGGTGACCGAAATGCCCACCGTGGTGGATCCCGCCACCTGGGCGCTGGCGGCGCCGATGGCGCCCAGGCTGCCGGCCAGCAGCAGGGTGGCGATGAGCAGGGTGTTCTTCAGGGGCGCTTGGGCCATGGGGTGCTTCTTTCGGAAAGGTTGAATGCGCCGGCACCGCCAACCCGGCGGGTGCCAGACGGTTTCCTTTCTACCGGCCCTGTGGGTGCGGGTCTGTGCGCCGGCGCACGCGATGGGCGCCCGCCGCGCGATAAGCGCTCCGCCCGCGAGGGCAAGGGACTCCCATAGTCATAGCGGGCGATGACCATTCCACGCCGGGATGCGGCTCAAATCGCTGAGATCTTCCGCTGCAGAGCTGCCTGGAAGCCGTCAGCGCTGCGCCCAGCGCCCCAGCGCGATGGCGCCACCGATCAACGCCGCGTAGACCGTGAAGCCGGCGGCGATCACCCAGAAGAAGCCCGTGGCCGGTAGCCTGAAATGGTGCACCACCAGCCAGCCGCCGCCCGCCACCACGGCCACCCGTGCCATGCTGCCGGCCAGCGGCCAGGCCATGCGGCCCGCGCCCTGCGACGCAAAGAACAGCGCCAGGCCCAGGCCAAACAGGCCGTAGCTGGGCCCCACGATGCGCAGGTAGTCGGCGCCGAACGCCCGCACGGCCGGGTCGGGACTGAAGGCGTTCATCCACAGGGCTGGCGACAGCGCCGCCACGGTGCCGATGGTGCCTGTGATCAGCGCCACCATGGCGGCACCGGTCCAGGCGGCGCGCAGGGCACGGTCGCGCTGGCCGGCGCCCATGTTGGTGGCGACCAGGGTGGTCAGCGCCGTCCCGAACCCAAAGGCGATCGGGACCATGATGTATTCCAGCCGCGCGGCCACGCCGTAGCCGGCCAGCGCTGCCGTGCCATAGCTGCCGATCAGCGCCGTGGCGGCGGCGATGGCGCCGTTGCTCAGCACCGGGCTGATCGACGCCGGAACGCCCACGCGCAGGATGGTGCGCAGCAGGTCCGGGCGCAAATCCCAGGCGGTGCCACGCAGCCGCAGCTGCCCCTTGCCCCGCAGCAGATGCACCGCCAGCACGCCGCCACTGAGCAGGCTGGTCGACAGCGTGCTGATCGCCGCGCCCGCCACGCCCAGGCCCTGCAGCGGGCCCCATCCGAACACCAGCAGCGGGCACAGCCCCAGGTGGATGATGGCCGTGCCGCTGAGCAGCAACGAGGGCAGCACCATGTTGCCGGTGCCTCGCACCACGGCGGAAAGGATGGTCGGCACCCAGATCGCCAGCGCGCCGGCGAACAGCACGTTGGAGTAGGCCAGCGCCGCCTCCAGGGCCGCACCGCTGCCGCCCATGGCGGTGAAGAGCTGGCGCCCCAGGCCCAGCAGCAGCGCGGTGAACAGCAGGGCCAGCACGGTGGCGATCAGCAGCGCCTGCGGCACCAGCCGGCGGGCCTCGTCGTTGCGGCCGGCACCCAGGGCTCGCGCCACGGACGAGGCCACGGCGCCGCCCATGCCCCCATTGGACATCTGCAGCATCAGCATCGACAGGGGGAACACCAGCGCCACACCGGCCAGGGCATCGGCGCCCAGGCGGCCGAGGATGTAGCCGTCGTAGCCGATGACCACGGTTGTGGCGAACAGGCCAATCACGTTGGGCGTGGCCAGACGCAACAGGGTCGGCAGCAGGGGCGCATGCAACAGCTCGCGGGTGCGGCCTGCCGCCGCCGCAGCGGCGGCCGTGTCGGGCGAAGCCGGCGAGCCGGTGCTCATGCCGGCTGCGCCGGTCCGAGCAGTGCCGTGCAGTCGTCCAGCAGCGCGTGCAAGGCAGCGACCCGCTCCACACCCAGGGTGGCATTCACATTCTTTTGCGCAGCCTTCCAATGCGCCAGCGCTTCGGTGTGCTTGTCGCGCCCGGCCGGGGTGAGCGTGATGAGCCGGCTGCGCGCGTCCGCGCCGGCCGCCTGCAACAGCCAGCCGGCGGCCAGCATCGGTTGCAGGTTGCGGGTCAGGGTGGAGGCGTCCAGCCCCATGCGCCGGGCCAGTTCGCCTGGCGCAAGCGGTCCGTGGTGCAGCACATGGCTCAGCAGGGAGAACTGCGTGGTCTTGAGGCCCGCCTGGGCCAGCTCCTGGTCGTAGTGGCGCGACAGCAGCCGGGCCAGCTGGCGGGTCTTGAAGTTGGTGCAGCCGCGAGGGGCTGCGGGGATGGCGGTCATTGGATGATTGTATCTGCAAGGATTGCAGGTGCAAGCAAACTGCTGTCGACCACCGGGCACGCGGCGGACGGGTGCGGAAATACAATGGCACGGCCCGATTCCGCGCCCAGTCTGACAAGGAGGCCTCACCGCATGACCCGCATCACCGACTATCCCCTGATCACCTTTGGCATTTCGGTGGCGCTGTTCAGCCTGTCCGCCTGGTATGGCGCGGGTGTCCTTCGGCGGTGGCGGCCCATGGACGGGGAGGTGCTGGAGGATTTTCGGGTGGTGCAGGGCGCGATTCTGACCTTGCTGGGCCTCATCATCGGCTTTACGTTTTCGATGGCCATCGGGCGTTACGACCAGCGCAAGAACCTGGAAGAAGCCGAAGCCAATGCCATCGGCACCGAATACGTCCGCGCCGACCTGCTGCCCGCCGCCGAAGGGGCCAAGGTGCGCGCACTGCTGCGCCGCTACACCGACGAACGCATCCAGTTCTATCTGGCGCGCAGCGTTGAAGAAGAGCAGAAGATCAACGCGCGCACGGCGAAGTTGCAGAACGAGCTGTGGGCGACGATCGTGCCGGTGGCCACGGCAAGCCCGACGCCGCTCATGGCGATGACGCTCAGTGGCATGAACGATGTGCTGAATTCACAGGGCTATACGCAGGCCGCCTGGTGGAACCGCATCCCGCCGGCAGCCTGGATGCTGATGCTGCTGATTTCCGTCGCCAGCTGCGTGGCCGTGGGCTACGGCGCACGGAATTTCAGGCGTGAGCGGCTCCTGCTGCTGGCCGTGCCCGCGGTTGTGGCCGTTTCGTTCTTCTTCATTGCCGACATCGACAGCCCGCGCAGCGGGGTGATCCGGGTGGTGCCCCAGAACCTGCATGCCCTGGCGCAGTCACTGGCGCCCAATTGATTGAAAAACCATAGCAGATGGTGACCGTCTGATGCCGGGAAGCCCACAAAAATCCTGCAGAACCAGCGTGGCGATCGCGCCAGAGGCGGTGACCACGGCGCCGCGCGCCTCGAAACGCCTGTTCCTGCGGTCCTTGCCGGGCCTGGCCGGTCTGGCCTTCGTGGCGCCCATCGCTCGGGCAAAGACGCCCGGCGAGGTGCCCGTGGGCGGGTTGCTGCGCGACACCACGATGACCGGCCTGACCGTGCCCTTTCGAAAGCTGTCGGATTTCCGCGGCAAGCCGCTGATCATCAACGTCTGGGCCAGCTGGTGCGGCCCCTGCCGGGTGGAGATGGGTTCGCTGGAGCGGCTGTCGCGCCGCAAGGGCGCCCAGGCCTTCACCGTGATCGGCATTTCCACCGACGACTACCCCGAAGCCGCACTGGGCTTCGTGCAGAAGACCGGTACTTCCTTCAGCCATTTCATCGACCAGAAGCTGGTGCTGGAGAACATGCTGGGCGCCGACCGCCTGCCGCTGACCGTGCTGGTCGACGCGCAGGGCCGGGTGGTGGACAAGATCTACGGCGCCCGCGAGTGGGACAGCCCGGAATCGGTGCGGCTGGTCAGCAAGGCCCTGGGCGTGCCGCTGTAGGCGGGGCGCTTATTTGCCCTTGATGCCCAGCAGCTCGACTTCAAAGATCAGCGTGGCATTCGGTGGCACCGCCGTGCCGGCGCCGCGCTCGCCATAGGCGATCGACGGCGGGCAGGTCAGCTTGGCCTTGCCACCGACTTTCATCTTCTGCACGCCTTCGGTCCAGCACTTGATGACGGCGCTGAGCGGGAACTCGATCGCTTCGTTGCGCTTGTAGGAGCTGTCGAATTCGCGTCCGTCCGGGAAGGTGCCGCGGTAATGGACCTTGACCGTGTCCGTGGCGGACGGGCTCGGGCCGGTGCCGTCCTTCAACGAGCGAAACACCAGACCGCTGGGTGTGACAACGGCACCCGGCTCCTTGGCGGCTTCGGCGGCCACCGGGTTCTGCGCCCAGGTGAGCGACGACGCGGCCAGGGTGGCCGCCAGGGTGGTGATGCGAAGCAGTTTGTTCATGGGGTGACTCCTCAGGTTGGAAAAAAGCAGGCTGGATTGTCGCCGCTCGGCGGGCCGTGGCCTGCTACGCTATCGTTTCCGCGGATCGCCGCCCAACGCCCCTCGCGCACCATGAACCTCCCCATCCCGCTCCAATGGGTCGGATTGATCGCCCTGCCGACGCTGTTCACGGTCATGTTCGCCATCGGGCTGATGCTGGGGCCGGCGCAGGTGGCGGCGGCCATGACGCGGCGCACGGTCCTGTTCGCGGTGCTGTTCGCCGCCGTGGTGCCACTGCCCGTGGTGACGGTGGTGGCCATCGAAGTCTTCAATTTGCGGGGCCCGATCGGCGTCGGGCTGCTGCTGATGGCGATCTCACCCGGCGCGCCGTTTGCGCTGCGCCGGGCCATCCACGCGGGCGCGCACCGGGACTTTGCGCCGGCCCTGCACATCACCATCGTGACGCTGGCCGTGGTGACCGTGCCGCTGTCCGTGGCCATCCTGGATGCGGTGTTCTCGGCAGAGTTCCAGGTGACCTACGCGCAGATCGCGCGGCAGGTGTTTTTTGCCCAGCTGCTGCCCCTGCTGCTGGGGGCCCTGGTCCGGTACCTGAAACCGGCCCTGGCCGAGAAGATCGAGCCGCATGCCGCGCGCCTGGGCAACCGGCTCGTCATCGTCTTCATGGTGTTGACGCTGGTCGACATCGTGCCCATCGTTGCCAGCATCGGCTGGGTGCCGACGGCGGCGGGCGCATGCATGGCCGCCATCGCTCTGGCTATCGGTTCACTGGTGGCCGGGCGCGACCCCGAGATCCGCCCGGCCGCAGGCATCGCCGTGGCCATGCGAAACCCCGGGCTGGCCCTGACCATGGCCGAGGCCAACCACGCGCCGCCGGTGGTGAGCGCGGTGATCATCGGCTACACCGTCGGGGTGGCGGTGGTGGTGTCGGCCGTGTTGTGGCACCAGCGGCGCCAGGCCCGCGAATCGGGCCTTTGAGCAGCGCCGCTCAGTCGCCCGATCAGTGCCATTGCTTGTGCGCATTCCCTTGATCTGACGCAGTTTCGCGCCGGATCAGCGCTTGCGTGTCTATCAGGGACTGCGTAGAGTGCAATGGACAAACCATGAACTGCAAACCGCGCCGTCAGGCTCGCCAGCCGTTCGCCGACAGTGACTCAACCCACGGAGACCCCCATGAGCGATGATCCCAGCTACCAGACCCGACGGTGGACGAAACACTTTGAGGAAATCGACCTGGAAATTGCCCGTCTGGCCGTGATCATGGAGATTCCCATCCTGGACCCCGGCGTCATCGACCGGATTCTGGGCAATGACGCCAGCGTGTGCGGCAAGGACAAGCCAAAGGCCTTTGCCGAACTGCGCGCCATGCTGATGATGCATGCCGCGGACCAGGTCAGGGCCATCGGCGCGTTGGGCGCACTGGAGGCCGACGAAGTCGTGCGTGACGTGGTCGACAAGCTGCGCGCGCGCATCGGCGAGCGCCTGGGCAACCGCCAGGATCCGCCGGCCACCTGAACCCGCACCGCTGGCGGGCCCCGGCATTTCGACCTGAAACAGAAGGAGGCATTCGATGAGCGCCAGCAAACACCATGGCAAGAAGCCGCATGACCCGGTCCCGGATGTGCCCGCAACGCTTGCGGACGCTTCGGGGGCACCGGCGGCCACCCCCATGTCCCGAAAAGCCTATGAAAAGGCCCTCAAGAAGCTGCACGTGGAGCTGGTGCAGCTGCAGCAGTGGGTGGTCCACAAGGGCCTGAAGGTCTGCATCCTGTTCGAGGGCCGTGACGGCGCCGGCAAGGGCGGCACCATCAAGGCGCTCACAGAGCGGGTGAGCCCGCGCGTGTTCCGCGTCCTGGCGCTGCCTGCTCCGACCGATCGCGAGAAGAGCCAGATGTACATCCAGCGCTACGTCCCGCATCTGCCCGCGGCCGGGGAGGTCGTGATCTTCGACCGCAGCTGGTACAACCGCGCGGGTGTCGAGCGGGTGATGGGCTTTTGCACCGAGGCGCAAGCCGAGGACTTTCTCAAGGCCGCCCCCATGGTCGAAAAGGCCATGGTCAACTCCGGCATCATCCTGCTGAAGTACTGGCTGGAAGTGAGCCCCGAGGAACAGACCCGCCGGCTCAAGAGCCGCTTCGAGGACGGTCGCAAGCTCTGGAAACTCTCGCCGATGGACCTCAAGTCGTATGGCCGCTGGTACGACTACTCGCGCGCCCGTGACGCCATGTTCGAAGCCACCGACACGGGCTGGGCGCCCTGGCATGCGGTGCACTCCAACGACAAGAAACAGGCCCGGCTGGCCATCCTGAAGCACATCCTGGACAGCATCCCGTACGAGCCGCTGCCGCGCGAAAAGATCGTGCTGCCGCATCGGCAAAAACGCGGCGACTATGTCGAGAGCAAATACAGCGTGAAGTTCATCAACGAGGAAAACTGACCCGCTGCGCGCCTGCCGGCCCGGGAAAGCGCCGGGTCCCGGCGCGCGGGAATGACGTTACCATTGCGGCGACCGAATCACCTCCACCAGACAGCCATGAAAACCTTGATCCACGCTCTCAAACTCGTGCTGGCGTTTGCCCTGATCGGCCTGGCCGCGGGCTGCGCATCGACCAGCAACGTCAACCAGGATCTGGCCATCGCGGCCGGCTTCCGGGTCATCAAGCCAGTGAACCCCGAGCAGGTGTCCTTGCTCAATTCGCTGCCGCCCGGCCAGGTGACGCAGATCAACCACGATGGCAAGATCTATTACGTCCTGCCCGATGCGGCGAACGGCCAGGCCCTGATCGGCGGCCCCAACGAATACCAGACCTTCCAGCAGATGCGCCTGGCCAGGCAGATCAGCAACAACAACCTTGCTGCAGCCCAGATGAACCAGATGAACGCCATGAACTGGGGCATGTGGGGCGGCTGGGGCGCCTGGGGCCCGGGTCCCGGCTGGTGAGCCTGCGCCTCGGGCCTTCGGGCTGAAGGCCCACGGACCTGATCGATGCAACGCTCCCTGTCAGGACTGACAGGGGCATGGGTCCCATGGATGGCCAGACGCCCTACGATGGCGGCGCGGGCCTTCATTCACTTCCGTATTGATAGCGTCCTGTGACCCAATGACGCCGGGATGAGGCTGAATAGGGCCCAAGATTCATCCACAACCCTGTCAGTCGGGAGCCCAGCTACATGACATCCTGGACCGGATTTACCCTGGCGGTCGCTGCGCTCGCCCTGTGCCCCTCACTCGGGGCCCAGGCCCAACCCGCCAACCCGGGCAGCGGCGCGCGGGTGACCGTGCGCCCGGCGCTTATCCCCTGCACGACGCCGGTCACGCCGGAAACGGTGGTGCCATGGATCGAGGTCTCGGCGCTGCCCGACCTGTCGCGCACCACCGCCTCCTTCGAGCACTGCACCAACATCGACCACGCCTGGACCACGCAGAGCTACCCTGATCCGAAGTTCACGCCCCCGCGCACGCCCGAGCAGGAGGCCCGGGTGCGCGTGTTCCTCCAGGGCATTAAGGACTACGTGGCGGCGGATGCCGAGGACTGGGGGGCGTATGTCAATGCGTGGTTGGGCTCCACGATGCCGCCGCCCAAGGTGGAACGTTCAAAGCCTACCTCGGATGGCAGCTTCTCTGTTAGCGCAATTTCGCAAGCTAAAGAACAATCGTTTCCGAAACTTGGGGGTAGTACCAATATCTTGGGCATTTATGCAAGTCAGCAATTTTCGCGAAATGGCGCACAAGGCCCAATTGACAAACACCTCACATTCATTGGACTGAATGTTCAAGAACTCTGCGTCACGCCGGTAGATCTCCAGCAGGCGTTCGAGAACCAGCCCGGCTACCTGTTTCGGCCTTTGCGCGTGCGGACCTCCAACCGCCACCCCGACGCCGAGGAACTTGCCAAACTTGGCGGGCAATGGTTCGGGTACGAGGTGTACGTGTTCGCAGGTTCCCCCACCGGGCAGTTCAGCGGGCGCATGAGCTTCACGTTTCAGTTCAAAGCGTGCGCCAACCGCATTCAGATCGAACTGACCCGGAAGCCCGACCGGGCCGACAAGCCTTGACCCGTCAAGAATTCAAATTCAATAGCAGGAACTGACCGCTTCACGCTGGGTTCCGGCTGCTTTTGTTCAATTTTTCCTGCTGCGGCCCGCTACCGGCCGGTTATCCGCACTGGTAAGGCCAGTCTGACGCCTGAACCCGCGCGGGACGCCCTACAGCCAGACGCCATCCTTCGGCATCTGGATGCTCTGGGCCGGGTCGCCGCCAGTGACCAGGGAGCCGATCGCAAGGCTGAGCAGCCAGATGAAGAGGCTGGCGAAGAAGGCGGTCCAGAAGCCGGACACCTTGAAGCCTTTCACCAGCGCGGAGACCAGCAGGATCATGAGCGCGTTGATCACGAGCAGGAAACCGCCAAAGGTCAGCAGGGTCAGCGGCAGGGTCAGCACGATCAGCAGCGGCTTGACCACGGCATTGGCAAAGCCCAGCAGCAGCGCGGACACGATCAGCGCGCCGGTGCTCTCGAACCGGATGCCCTTGAAGATGTGACTGGCCACCCACAGCGACAGCGAGGTGATGGCCCAGTGCAGGAAAAACGGGTGCAGGTTGTCCAGCATGGCGTGGCGCCTGTGGCAGGCGTTTGGTGGCGATACGGTGATGGTACAGCGGCCGCCGCGCGGGCCTGGCTGCCAAGGGCCTTGCCCGTTCAGCGGTATTGCTCGCGCCGGCGCTGTTCCGAGACGAAATCTTCGAGATCCGGGTCCATCGCGTTGCGCGACGAGACGATGCCGATGGCGCGTCCGTCTTCCACCACCGGCACATGCCGAAAGCCGTGCTCGTGCATCAGCAGCAGGGCCTGCCCGTAGGGCCGCGTCGGCCCCAGGGTCAGCGGCGAGGGTGTCATCACCGTCTCCAGCCGCGTGGTGGCCGATTCGAGGTCTTTCGCGATCACCCGAAACACCACGTCGCGCTCGGTGAAGATGCCGACGAGTTCTTCGCCTTCCACCACCAGCACCGCCCCGGCGTTGTGGCTCGCCAT
>Ga0116175_1002549_pt1 | contig 10945 bp, 14 predicted proteins | sample AD_UKC125_MetaG_FD_89802 | JGI IMG/M metagenome (GOLD analysis project Ga0116175, IMG submission 89802) | Active sludge microbial communities of municipal wastewater-treating anaerobic digesters from USA - AD_UKC125_MetaG | ecosystem: Engineered > Bioreactor > Anaerobic > Digestate | place: USA... | reverse complement strand
GCGCTAGGTCACGAAGCTGGCGACTGCAACGATCCACATGACGACCGCAAGCGGCCCGGCGAACCGCAGCGAAGCTCGAGCCCGCTGGTAGCGAAGCGAGTCGTGGTCGTCGTTCTCGCCAACCCAGTCGAAGACGACGGCGGCAGAGATGGACCACCACAGAGTGGCGAGAACCGCCATGGCCACGATGGTCAAGTGTTCTCCGACGGGCCGTCTCCGGTCCCGGCCGTGCGGTGCTTCCGCATCTGATCACGGATCGCGAACGTCGCGATGATAACGAGAAGCACGATTCCGAAGACCTGGCCGGCCCCGTCCGCCGCCGATGCAATCACGATGAGTCCCTTCCGCATGTCGCATCTACCTCGTCGGCATCAGCCGAAGATCGGTGAGGCAGATTCGATGACCGTCACTGGTCACCGGTGGTCACCGATCCGGCAGCGAGGATCGGTTTGCTCGTTGATCGGGCAGACCGTGCTCGTGGGAATCACCTACGTGGACCAAGACGGCGGGGTCGTCGACCAAGACCAGTTCGCCGGCATCGTGCAGACGGTGGAACCGCTCGTGGCGATCGACCGAGGGGCGGACGAGGCGTTCACGCTGCCGCCCGACCTGGCCGCTTCGATCGGGCTCAGCCTGGCGATTACCGGCTACGGACGACCGGTGAGACCGTCGTCGACCCCGACTACGTGACTACGTGGACGGTCCGCGCTCCGCTCTCGTAGGAGTCGTCTGGGTCGCCACCGTCCCGGCGATAGGGGGCACCAGCTCTCAAGCTTCGGAGGAGGCTTGGCGTTCTTCGTTGTCGCGCACTGACCAGTATTCGACACCGACTCGCACGGTGTAGGCCGTACCGCCTGACTTCTGGCTTGCCCAGATCAGGAGCCGTAGATCGTTCGACCAAGACACGGCGGCGTCGTAGCCGGGCGAGTGAAAGTCGACTGCAAGGATGCTTTCGCCCCGAAGCGAGTCGATGGACTCCCACCCCTCGAGCGAATGCTGGCCTTGCTCGAGTTGCCAGGGGCACTGCACAAAGATGCTGTGCGTGCCTGCGAAGTTCCGTTGGCCCAACGTCAGACGATCGTTGGGCACAGAAGTCGGAAGAGGCACCCGATCGCCGATCTCGAGCATCGCTCCGGAGCGTGGGTCCCAGATGACCTCGCAGCACTCGAGCCCCACCAGCGATCGGAAACGGGGCCGCAGGGACATGGTCGGAACCTACTCAGCGCCCCACCGTGATCCGCGCGCCGAAGTTCGAAGCACCGTGGCATAAGTGCCTGCTTGAGACTTGAGGCGTGCGCTGCGGACGGTTCGTAGCGTTCGAGAGGTCCCGGTCGGGAAGGCCCACGAAGTGCCTGCCGGTCTGTTCGCAGGTCTGGCTTCCGAACGAAGAGCGTCCCGACCGGGGCTTCGCTGCGTCGTGGCTCGAGAGAGGAACAAGCACCCGATCCGAAGCAGGAGTGCCCGGCGCGGTTCCCCATCTGTCACGTCTCAGGAGGACCGTCATGCAAGTGATCATCGGTGTCGACCCCCACAAGGGTTCTCACACCGCCGTCGCGATCAGCGCCGGCGAGGACGAGCTCGACCACAAGAAGGTGCGGGCGTGTCGCACCCAGGTCGACCAACTTCTTGCGTGGGCGGAGCCGTTCCCGACGCGGACGTGGGCGATCGAGGGCGCCGAAGGGATGGGCTACCTGCTCGCTCAGCAACTCGTCGCCACGGGCGAGCACGTGCTCAACGTCCCCGCCACGCTCGCCGCACGAACCCGGCTGCTCGGCTCAGGCCGGACCTCGAAGAGCGACCCGAACGACGCGCTGTCGGTCGCCGTCACGGCTCTGCGCACGACAGGACTTCGGCACGTTCAACCGGTTGGTCACAGCGAGGTCCTGCGGCTCCTGGCGAAGCGGAACATGGACATCGGCAATCAGCGGACCCGGCTCGTCTGTCGGATGCACTCGCTGCTGCTCGAGCTAGACCCAGGCGGGATGGCCAAGGAGATGTACGCCTCTGACGTGGACCGATTCCTCGCCGAGGTCTCTCCGGCGACCCCGGCCGAGCAGGTCCGCTACGACCTGGCCAAGGAGCTTCTCGCTGACATCCGTCGCCTCGACGACCAGCTCAAGGTGTCGCACAAGCGCATCAAGACCGCAGTCGCCGCGTCGGGCACGTCGCTGACCGACGTCTTCGGGATCGGCCCGATCATCGCTGCGATGCTCATCGGGTTCACCGGCGACATCACCCGCTTCGCCAACCGTGATCGCTACGCCGCCTACAACGGCACCGCCCCCATCGAGTTCTCCTCCGGCGGCCGCACCGTCCACCGGCTCTCGACCCGAGGGAACCGCAACCTCAACCACGCGCTGCACCTCGCCGCGGTGTGCCAGCTCCGCCAACCTCACTGCGACGGCCGGGCCTACTTCGACCGACACGTCGCCGGAGGCAAGACCAAGAAGGAAGCTCTCCGCTCGCTCAAGCGCCAGATCTCCAACACCGCCTACCGCCACCTCGTCGCCGACGCCGGTCGCGCCCGCGGCTGACAGCGGGCCCGGGAGGACAAGCGGGAACGACTCGAAGCCAGCGTGACCGGCCCTGCATCCCTGAACGGCCGGCTCTTCGGCAAGGTCACTCCCGGACCCGAACCAACGCTACGACCACGGCGCCACGCCGTCTCCTCGACGCGCCCAAACCTCGCCGGAAAGACCCTCTTGACCCAGAGAGGATTCGGTAGGGGGCAGTGCGCGGGCCGCATCTCGGCGGTGTTGGCCAACCTGGTGAGCCCCGAAGTGTGAAAGCTCGAGCCGTAGCGCGTGAACGCCCACACGGAGGCCGCCGCCGCTCGGGGCAAGGCAAGGTCGCAGCGGGATGTGTCAACGGCCCACCAACAGGAGAAGTTCGTGAGGTCAGCGGCCCTTCGGGGCCGCTGACCTGCGTTTTCGGCCAGGGCGGGGTGGTCGTAGCACCAATGTCCCATTCAGCCGGCCTGGGTGGGTGCCCGATGCTGCTGGTGCCGCCACGGCGACGTGGCCACGACAGCAAGGAAGCACACCATGAACCGAACCATCGGAAGGCTCGTCGCCCTCAGCGCCACCGGCCTGCTCGCGCTCGGGGGCCTGGCGGCGACCCCCGCGCACGCACGCACCTCCTCGACGGTCGTCGACAGCGACCGGGACCTCATGCCCGACACCTGGGAGCGGGCGAACCGCCTCGACCCGCGCCGCAACGACGCCAAGGGCGACCCGGACCACGACGGCCTGGGCAACCTGAACGAGTTCAAGCTGCACGGCAAGCCGCAGGACCCCGACACCGACAACGACGGCTCCGACGACGGCGACGAGCGCCGCGACCACACGCTGGTCGACCGCATGGACTCGGACCGCAACGGCCGCCGCGACGGCAACGAGGACACCGACCACGACGGCATCAAGAACGAGGACGAAGACGACGCCCTCGAGCCGTGCATCGGCGACGACGCCGACACCGACCACGACGGCATCAGCGACGAGGACGAAGACGAGCTCGGCACCAACGTGAACGTGGCCGACACCGACCACGACGGCACCCGCGACGGCGACGAGGACCGCGACCACGACGGCCGGAGCAACGAGGACGAGGACGACCACGGCGTCGACGCCTGCCACCACGACGGTGACCACGACGGCATCGAGGATGAGGACGAGGGCGACCACTTCGGCACCATCACCTCGTTCGACGCCCAGAGCGGCGTGCTGGTCATCGCCACCGAGGCCGACCCGGTCACCGTGACGGTCACCGCCGACACGGAGATCCGCTACGACGACGACGCCCCGGCACCCGCCCCGGCGACCGACCACGGCACGGACGACGGCGGCAGCATCGACGACCACGGCGGCCGCACGACCACCGATGCGCTGGTCCCCGGCGTCGGCGTCGCCGAGCTGGAGTTCCACCACGGCGTGCTCGAGGAGATCGAGCTGATCGGACCGGCCCCGACCGTCTGATCCTGCGCCGGGACCACCCGGCAGCGAGGAGACCCCCAAGGGTCGAGGCCCCGCCTTCGGGCAGGGCCTCGCTCGCGCTCAGCGGGCGTGCGCCTCCCAGGGTTCGCCGTGCGACTGCAGGAGCTTGACCGCCGTCGCGGTCGCAGGGCCGAAGGTGGCGTTCTTGCGGCCGTTGCGCAGCCGCACCTCCTCGAGCTCGGCCTTGTCGAACCGGCAGGCACCCGCCTTCGGGTCGAGACCGTGGAGCTTCGCGGCGTTCAACCCGAAGATCTTCGCCTTCACCTCGGGGGTGAGGGCCGGGTAGCCGTAGCGCTCCTGCAGCTCGTCGGAGATCTGGAAGGCGCGGAACGACTCGATCTGGTCCTGCGGGGAGCCGTACCAGATCGAGTCGGTGCCCCACAGGACGTTGTCGGGCCCGACGTGCTTGAGGAGCTTGCCGATGACGTGCGCCGCCTCGGTGGGCCGGCTCATCACGAACCGCCAGGTCGAGCCGAGCTCGCCGAACACGTTCTCCCCGGGCCCGATGCCGTTCGCCCGCATCGAGGTGATGAGGCGGTCGACACCGAAGTCGTTCGCCTCGTCGTAGGGGCCTTCGGGCGGGCCGACGTCGAAGCCGGAGTGGTACACGACGATGTCGAGGCCGGGGTGGGCCTTGGCCGCGGGCCCGATGTCGACGGGGTCCGAGTACGTCGCGGCGTCAGGCCCGACGCCGCCGATCATGGTGAACCCCTTGTGGATCGCCACGCGCGGGATGCCGAGCGCCTCGGCCTGGCTGAGGAAGGCCTCGCCGCACTGGGGCGCGGTCGGATCGTGGTCGTCGAGGAACCAGCCGGGACCGCCGGCATGGCAGTACGCCTTCCACGCCGTGATCGGGAAGTCGCGCGCCACCTGCGCCATCGATTCCCGCAGCTGGGAGACCGGCGCGGCGGACGGGTTGGTCTGCGCCTGCATGAACACGCGCCCGTCGCCGCAGAGCTCTTCGCCGATGCGGATCGTCTCGGCCATCACCTCCGGGCTGAGCAGGTCGCCGGGGAACGGGATGGCGGAGAGGACGATGGCGCTCGTGTCGCTCTCGAGGAACATCAGGTCGAGGAAGGTCGGGCGCCGGTAGCAGTCGTGCCAGTCCTCCTCGCCGCAGTCCGACTGGGGGAAGCCGAGCGGCGTGCCGGCTGCGAGCCCGGCGGGGAAGTCGAGGAGGTGGGTCTGCACGTCGAAGACGAGCTCGCTGCCTCCGATCGCCTCCGCGGCGGCGTCGGGCTCGGTGGTGGCCTCCTTCGGGATGTCGAAGGTGCCGCCGGGCTCCTCGCCCCGCGAGCGCGCTTCGTCGTCGGAGCAGGCGGCGAGCACGGCGAGCATGGTGGCGGAGCCCATCGCCGACAGGAGGAACTGCCGCCGACTGACCCCGAGCCGGCGGGCGTTGCGGTCGAGCGCGACGAGGCTCTGCCGGGTGGCCTCCCGCACCAGGCGTGTCGCCGGCGGTGGGACGAACTCGCCGTTCGAGACCGGGTGCCACTTGATCGGGAGGCCCGGGTCATGATCGGGCCGACGCGCCATGGCCGCACACCCTAGGGATCGCCCTCGGCCGGCGCTCCGAATCGGTCGATCTGCTTTTCAAACCTCCGACTGGAAATCGTTGCAGGATCGACATATGGTTCTGACGCGTCCGTCACTCGGGGAGGGTGGCGCCGCCATGGGGGGATCCATGAGCCACACAAGCAACCGGCCGCGCCACCGAGCTTCGAAGCCGACGCTCCGCGTCCTGAAGCTCGCCGGCTGGCGCTACTCGACCACCCGCGAGGCCTGGGTGCACCGCACCTTCAACGGCCGCATCGGGCCGGTGTTCGTCGACGACTCCTACGAGCCCCAACCCGAGCTCACCGACCTCTCCCTGTTCGAAGCGCCTCCGGTGCACCTGCCGGTGCTCATCGCCAGCGAAGCCGAGCGGACGCCGTTGCCGCGCCGCAGCGCCGGATCCACGGCTTCGCAGACGACCCGGGTCCTCACCCGCCTCAGCGAGGGCGAGGACCCACGGGTGGTGCAGGTCGACGGACGCCCCCCGAAGCGCGGCGTCGAGGTCCCGACCTCGACGCCCGACGGCGTGGTCGTGCCGATCAAGACGGCCCGCGCCACCGGCTGAGGCGCGCCGGCTACCTCGTCCAGCCGTGCAGCTGGGCGACCCGGGCCACCACCCGCTCGAACGCCCGCTGATCCAGCGACGCCCCTTCGCGTCGCACCGCGCCCGGGTCGACGCGCAGCAACCGGTCGGCGTCCGCGTAGCTGATCCGCAGCTGGGGGTCCCACGCCCCGCGTCCGACCTCGACCCACTCGTGCGCGTCCCGCCGGCCACCGTGGTCCTTGCTCGACAGCGGGACGACGGCGAGCTTCGGCCCGTCCCACCCCAGGACCAGGACCGGTCGATCCTTGCCCTGCGACGGATCGTCCTCGTAGGCCACCCAGGTCCAGACCACCTCACCGGGATCGGCCTCGCCGTCGTGCTCGGGCGCGTAGGACACCTGGACGCCGCCGGTCTCGCCGCGATCCCGGCCGAGCGACGAGGCCACCTTGTCCTTCAGCCGCCGCAGCGGGCCCGATCCAGCCATCGCCGGAGGCTACGGCCCACGTACGCTCGGCCGGTGCACCTCAGCGAGCTCCAGGAGACCATCGCCGCCACCTACGGGGAGCGCGACCGGGCCCGCGGCACCGCCGCGACGGTGGCATGGCTGTGCGAGGAGCTGGGCGAGCTGGCCCAGGCCGTCCGCAAGGGCACGGTCGACCAGCAGCGCCACGAGCTGTCCGACGTGCTCGCGTGGCTCGCCTCGCTGGCGCACCAGCTGGACCTGTCCCTGGAGGATGCCGCTCAGCGCTACGCCGACGGCTGCCCCCGATGCGGGACGATCCCGTGCAGCTGCCCCTGACGGGCGGCCGCCTCAGCGCTCCGCGGCGACCAGCTCGGCGATCTGCACCGCGTTGAGCGCCGCGCCCTTGCGCAGGTTGTCGTTGGAGAGGAACAGGGCGAGCCCGTTCGGCACCGTCGGATCGACCCGGATGCGACCGACGAAGGTGGGGTCCGCACCGGCGGCCTGCAGCGGGGTGGGGATGTCCGAGAGCTCGACGCCCGGCGCGTAGCCGAGGATCTGGCGGGCCAGGTCCGGCGAGATCGGACGCTCGAACGAGGCGTTGATCGACAGGGAGTGCCCGGTGAACACCGGCACCCGCACGCAGGTGCCCGAGACGAGCAGCCCGGGGATGTCGAGGATCTTGCGGCTCTCGTTGCGGAGCTTCTGCTCCTCGTCGGTCTCCTCGAGCCCGTCGTCGACGATCGAGCCGGCCTTGGGGACGACGTTGAAGGCGATGGGGGCCGGGAACTTCTGCGGCGTCGGGAACTCGACGGCGTCGCCGTCGAAGGTGAGCGCGGCCGCCTGGTCGACGACCTTCTTGGCCTGCTCGTCGAGCTCCGCCACCCCGGCGAGGCCACCGCCCGACACCGCCTGGTAGGTGGAGACCACCAGCGCCTTCAGCCCGGCCTCCCGGTGGAGGGGACCGAGGACCGGCATGGCCGCCATGGTGGTGCAGTTCGGGTTGGCGATGATGCCCTTCGGGCGCTGCGTCGCGGCGTGCCCGTTGACCTCGGCCACCACGAGCGGGACGTCGGGATCCATCCGCCACGCCGACGAGTTGTCGATGACGACGGCGCCCGCCGCGGCCACCTTCGGCGCCAGCTCCTTCGACGTGGCGCCGCCCGCGCTGAACAGCACGACGTCGAGGCCGGCGTAGTCCGCCGTCGCCGCGTCCTCGATGGGCACCTCGGTGCCCTGCCAGTCCAGCGTGCGGCCGGCCGACCGTGCCGAGGCGAAGAGCCGCAGCTCGGTGACCGGGAAGTCCCGCTCCGCGAGGATGCCCCGCATCACGCCGCCGACCTGACCCGTTGCACCCACGATCCCTACGCGCATGGCGAGCAGGCTACCGGCGACCCCCCGCCGGCCCCCAAGGCAGATTCGCCGGGGCTCAGGCCGTGGCGTCGAGGCCGAATGCGGTGTGGAGGGCGGCGACGGCGGCGTCGCACTGCTCGCCGGCGACCACGCAGGAGATGCGGATCGCCGAGGTCGAGATCATCTCGATGTTGATGCCGTGCGCCGCGAGCGTCTCGAAGACCGTGGCGGCGACGCCGGGGTTGGTCTTCATGCCGGCGCCGACGAGCGACACCTTGGCGATGGACGGGTCCGACGTGACGCCGTCGGCACCGATCTCGGGAGCCACCCGCTCGGCGATGGCCACGCTGGCCTCGAGCCCGTCGGCGGGGACCGTGAAGGAGATGTCGGTGGTCCCGGCCTCGGACACGTTCTGCACGATCATGTCGACGTTGACGTCGGCGTCGGCCAGGGCACGGAACAGCACGGCGGAGACGCCCGGCCGGTCGGGGACACCGGTGATGGTGACCTTGGCCTCGGAGTCGTCGCCGACGATCCCGGAGACGATGGCATCTTCCATGTTGGGCTCCTCTTCGGTGATCCACGTCCCCGGTTCCCAGGTGAACGCCGATCGCACGTGCAGCGTGACCTTGTGGGTGCGGGCGAACTCGACGGCCCGCATCGCCGGCTTGGGGCAGCCGGCGGCGCACATCTCGAGCATCTCGTCGAAGGAGATGTGGGCCATGCGCCGAGCGACCGGCACGACCCGTGGGTCCGTGGTGAAGACCCCGGAGACGTCGGTGTAGAGCTCGCAGACGCCGCCCAGCGCCTCGGCCAGCGCCACCGCCGTGGTGTCCGAGCCACCGCGGCCCAGGAACGTGACGTCCTTGTTGGTGGAGACGCCCTGGGCGCCGCCGACCACCGGCACGTGGCCGGCGTCGACCGCCGCACGCACCCGCTCGGCGCGGACCTCGAGGATCTTGGCGTTCATGTGGTTCGTGTCGGTGATGAACCCGGCCTGGCTGCCCGTGAAGGAGTCCGCGTGGATGCCCTTGTCGTGCAGCGCCATGCACAGCAGCGCCGTGGCCTTGCGCTCGCCGGCGGTGATCAGCATGTCCATCTCCCGCCCGGGGCGGGTCTTCGACACCTGCGACGCCAGGTGGAGCAGCTCGTCGGTCTCCTTTCCCATGGCCGACACCACGACCACGACCTGGTCGCCGCGCTTGAGCGTGCGCGCGACGTGATCCGCCACCTCACGGATGCGATCGGGATCGGCGACGGACGTGCCACCGAACTTCTGGACGACGAGACCCACGGCCGGTGACGCTATCGGCGGCGGGTCAGAGACTGCGAAGCGGATCCTCGGCGATCTCGGGGCCGTCGACCATCACGCCCCACGACCGCAGCTGCGCCACCCCGGTGGGGATGTCGCCGCCGACCAGGGTGCAGAGCGCCTTCAGGTCGTCGTGGCGCAGGGAGAGCACCCGCCCGTTGAAGTCCCCCCGGGACTCGATGATCGACTGCACGAAGCGGCGGATGGGGGCAGCCGGGTCGATCTGGGCGAGGGCGTTGAGGTCGAGGACGATCTTGCGGCGCTCGACCGACGACTCGACGGGCAGCGGCTCGCCCAGCAGCACGGCCACCGGGACCTTGTAGAAGTCCGCCAGGCTCTTCAGCCGCGGCAGCGACAGGGTGCGGAAGCCTCGCTCGTACGCGCCGACCGCCGACGCGCTCCAGCGGCCCTCGGATCGGGCCTCGACCTCGGCCAACGACAGGCCCTGGGCCTGGCGGATGGCCCGCAGCCGCTGACCGACCTGGCCGCTGAACGCGGCCTCCTCCGAATCGCCGGGGACGTCGTCGCCGGGGACGTCGTCGTCGATGGATTCGGCGGGGTCCTCGGCGCGCATCGGCCCATTCTGGTCGCTTTCGACGCCTGAGACGAGCCCGGTCGGCACGTCGAGCGTTCGTGCCGCTACGGGCCGGGGGGCGAGCGGTAGGGTCTCCGCCTCATGGGCACCGACAAGCGAGACCGCCAGAAGGCCAACCGGGCCGCCAAGCTCGAGGCCGAACGCATCGCCGCCGCCAAGGCGAAGCGCAACCAGACCATCCGCGGCCTGGTGATCCTCCTCGTCGTGGTCGTGGTCGCGTTCCTCCTGTTCTCCCTCACCTCCTGCGGTTCCAGCAGCGGGGGCGAGGGCGGGTCCGCCGCCACCGAGGAGACCACGACGACGGCCGCAGGCGGCACCGCCGCCAAGGCGTCCTACGGGACCGGCGAGTGCGCCCCGGTGAAGGGCACCGACGAGCCCGTGCTCACCTTCGACGATGCGCCGAAGCAGTGCATCGACACGGACAGGACCTACACGGCCACGTTCGAGACGTCCGAGGGCACCGTCGTGGTGGAGCTCGACACCGAGCGGACCCCCATCACCACCAACAGCTTCGTGAACCTGGCCCGGTCGGGCTACTTCGACGGGACGCAGCTGTTCCGCACGGAGGCGGCCACCGGCATCATCCAGGGCGGGTCGCCCCACACGCAGGACAACAGCGACGAGGGCCCCGGCTACTCGATCCCCGACGAGGGCATGCCGTTCTCGTCGGAGGACTACCAGCCCGGCGTGATCGCCATGGCCAACGCCGGCCCGGGCACCGCCGGGGGCCAGTTCTTCTTCGTGTCGCAGGAGGCGGGCAGCTACCTGGGCGACCCGGACCAGATCGGGCCCAGCGCCGGCCTCTACGCCGTGTTCGGCCAGGCGACCGAGGGGCTCGACGTCCTCCAGAAGATCTCCGACCTCGAGGACCCGGCGGCGCCCGGCACGCCCAGCAAGCCGATCACCATCGAGAAGGTCACCATCACCGAGTCCTGATCCTGTTCGATCAGCTCGGCGGTCGGATCAGCTCGGGAGGGCGTCGAGCTCGGCGTGGTCGCCCCCGACGAACACGACCGTCTCCCCGGCCCCCTCGGAGCGCCACGCCCCCTGCGGGTCGCGGATCAGCGCGGTGCGCTCGTCGATGCCGACGAGCACCAGCGAGGGCGGGCTCATCTTGCGGGTGCGGTGCGCGGCG
>Ga0116175_1002548_pt1 | contig 10947 bp, 10 predicted proteins | sample AD_UKC125_MetaG_FD_89802 | JGI IMG/M metagenome (GOLD analysis project Ga0116175, IMG submission 89802) | Active sludge microbial communities of municipal wastewater-treating anaerobic digesters from USA - AD_UKC125_MetaG | ecosystem: Engineered > Bioreactor > Anaerobic > Digestate | place: USA... | reverse complement strand
CAAGCTGGTGATGTCGTTGCGGTGCGGCGTCACCACCCGCCCTTTGCACCAGGCATAACGCTCCCATTCGCGCCCTTGGGTAATCAGATATTGTTCCAGAGCGGTTTCGCTCAATACCAACGCACCGGCATCGCCGTCCGGCCGCAAACGCATATCAACGCGGAACACTTGGCCGTCGCCGGTGATGTCGTTCAACAGTGCAATCAGTTTCTGGCCGACTTTGGTAAAAAACTCCTGATTGGTACGCTCGCGCTTGCCGTCGGTATCGCCGCCTTCCTGATAAACAAAAATCAAATCAATATCGGAAGACACGTTCAATTCATAACCGCCCGCCTTGCCCATCGCTACCACGCTCAAATGCTGCGGCTCGCGGGTATAGCGGCCGATGGGCGTGCCGTACAGGCCCTGATAATAGTGATAAGCAAAATCCAGCGCGGTATTAACGGCAAAATCGGCCAAGCGGGTGATGGTGCCGGTTACCTCGGCCAAATCGCTTTTGCGGCAAATATCGCGCGTGATGATGTGCGCCATCACATAGCGGCGCAACAGCCGCAACTGGCGTGCCAATTCTTCCTCGTTTTCCGATTCGAGCAAACACTGCCAGTCGGCAAACGCGGTGAAATCGGCTTCGGTAAGCGGCCTTTCCAGCAAAGGATTCAAAATCTCGGGCTTGAGATTGCCGTTATCGAGATGGCGGGCAAGGTAATGGGAATAAAGGCGGGCGGTATCGGTATCAGACATGGCGTTTCCTACGCGGTGCGGTTATCCTGCTTATCATAGCATTATCGTGATGATGAGATAAGCGGCTGTTTATTTTTTCAGACAGGCATTGGAATGCTGGAAGCCTTATCCCGCTATCGTTATAATGCCCTTTCCCACAACCTTCGATACGGATAACCATGCCAGCCGATTTGCAACATGCCCGTTTTCTGCTGATTCAAATGATGCACCACGGCGATGTGCTGCTCAATACCATCGTCGCCGATGCGCTGAAACAGGCATGGCCACAGTGTACTGTCGATATGCTGGTGTATCAGGGTATGCAAGATGTTTTGCTGGACAATCCGTCTATCAATCAGGTGTTTACTGTTGATCGAAACTGGAAAAAACAAGGCGCCTTGAAACACGCTGGATTGGAAATCGGCCTCGCTAACAGCATCCGCGCCCAGCGTTATGATGTGGTGCTGAATTTTTCCAACCGCTGGCGCGCCGGTTTCCTCACTGCTTACAGCGGCGCCAAACAGCGTATTTCCTACCAGTTCCACAACCGCCAAAACCTCGCTTGGCGTACGCTGCATACTGCTTTGGTCGAGCCATCCGGCATGGATACTCACACCGCAGACGACTACCTCAATTTATTGCGTCCGCTCTCCTTACCCGAAAACATTCAGCCGCGCGTAAACATGGGGATAGCCGAAAGCAGCCGCGCCGCGTTGCAGCAAAAGCTGGCGGCACAAGGCTGGCTGGATCAGCCTTATGTGTTGGTGCACCCCGGTTCGCGCTGGTTTTTCAAATGCTGGGACGACGACAAAACCGTCGCGCTGCTGCAAAAGCTGTTAGACAACGGCGAAAATGTGGTGCTCACCGCCGCGCCGGACGAACGTGAAAACCAAATGCTGCAATACTTACAGGCCTGTCTGAAACCGGCTAGCGGACAATTATTTATCCTCAACGGCACGCTCACCCTGCGCGAACTGGCCGCCGCCATCGACGGCGCTCGTCTGTTTATCGGCGTCGATTCGGTGCCGATGCACATGGCCGCAGCGCTGGATAAACCGCAAGTGGCGCTGTTTGGCCCCAGTTGGGTCAGCCGCTGGCGGCCTTATTCGGATCAAGCTACGGTGATCTGGGCGGGGGATTATGGTGAACTACCCCACCCCAACAGCATAGACGTCAACACCCGCGAACGCCTACTCTCGCACATTCCGCTGGAAGCCGTGTGGCAGGCAGTAGAACAAAAACTGGTTGCCATCTAAACCCTGATGGTTGGATAACACCCATCGCCCCTATTTTCGAAACCGCTGACCATGTTCAAATTCATCATCCGCCGCGTGTTTGAAGCCATTCCCACGCTGTTTGTTTTGATTACCGTATCTTTCTTTATGATGCGGCTCGCGCCCGGCAGCCCGTTTACCGGCGAGCGCGACCTGCCGCCTGAGGTGTTGGCCAATATTGAAGCCAAATATCACTTAAACGATCCCATTTGGCTGCAATATTTCAGTTATCTCAAGCAGTTGGCAGTGGGCGACTTCGGCCCTTCGTTCAAATATAAAGACTACACGGTGAACGAATTGTTGGCACAGGCCTTTCCCGTTTCGCTGGAAATCGGCCTTTATGCGTTTGCCATCGCGCTACTGGTGGGCGTGAGCTTAGGCGTGTTGGCCGCCTTGAAACAAAACAGCTGGCTCGACTACCTTACCATGGGCGCGGCGATGACCGGTGTGGTGATTCCCAGCTTTGTGAAAGCGCCGTTGCTGGTGTTGATTTTTGCCATCTGGCTCAAATGGCTACCGGCCGGCGGTTGGAACGGTGGCGCGGTTCCCAATATGATTTTGCCGGTGGCAGCGCTGGCGATGGCTTATATTTCCAGCATCGCCCGCATCACCCGCGGCTCGATGATTGAAGTGATGAACAGCCCGTTTATCCGCACCGCCCGCGCCAAAGGGCTTTCCACCGGTTATATCGTGCGCAAACATGCGCTGCGCCCCGCGCTGCTGCCGGTGATTTCCTATCTCGGCCCGGCGTTTGTCGGCATCATCACCGGTTCGATTGTGGTGGAAACCATCTTCGGCCTGCCCGGCATCGGCCAATTGTTTGTAAACGGCGCGCTCAACCGCGATTACGGCATGGTGTTGAGCCTCACCATTTTAGTCGGCGTACTCACCATCGTGTTTAATGCGGTGGTGGATATTCTCTACGCTGTAATCGACCCGAAAATACGTTACTAAAGCCTATGTTGATCAATAAAAAACACGCCACCGCGCTGGCTGCCACGCTCAATAACGGTGCCGACATCAAAGCACGCAGCCTGTGGCAAGACGCCTGGCGGCGCTTCCGTCGCAACCGCGCCGCACTCGCCAGCGGCCTGATCTTGCTGGCCATCTGCTTGTTTGTGGCGGTGGCACCGCTGATTGCGCCGTTTGCCTACGATTACACCGATTGGGGCGCAATGCAGTCGCCTCCTTCCATGGAAAACCAACATTATTTCGGCACCGATTCGCTGGGCAGGGATTTGCTCACCCGCGTGGCCATCGGCGGACGCATTTCCTTGATGGTCGGCGCGGCAGGCGCTTTGGTGGCGGTGGTGATCGGCGTGATTTACGGCGCGGTTTCCGGCTTTTTCGGCGGCAAAACCGATATGCTGATGATGCGTTTTCTCGAGATTCTCAATGCTTTTCCGTTTATGTTTTTCGTGATTTTGCTGGTAACCTTTTTCGGTCGTAATCTTGGCTTTATTTTTGTTGCCATCGGCATGGTGTCGTGGCTGGACGTGGCGCGGATTGTGCGTGGGCAAACCCTGAGCCTGAAGCGCAAAGAATTTATCGAAGCGGCCAAAGTGAGCGGCGTATCCGATACCCGCATTGTGTTCCGCCACATCGTGCCCAACGTATTGGGCGTGGTGGTGGTGTACGCCTCGCTGCTGGTGCCCGGCATGATTTTGTTTGAATCGTTTTTAAGCTTTTTGGGCTTAGGCGTTCAAGAACCGATGACCAGCTGGGGCGCGATGCTGCAAGACGGCGCCCACACCATGCAGGTTGCTCCTTGGCAGTTGCTGGTGCCGGCGGTATTTTTGGTCATCACGCTGTTTTGCTTCAACTTTATCGGCGACGGCCTGCGCGATGCGCTTGATCCGAAAGACCGCTAACTCCTCTATTTTTTCAGACAGGCATTTGAAAAATAGTGTCGATATACTAATGCCTGTCTGAAAAAATGCCTGTCTGAAAGATAAAGAGGTTAAATTATTTAGCTTTTTGGCGAACTTTCGGCTAAAATGCCGCCTAATATATGACTGTGGCCGGTTTTTTAAGACCGGCCGCACACTTGTTTTAACTGGAAAATAATATGTCACAAGAAACCGCTTTGGGTGCTGCCTTAAAAACTGCCGTGCAGACCATGAGTAAAAAGAAACAAACCGATATGATCGCCGATCATGTGTACGGTAAATTTGATGTATTCAAACGTTTCAAACCGCTGGCTTTGGGCATCGACCAAGATTTAGTCGCCGCCATGCCGCAATACGACCCTGCGCTGATCGCCCGCGTGTTGGCCAACCACTGCCGTCGTCCGCGCTATTTGAAAGCACTGGCCAAAGGCGGTAAACGCTTTGATTTGAACAACCGTTTCAAAGGCGAAGTTACCGCTGAAGAGCAAGCGATTGCCGCACAGCATCCTTCGGTGAAAGAAGCTTTGGAACGTGCGGCCGCGAAAAAAGCGGAAACCGAAACCGCCGCAGAACCGGTGCAGGAAGCTGCCGTTTCTGCTGAAGCTGTTAGCGAAAACACTGCTGCCGAATAAAGCACTTTCTCCGCTATAAAAATGCCTGTCTGAATACACAGTTTCAGACAGGCATTTTTATACTTAATCAATAACCTGCTTTTTTCAAGTAAGCACCTTCATTATTCTGCAAATAATATCTTTACCCTTATCCAAAATTCATATTTTATCCCGCAAAATAACTTCAGATTACAAGAAAAATTCTTACCTTCTATTTCCCATTAAAAAAGAATTTTCTAAAAATAAGCATAAAAAATAAGAAACAATTTTCTTTATTTTTATCTTTCAAAAGCAGCAAATATTTCAAACCATCCCACAAACGCAATATTTCTTTTTCAAAACCAAACTCCATTTCATTAACTAGTTATCAAAAAATAAATAACAAAATTAAATACTTGAAGAATACCCATAAATCCACCTGATGTCTTCCATAATAATTTATTATTTTACTGATAAAACGCTCTTGATTACATTTGACTACACACCACCCACCGACCATTTACGGAGTCATTTATGTCTAAACATTCTGCCGGTCTGCGCTTTCGCGAAGCCGTTCAATCTGAAAACCCTCTGGCCGTTGTCGGCTGTATCAACGCCTACTTCGCCCGCCTCGCTACCCACAGCGGTTTCAAAGCCATTTACCTGTCCGGCGGCGGCGTAGCAGCCTGCTCTTGCGGCATCCCCGATTTGGGCATCACCACCATGGAAGACGTGTTGATTGATGCACGCCGCATTACCGATAATGTAGACACCCCGTTGTTGGTAGACATCGATGTGGGTTGGGGCGGTGCCTTTAACATTGCCCGCAGCATCCGCAACTTTGAGCGCGCCGGTGTGGCCGCCGTGCACATCGAAGACCAAGTGGCGCAAAAACGCTGCGGCCACCGCCCGAACAAAGCCATCGTATCGCAAGACGAAATGGTGGATCGTATCAAAGCTGCGGTGGATGCCCGCGTAGACGAAAACTTCGTGATCATGGCGCGCACCGATGCGCTGGCGGTAGAAGGTTTGGATGCCGCGATTGAGCGCGCACAAGCCTGCGTGGAAGCCGGTGCCGACATGATTTTCCCGGAAGCAATGACCGAATTGGGCATGTACAAACAGTTTTCCGAAGCGGTAAAAGTGCCGGTATTGGCCAACATCACCGAATTCGGCGCCACCCCGCTCTACACTCAAAGCGAGCTGGCCGACAACGGCGTGAAGCTGGTACTGTATCCGCTGTCTACCTTCCGCGCCGCCAGCAAAGCCGCGCTGAATGTATACGAAGCGATTATGCGTGATGGTACTCAAGCTAATGTAGTCGACACCATGCAAACCCGCGCCGAATTGTACGAACATCTGAACTATCATGATTTCGAACAGAAACTGGATGCACTGTTTAAGAAGTAAATGCTGATCAATTTCAGACAGGCATTTAATGCCTGTCTGAAAATAAAACCAAACCACAAAGGAGAAAAGAGCATGACTACTGAAACCCCAACTTTCAAACCGAAAAAATCCGTAGCTCTGTCAGGCGTAGCCGCCGGTAACACCGCACTGTGTACCGTAGGCCGCAGCGGTAACGACTTGAGCTACCGCGGTTACGACATTCTGGATTTGGCAAAGCATTGCGAATTTGAAGAAGTCGCCCACTTGTTGATTCACGGCCATCTGCCGAACAAACACGAGCTGGCTGCCTATAAGAAAAAACTGCAATCGCTGCGCAATCTGCCGGCTAACGTATTAACCGTATTGGAAAGCCTGCCCGCCAACGCCCACCCGATGGACGTGATGCGTACCGGTGTATCTGCCTTGGGCTGCACCACGCCTGAGCGCGAAAGCCATCCGGTAAGCGAAGCGCGCGACATTGCCGACAAACTGATTGCCTCTTTCGGCAGCATGCTGCTCTACTGGTATCAATATGCCCACAACGGCAAAGTGATCAGCCTCGACAGCGAAGAAGACAGCATCGGCGGCCACTTCCTGCACTTGCTGCACGGTAAACGCCCGAGCGAGTCACACATTAAAGCCATGCACATTTCGTTGATTCTGTATGCAGAACACGAATTCAACGCTTCAACCTTCACTTCCCGCGTGATTGCCGGTACCGGTTCCGACCTGTATTCTTCTATCACCGGTGCCATCGGCGCGCTGAAAGGCCCGAAACACGGCGGTGCCAACGAAGTGGCTTACGACATCCAAAAACGCTATCGCAGCGCCGACGAAGCCGAAGCGGATATCCGTGAACGCATCGGCCGCAAAGAAATCGTCATCGGTTTCGGCCATCCGGTGTACACCATTTCCGACCCGCGCAACGTGGTGATTAAAGAAGTGGCACGTGATTTGAGCAAAGAAACCGGCGATATGCTGCTGTTCGATGTAGCCGAGCGCTTGGAAACCCTGATGTGGGACGAGAAAAAAATGTTCCCCAACCTCGACTGGTTCTCAGCCGTTTCCTACCAAAAAATGGGCGTACCGACTGCCATGTTCACCCCGCTGTTTGTGATTTCACGTACCACCGGCTGGAGCGCACATGTGATCGAGCAGCGTGAAGACGGCAAAATTATCCGCCCGAGCGCCAACTACACCGGCCCGGATGACCAAGCTTTCGTACCGATGGATAAACGCTAATCGAAAGATTTCAGACGACCTGAGTAATATCCGGTCGTCTGAATTTTTTCACAGCAGATAAAACCAAACATCTTGTTCTGCAGTTTGTTTTATTTTGTCTGTTGCCGCTATTTGTATCAAAGCTTATTCACCCAAACGGCAGCCCATCGCAGAAATACCATGAACCTCAAAGACAGCTTGCTGATTATATTAGTGATTTCAGTATGGGGCGTGAATTTCCTGTTTATGAAACTCGCGCTCGACGAAGTTCCGCCCATGGTATTGGGAATGCTGCGCTTTTTTTGCGTGGTGTTTCCCGCCGTGTTCCTGCTCAAACGCCCCAATGTGCCTTGGCATCTGCTGGCTGCATACGGTTTAACCATCAGTTTCGGCCAATTCGGCCTGATGTTCACCGCACTCGATTGGGGCTTGCCCACCGGTTTGGCGGCGCTGATATTGCAAATACAGGTATTTTTTACCGTTTTGATTGCCGGTGTTTTATTTCGTGAACCGGTACATGCGCATCATTTAATGGGCATGTGTACCGCTGCCGTCGGTTTGATATTAATCGGTATCGGCCACTATCAAGGGAATTTATCGTTTATTTCGATGCTACCCGTAGTGGGCGCCGCTGCCTCTTGGGCTTGCGGCAATATTATTGTGAAACGCATCGGCCGGGTAAATCCCTTATCGCTGGTGGTTTGGGGCAGCATTTCCGCATTAACCGCCTTTGGCTTGGCATCGCTTGCCCTCTATGGCGCAAACGGCCTTGCTCAACACTTGGGCAACCTGAGTTGGAAAGGCATAGGTGGCATCTTGTTTCTTGCCTATGTCGCCAGCTTGGTCGGCTATACCGGCTGGGGCGCCCTATTGGCTCGCCATCCGGCCGGAAAAATCACCCCGTTTGCCTTATTGGTGCCGGTAGTGGCTTTGCTGGTGGGCTATATGGTACTCAATGAACGCTTGGGCTTTTGGCACTGGCTGGGTATTGCCGTAGTGATGGGCAGTTTGCTGCTACATGTGTTCGGCGGCCAATTAGGGTTGCGACGCAAACTGCCTGATATTTGATTTATGCCTGTCTGAAAAAGAAAACCGGAGAAATATGATGCACACCACGCTCAATGAAGTCCGCCAAGCCATCGATAGCTTGGATCAGCAACTGATTGAATTATTGGCGCAACGGCAACGCTTGGTCGAACAAGCAGGCCGCTTGAAGCCGAAAAACGATGCCCAAGCCGTAGCCGCTCCTGATCGGGTTGCCCAAGTGATTGCCAACCGCCGCCAACAAGCCGTTGCAGCAGACTTATCGCCCGATGTCGCCGAAGCCGTTTGGCGCGCCATGATAGAAGCGTTTATCCGCTTGGAAACCGAAGTTAATCGTCATTAATCAATAAGCGAGACCCATCATGACTGCCGACTTGCTGCCGATTATTACTACCGTGGTAGCCGCTCATTTCCTAGCGCTGATCAGCCCCGGGCCGGATTTCCTGCTGGTGGTACGCAGTACTTTGCGCAACAGCCATCGCCGTGCATTAGGCGTAGCATTCGGTATTGCGCTGGCCAATGCTATTTATATTGCGTTGTGTATTATCGGCGTAGGCTCGATGATCGCCCATTCTTTATGGTTGATGATTGCCTTAAAAATACTCGGCGGCTGTTTTTTGCTGTATATCGCCTATCATGCCCTCAAAGCGCGCCGCAGCGATTATGCTTTTTTAAATAAACAGCCGCAATCTGCCAGTACGCATCAAACTGCCCCGTCATTTTTCAAAGAATTTTTGCTTGGTTTGGCATCCGGTTTATCCAATCCGAAAAATATCATCTTTTACCTCAGCCTGTTTTCAGTAGTTTTAACCCCCGAATCCGGCTTAGGCTTAAGCCTCGGTTTGGGTGTTTGGATGACAATATTAGTGTTTGCTTGGGATGCCATGATTATTTTTGTTTTATCACAGCCGAAAGTGCGGCATGGCTTCAGTAAACTCGCGTTTTATATCGACAAAATCGCAGGTATGTTATTGGGTTTGATGGGCTACAAGCTGCTACAAAGCGCTATAAAAGAAACCGCTTAAACCTAAATGCCTGTCTGAAAAATAAGGAAGAAAAACATGCCTCATCTGATTATCGAATACGCCCGCGAGCTTCAACTGCCCGTTCCTGCTACGTTGCACGCTCTTCACCAAACCCTGCTCGACAGCGGTTTGTTTGAAGAAGTCGACATCAAAATCCGTGCGCAAGCCTATGCTGATTATCTGGTCGGCGGCGCGGCGGAAAATCGTTTTGTTCATTTAAATGTATTAGTAATGGACGGGCGCAGCGAAGCGGTTAAAAAACAATTGGCCAACGCCCTTTGCGAAACCGTTAAACAACATTTAGGCGATGTTCAACATACTCAAATTACCGCAGAAGTGCGCGATATGTTGCAGGCAACTTATGCCAAAATCCGTTGAGTAAAACAAGCGTTACACGCTCGCTGTTTTGCAGAATCAGGCCGAATGATAAATTATAAATAAATTTTCATTTACCCCCTTTCAGACAGGCATTTGAGCGATTACAATACACTACATTCAGAAAATGGCAAGCGCATGAATGCCTGTCTGAAAACCCTCGTTGTTTCACCATGCAGCCAAAAGAAAAACATTCACAAAGGATCATCAATATGAGCACCAACCAACAATTCCGCAAACCGCTGCCGAATTCCGATTTGGCCTATTTCGATGCCCGTGCCGCCTGCGAAGCCATCAAGCCCGGCTCGTACGACACGCTGCCTTATACCTCGCGCATTCTGGCCGAAAACTTGGTGAATCGTGCCGACAGCGTGGATTTGGCAACGCTGAACTCTTGGCTCTCACAACTGATTGAGCGTAAACAGGAAATCGATTTTCCGTGGTTCCCCGCCCGCGTGGTGTGCCACGACATTTTGGGTCAAACCGCTCTGGTGGACTTGGCCGGTTTGCGCGATGCGATTGCCGACAAAGGTGGCGATCCTTCTAAAGTCAATCCGGTGGTGCAAACCCAGCTGATTGTTGACCACTCGTTGGCAGTAGAATGCGGCGGCTATGATCCCGATGCCTTCCGCAAAAACCGCGAAATCGAAGACCGTCGCAACGAAGACCGTTTCCATTTTATCGATTGGACCAAAACCGCCTTTGAAAACGTGGACGTGATTCCGGCCGGTAACGGCATCATGCACCAGATCAATCTGGAAAAAATGTCGCCCGTCGTGCAAGTGAAAAACGGCGTGGCTTACCCCGATACCTGCGTCGGCACCGACTCGCACACTCCGCACGTGGATGCGCTGGGCGTGATTTCGGTGGGCGTGGGTGGTTTGGAAGCCGAAACCGTGATGCTCGGCCGCGCTTCGATGATGCGCCTGCCCGATATCGTCGGCGTGCGGCTCACCGGCAGGCGCCAGCCGGGCATCACCGCGACCGACATCGCGCTGGCGCTGACGGAGTTCCTGCGCAAGGAGAAGGTGGTCGGCGCCTACGTCGAGTTCTTCGGCGAGGGCGCGGACAGTCTCTCGATCGGCGACCGCTCCACCATCTCCAACATGTGCCCGGAGTACGGCGCCACGGCCGCGCTGTTCTATATCGACGCGCAGACCATCGACTACCTGAAGCTGACCAACCGCAGCCCAAGCCAAGTCGCGCTGGTCGAAACCTATGCGAAGGCGGCGGGCTTCTGGAGCACGGCCCTGCAGACCGCGCAGTACGAGCGCGTGCTGGCGTTCGACCTGTCCGGCGTGGTGCGCAACATGGCCGGGCCGTCGAACCCGCACCGCCGCCTGCCCACCTCGGAGCTGGCGGCGCGCGGCATCGCCGGGCCGTGGGTGGAGGAACCCGGCCGCATGCCCGACGGCGCGGT
>Ga0116175_1002547_pt1 | contig 10948 bp, 8 predicted proteins | sample AD_UKC125_MetaG_FD_89802 | JGI IMG/M metagenome (GOLD analysis project Ga0116175, IMG submission 89802) | Active sludge microbial communities of municipal wastewater-treating anaerobic digesters from USA - AD_UKC125_MetaG | ecosystem: Engineered > Bioreactor > Anaerobic > Digestate | place: USA... | reverse complement strand
CCCCAGACCTTGAATGATGTGAGCTGACTACCGTCAGCCTATATCTCCCACTTCAAAAGGTCTCCCAGACCTTTTGAACTCCCACCTCCGCATAGCTCAAACTGTCTGGGAGACAGTTTGAGGCTGGAGATAAGGCGAACTCGGTTCGCATCAAAAGGTTTGGGGAACCTTTAACAGTCTCCCAGACTGTTAAAGCCCACTCAACCACTGCGCTATAAGTATCTAAAACGAAAAAATAGAGTTTGGAACTACTTTTGTACCAAACTCTTTTTTGCTTTAATAAAAAATCATCCTTCAGACCTATGTGTTTGTACTAAATCAATGATACAATAGGTATAACCTTAGGAGGTGAAGAAGGATGGTATTAAAATTCCCTTTTAAATTAAGCAACAAACAATGGATTCAAGTCATTACTGTCTTGGGGATTCTCTTCTCCATTGGGATGGCTATTTATATCAAGACCCACCCCAGTGTTTTCGCTGTTGGCGGCAGTTTTCAATATTTTCTGCAGCAGCTGGGAATCTTTGGCCCCTTCCTCTTCATCTGTATCCAAATTATCCAAGTCCTCTATCCAGTGATTCCAGGCGGTTTGACCTGCGTGGTTGGGCATGTGCTCTTTGGCCCGCTCATGGGCTTTGTCTACAATACCACTGGTATCTTTATCGGTTCGGTCTTGGCCTTCTTATTGGCTCGACGTTATGGCGAAGTCTTTGTCAAATCCTTTGTTTCGGATCAAGTCTATGACAAGTATATTGTCTATCTGGACAAGGGCACATACTTTGAGCGCTTCTTAGCAGGTGCCTTTATTCTGCCAGGTTTTCCAGATGATTTTCTTTGCATGGTGGCAGGAATGAGCAAGATGACTCTTAAAAAATTCATCTGGATTACTCTCTTGACCAAGCCAGCCACACTTTATCTCTATACAGTGCTGAGCTACCATGGCATCCAAATGATTAACCAATTCTTTTCTTGAGATTGAGATTCAGATAGGCTGAGGCGGACTTAGGTCCGCCCTTTTTCAATGATTTGTCGGGCCATTTATGTTATAATAGTCTGATTACACTTTTACGAGAACAGGGAAGATATGAAACACGTTTTTATCATTGGCAGTCGTGGATTGCCTGCTAAATATGGTGGTTTTGAGACCTTTGTCAATGAACTGGTTTCCCACCAAGTTTCCGATAACTTGCAGTATCATGTGGCCTGTTTATCGGATGACAGTCATCACCAGCATTCAACTTATAAAAATGTGGATTGTTTTACCATCAATCCGCCCAAGCTGGGTCCGGCTCGGGTCATCGCCTATGATATGATGGCCATTGATTATGCCCTCAAACTAATCCAAAAAGAGGAGATAAAAGAGCCCATTTTTTATATTCTTGGCAATACCATCGGAGGTTTCGTGGCACCTTTTGCCCGTCGCATCCATCGGATGGGAGGGAAAGTCTTTATTAATCCAGATGGCTTAGAATGGAAGCGGTCTAAGTGGAGCAAGCCTGTTCAGGCCTACCTCAAGCATTCTGAGAAGATGATGACCAAATATGCCGACTTGGTGATTTCGGATAATGAGGGAATTGAAAGCTACATCCAAGAAGCCTATCCTTGGTCAAAAACGACCTTCATTGCCTATGGAACGGACCTTACTCCGACCAATTTTTCCAAAGACAGTGTGCAAGTTCGGACCTTCTTTGACCAGTGGGGCATAGAGGAAAAGGGTTATTATTTAATTATTGGCCGCTTTGTTCCTGAAAACAATTATGCAGCCGCTATTCGAGAATTTATGGCCTCCGACACTAGAAGGGACCTGGTTATTGTCTGTAACCATGAGGGTTCTAGCTACTTTGAGCAGTTACGGCAGGAAACCCGCTTTGACCAGGATAGCCGCATCAAGTTCGTGGGAACGGTCTATGATAAGGACTTGCTCAAATACCTGCGGCAGGAATGTCGGGCCTACATCCACGGTCATGAAGTGGGTGGGACCAATCCCAGCCTCCTTGAGGCCTTGGCCCAAACCAATGAAAACTTGGTCTTGGGTGTAGATTTTAACCGCAAAGTGGCCCTCAATACAGCTCATTACTGGTCTAAGGAGACAGGAAGTCTGACTAGCCTAATCAATCATGTAGACGGTCAGCCAGAATCACATAATCTTGGCCAAGCTGCCAAACGCCACATGCAAGAGCACTATACATGGGAGGAAATCGTCCGTCAGTATGAGGACTTGTTTTTGACATGAAGATACATATTCTCCTGTCTACCTACAATGGTGAGCAGTTTTTAGCAGAACAAATCCAGAGTATCCAGCAGCAGACGGTCCAGGATTGGAAACTCCTGATTCGGGACGATGGCTCTACGGATAGGACCAGGGAAATCATCCGGGAATTTGTGGCTCAAGACAGTCGGATTCACTGGATCAATGAGAATGAATCCAAGAATTTGGGTGTGATTAAGAGTTTTCATAACCTGGCTCAGTTTGAGGAAGCGGATGTCTATTTCTTTAGCGACCAGGACGATGTCTGGTTGCCTCAAAAATTGGAACTTTCTTTGGCGGAAGCCCGAAAATATCCTGCTGAAATGCCTTTGCTGGTCTATATGGATTTGACGGTTGTCAATCAGGATTTAGAGGTCCTTTCAAGCAGTATGATTCGCAGTCAATCTGGTCATGCCAATACGGAGTTGGTTCAGGAACTAACGGAAAATACAGTAACTGGCGGGGTTGCCATGGTCAACCATGCCCTCATTCAACTCTGGAATCAGACTGAAGATATCCTCATGCACGACTGGTATCTGGCTCTTTTGGCGACAGCCTTTGGGAAGTTAGTCTATATTGACCAGCCTGGGGAGCTCTACCGCCAGCACGAACACAATGTTCTTGGGGCTAGAACCTGGTCGAAGCGTATCAAGAAATGGTTGCGACCAAGTTTGCTCTTTAGAATGTACTGGGATTTAATTAAAAAAAGTCAACAACAGGCAGCCTTTTTGTTGGACATGCCCCTGTCAGCCGAGAAGAGGGAATTGGTGGCTGCTTATGTGACCATCCTAGATCAGCCTATGCATGAACGCTGGCAGATTCTCAGACAGTATGGGCTCAGAAAAAACAAGGCCTTTCATACCCTGGTCTTTACCACACTTATTATTAGCAAATTTGCATATAGGAGAAACAAATGAACCCTTTCAGTAAGGAAAATCAGATCTTATTAAGAGAAATGATTAAAACTGATTTTAAATTGCGCTATCAGGGGAGCCTGATTGGCCACCTTTGGTCCATATTAAAGCCCATGATGCTCTTTACCATCATGTATTTGGTCTTTATTCGCTTTTTGAGAATTGATGATGGAACACCCCATACAGCTGTAGGTGTGCTTTTTTCCATGGTTACCTGGAATTTCTTTGCAGAAGCGACCAATATGGGAATGCTGTCTATTGTGACTCGAGGAGATCTGCTTAGAAAACTAAACTTCTCCAAGGAAATTATCGTGATTTCATCTGTTGCCAGTGCAGGGATCAATTACTCCATCAACTTATTAGTTGTACTTGTTTTCGCTTTAATCAATGGAATTTCCCTCAGTGTTAACTTTTTGATTCTGATTCCTTTATTCCTTGAATTGGTTTTGTTGGCTTCAGGCATTGCCTTTATCCTTTCCAGCCTTTTTGTTAAATACCGGGATATTGGTCCGATTTGGGAAGTCATCATGCAGGCAGGGATGTACGGAACACCCATAATTTATTCGATTACCTATGTCTTACAGAAGGGTCAGGAATCAATCGCTAAGGTCTTGATGCTCAATCCCATGGCCCAGATTGTTCAAGATATTCGTCATTTTATTGTCTTTGAAGGAAATGTTCGGGGCTGGGATTTGATTAATAACCATTTCATTGCCCTCATTCCATACGTTTTGCCAATCATTATCTTTGTGATCGGGCTCCTTATCTTTAAGAAAAATTCTAAGTACTTTGCGGAGATTTTATAATGACTGAAAAGAAAATTGCAGTAAAGGTGGACCACGTCAGCAAGTTTTTTAAGTTGCCAACGGAAGCCACTCAAAGTTTGCGGACAGCCTTGGTCAACCGTTTCAAGGGAATTAAGGGATATAAGGAGCAGCATGTCCTCAAGGATGTCTCCTTTGAAGTAGAAGAAGGAGATTTCTTTGGGATTTTGGGCCGAAATGGTTCTGGTAAATCAACCCTTCTCAAAATTATCTCCCAAATCTATGTTCCAGAAAAAGGTTCTGTGACAGTCAATGGAAAATTGGTTTCCTTTATCGAATTGGGAGTTGGTTTTAATCCTGAGTTGACAGGTCGTGAAAATGTCTATATGAATGGGGCCATGCTGGGCTTTACCCCTGAAGAAATTGACGGCATGTATGATGATATCGTCGAATTTGCGGAGCTCAAGGAGTTCATGAACCAGAAGCTCAAAAATTATTCTAGCGGGATGCAGGTCCGTCTTGCTTTCTCAGTGGCCATCAAGGCTCAAGGGGATGTTCTGATTTTGGATGAGGTCCTAGCAGTTGGGGATGAGGCCTTCCAGCGCAAGTGTAACGATTACTTTATGGAGCGCAAGAAAAGCGGTAAGACGACCATTCTGGTCACCCATGATATGGGGGCTGTTAAGAAATATTGTAACAAGGCAGTTCTGATTGAGCATGGCTTGGTCAAGGCATTTGGTAATCCAGAAAATGTGGCCAACCAGTACAGTTTTGATAATACAGTGCCGCTTCATCAAGAAGTGGCTGAGGATGAGCAGGAAGAGGCTCCACAGGAAGAAGTTGTTCAAGTTGAAAATTTCAAACTGCAACTTCTGACACCAAACCGTATCAGCCCGGCAGATGCTATTCATTTCCAAATCGAATTTGATGTTTTAGAAGATATCAAAACCTACATTGCCCTGTCTTTGACGGATATTGACCGCAATATTTGGATTTACAATGACAATTCGATGGACCAAATGATGGAAGGAAAGGGCCATAAAAAGGTCCATTATACCTGCTCTTTACCAAATGTGAATGATCTGAAGATGAAATTAGAGGTTACGGTTCGGGATGAAGATGGGCAGATGCTGGCCTTTTCAGATGCGACTCAGACACCTATTATTTTTGTCAACCGAGATGATATTGCTCCAGATGACAAGTCAGCCTTAGATTCGGCCAGTGGCCTTATCCAACGGAATGGAAGCTGGACTATGCAAAACTAGTGAAAGGATGCTATGATGACAGAGCCTCTTGTATCGATTCTCTGTACAGTATATAATAAAGAGCCATGGCTGGCCCAGACCATCGACAGTTTTTTAGCCCAGGAAAGGGATTTTCCGCTGGAGATTTTGCTGATTGATGATGCTTCAACAGATGGGTCCAAGGCCATCATTGAACGCTACCAAGCGCAGTATCCAGAGATTATCAGGACCTTTTACAATTCGGAAAATCAAGGCATTGCCAAAACCTGGGTTGCCATCTGCCAAGAGGCGCGTGGCTTCTATATCGCTCGCTGCGATGGGGATGACTTTTGGCTGGATAAGAACAAACTACAAAAACAACTGGCTCTCCTCAAAGCCAATCCCCAATCTCGATGGTCCAACACGGATTTTGATGTCTATGATGAAGCAGGTAAACTGGTTTCCGAGGCTGGCTTTCAAAATGGTTTGATTCCCCTTGCTGATACTTTTGAAAAAATGCTGGCGACTCGCGGTTTTACCATGGCATCGACTTGGTTAGTCGAGCGAGAATTGATGTTAGAGGTCAATGCTGAATTGGACCTCGCAACATCAGATGATACTTTCAATCTGCAAATGGATCTTTTCCAGCGTACGGAGTTGGCCTATCTGCCAGAAGCAACAGTGGCCTATGTCATCAATCAGGGTTCTGATTCCAGACCTAAGGATTTTGACAGAATTGAAAAACGGTTCAATACCTTATTGGAGACCCAAAATCAGTACTTAGACAAATACCCAAATAGTGACTATCGTGAAATGTTGCGTATCCTTTTGGAACGCAACAATCGAAATGAACTAGAATTGACTAAACGAGAAGCAGGGGTGACTCAAGTTGGTTTGCAATTGGTAACTATTTATTTTGACCGTTCTGGAAATGGGTTTGATGAAACAGATGTTTTACAGTTTCCGCTAGCTAAAGCTGATTTGATTGATTTTCAATTACCAGAAGATTGCACCACGATTCGGGTGGATTTGTCTGAAATACCCAATTTCTTCCAAGAAGTTCACTTGATTGCAAAGAATGGACAGACAGATATCTTGCCTGACTTCACCAATGGAATCGTCTTGGGAGATGCCTACATTTTTCCAAATCCGGATCCGCAACTGATTTACACTATTCCAAGTCACTTGTTTGGACGAGATTTGCGACTTCAGTACCGTATTTTTGAGGTGGATGATGTCCATTCTAATGATTATATCGGTAAGGTTTTGGCTCAAGAATTTTTAGATGCCAAAGTTAAGATTCGGAATTTGCAACAAAATCAACTACAGATGGAAGCAGTTTTATGCAGAGTTGAAAAACAGCAAAAAGACTTGGAAGAGCTGACCCGTCTTTATAATTCCGTGATTCATTCCAGACGCTGGACTATTCCGACAAAAATTATCAATTTCTTCAGGAGAAAAAAATGAAACGACTACTTTTGTATGTTCATTTTAATAAATTTAATGACCTTAGCTCACATGTTGAATACCAACTGACAAAGATGCGCCCCCTATTTTCAAAATTGGTTTTCATTTCAAACAGTAGCCTTCCAGATGAGAAAAGGAAAACTTTGTTGGAGAAAGGATTAATTACAGATTTTCTCCAGCGGGAAAACTCTGGATTTGATTTTGCAGCCTGGCGAGATGGCATGTACTGGGTTGGCTTTGACTTCCTCAAAGACTATGATTCTGTAACCCTCATGAATGACACCTGCTTTGGTCCCCTTTGGGATATGAAGGAAATCTACGCAAAATTCGAAGCTGATCCAGAGACAGATTTTTGGGGAATGACCAATTTCAGAGCCAATCAGCAGTTTAAGGAACATTTGCAGAGTTATTACCTATCCTTTTCACGGAAAGTTGTCCAGTCGACCGCCTTCCAAGATTTTTGGCTTGGTGTGAAAAACTACACGGATGTGCAAGATGTGATAGACCATTATGAAACTCAAGTGACTACCAACTTGACGGATGTTGGTTTCAAATACAGTGCTGTCTTTGATACAGTTGATGCCGATACGACAGGGATGCTCCATCCAGATTTTTCTTATTACAATCCGACGGCCATTCTCAAACATCAAGTACCTTTTATCAAGGTCAAAACCATTGATGCCAATCAACACATCACTCCTTATATCTTAGATGAAATCGAAAGGAAGACAGACTATCCTGTGGACCTAATCGTTTCGCATATGTCCAAGATTAACTTGCCCGATTTCAAGTACCTGTTGGCTAGGAAATACCTGCAAGAGACAGAAGTGCCTGATTTGGCAAACAAAAAGGTGGCTGTTCATCTCCATGTCTTCTACACTGATCTTTTGCCAGAGTTTTTGACTGCTTTTGGCAGTTTTGCCTTTCCTTATGACCTTTATATTACGACTGATGTTGAAGGCAAGCAGAGAGAAATCGAGGCTATTTTAGCAGATTATCAGACCAGTGCTCAGATTTTCGTGACGGGTAATATTGGTCGTGATGTTCTTCCCATGCTGAAATTAAAAGAGCAGTTGCAGTCCTATGACTATATTGGTCATTTTCATACAAAAAAATCCAAGGAAGCGGATTTTTGGGCTGGCGAATCCTGGAGAAAGGAATTGATTGAGATGCTGGTTCTTCCAGCCAACACCATCCTGGCCAATTTTGACCAAAGGGAGGACCTGGGGCTGGTTATTGCAGATATTCCAAGTTTTTTCCGATTCAATAAGATTGTCGATGCCTATAATGAAAACCAGATAGCTCCAGCTATGAATGACTTGTGGCAGAAGATGGAGATGAAAAAAACAATTGATTTCAACGCCCTCCATACCTTTGTCATGTCTTATGGAACGTATGTATGGTTCAAGTATGATGCCTTGAAAGCTCTCTTTGACTTAGAATTGACAGATCAGGATGTCCCAGCAGAGCCCCTGCCACAAAATTCAATTCTCCATGCTATTGAGCGCCTTCTGGTCTATATTGCCTGGGATGGCAACTATGATTTTAGGATTTCAAAAAATCCAGCTGATTTGACCCCCTTTATTGACAATAAGTTGCTTAATGAACGAGGGGACGCCCTCCCTCATACCTATGTCAATTTTGACCATTTAGGTGGTATTAAAGGAGCAGCTAAATACATCCTAGTTGGGCCACTCCGTGCAATCAAGTATATTGTCAAACGATTGATAGAAAAAGGAAAATCCAGATAATTGGAGCAGGTTTACTGTAACTATTTAGCAAAAGTAATTATGTTAAATGAAAAAGTTAATTGGGGAGCATCTCTTAGCTAGACTGGTTTTATTTAGTCTGACTTATTTCAGGATATGGCATAGATGGTCATGTTCATGAGTATTACAAAGTAGAACTTTGTGCTGAGAATGATATTCTCATTTGCTTTCTATTGCAGTTCGGTATGCCGGTATCATTTTTTTCAAAAACACAGCAGTATTTCTATTGTTGCATTTATTCAAACTTTTGTTTATCTTTAAAAATATTTATTTTCTATATTCTTGTAATAAATGTGTAAAATAAAGGAATAGTCAATTTGTTTGTGATGAAACAGGGTTAATACTAAAATATTCTCTATGTTTCTAACAACTCAAAATGGAAAGTATAGGCTTACTGTTCGAGATTGTTCATGTTCTGTTTAGATAACAAGGACTAATGGAGTGCAAAGAAATTCAAAAATCTGCCGTGAGGGTTGAGGACTTATACAGTGTTCAAATAGCCACTATGATCAGTAAAAGCGGACATGTTATCCAGATTATCCTTCGAGAAAGAAAGGTTCCGTATGTTGTTTAGCAGGGGTGACAGGATGTTTTTTTGCTGATTATGTACATAAAGGAGAATGAGAATAGTCTATGAAAAAACTATCAATAATAATACCTTGTTATAATGAGGAAGAAACCATCCGTCCCTTTTTAGAAGTGACCAAAGTAGTCGAGAATCAGATGGCAGAGGAAGTCGTCTTTGATTACATCTTTGTCAATGATGGATCAAAGGATGCGACTTTAGAAGTGTTGAGAGAGGTTTCCAGAGAGTTTGAAAATGTCCACTATCTTTCCTTTTCAAGAAACTTTGGAAAGGAGGCAGGGCTTCTAGCTGGTCTAGAAAGAGCAGATGGAGATGTTGTCACGGTTATGGATGCGGATTTGCAAGATCCACCAGAAATGTTAATAGACATGTATGGGAAAATCAAAGAAGGCTATGATGTAGTTGGTACCAAGAGAGTGAATAGACAAGGAGAGCCAGCCATCCGTTCCTTCTTTGCAAAAGTCTTCTATAAATTGATGAATTCTGTGTCTGATACAGAAATAGTAGATGGCGTCAGGGACTTCAGGTTAATGACTAGACAAGTTACTGACAGTATATTAAAATTGAAAGAGGTCAATCGTTTTTCAAAAGGGATCTTTTCCTGGGTGGGGTATAAGGTAACCTATTTACCATATGAAAATCGAGAACGTGTTGCCGGACAGACCTCATGGAGTTTCTGGAATCTATTTCGTTATTCTATTGATGGCTTCGTTAACTTCTCTGAGGCTCCTTTAAATTTGGCTACGTGGGCTGGTTTTGCTTCTTTTGTTTTCTCCTTTCTTGGAATTCTTTTCATTATTATTAGGAAGTTAACCATCGGAGGAAGTATAGCAGGGTGGGCAAGTCTGGTTACAATTATCCTTTTCATCGGTGGTCTGCAGTTATTAGCACTGGGGATCATCGGAAAGTATCTGGCAAAAATATTTCTTGAAACCAAGAAACGTCCTATTTATATTATAGAAGAAGAAAGTGAATAGATAGAGGCGTTATATCCAGAGTTTTATCTTTACAAATAATGACAGAACCTTTTTATTGAGGAGAAAATATTTCATGAAGACCAAGTTGGGTGAAATGAAAGAACAATTATTATTATTCGGAAAATATCTTTTTCCACTCGTCCTAAGCATGATGGCTTTTACTACGATTGATAATCCTCTTTTTTTACTAGTATCGCTGATTGAATTAGGAATCATTGCTTATATAACCAATTGGCTATTGCGATTGAGCAGAGTGGGAGGTTATTTATTTAATGTTGTATTTCTTTTACTATTTAATACTCAGCAATTGGTGATGTACTTTGGTGGTTCATACACAACACTTGTTATGGTTACAAATCTTGAATCATTGGAATCCCTGAGTGGTCGTATGGTTCCGATATTAATCGGAGTCATTTCCTTGCTTGTATTTACTTTTTTACCAGTACCACGTTTTTATTTGCCTAGGATTCGGACAACATCAGTCCTTTCTGTTTTATTGATGGCAGAGCTTGTATTTACATTCTTATATGGGAATACTTACTCCCCTCTTTTTGCGCTATATCGTTTGGGGATAAATGTACGAGATTATCGAGCGCAATTAGCCGCTATTGCTAACCAGCCGAATACCACTTCATTTTTCTATAGTTCAGAAGTTATACATAGTCAGACTAGACCAGAAAATCTACCAGAGAAACCAAATATTGTTTTGATATTCACAGAAGGTTTATCTCAGAATATTATTGATGATAGTCGAGAAGTCATGCCAAATGTTCAATCTCTGCAAAAGAAATCTTTGAATTTTGAAAATTACTATAATCATACATTTGCAACATATAGGGCATTGATTGGTCAATTATACTCTGGTTATCAATTAGATAACTATGATACTAACACCCTGATTTCTCTTCAAGATATTTTAGAACAAGAATCTTATAGTACAACGTTTATAAACACCGAACCGTTAAATACTCAATTCACATCCTATCTGGAAAGGTTACAT
>Ga0116175_1002546_pt1 | contig 10948 bp, 11 predicted proteins | sample AD_UKC125_MetaG_FD_89802 | JGI IMG/M metagenome (GOLD analysis project Ga0116175, IMG submission 89802) | Active sludge microbial communities of municipal wastewater-treating anaerobic digesters from USA - AD_UKC125_MetaG | ecosystem: Engineered > Bioreactor > Anaerobic > Digestate | place: USA... | reverse complement strand
GCAGTGGGCGGCGCTGACCGCGCGGGATCGGGGGTGTGTGCGCTGCGGGCGGGCGGCCCGCGGCTGTCATGCCCACCACATCGTGGCGTGGGCCGCGGGTGGGCGCACCGACGTCGATGCGATGTGTCTGCTGTGCCCACGGTGTCACGGCGATCTGCACAACGGCCGGTTCACCATCGAGATGGTCGGCGGCATCCCGCGATGTGTGGCCGTGCGGCGAAGAACCTGAGCCGGCCCACACGGGCCGGCCAGACGCCCAGCGTCAGCACAGCGGCACTGTCGCGGCCTTGGCTATGACGTGGACACCGCCGGCAGCGGCTCAGACACGACCTCGTCGCGGGCGACCTCGCGCACCTCCAACAGTTTCTGGATCCGGTCCGCTTCAGCACCATCACCCAGCGCCGCGGCCAGGATGTGTGTGAGGTCCGCGCGGTAGTCGTGACCGATGGAATGGAACTGTCCGGACTGCTGCTGGGCGGCATAGGCGAGGTCGAAGATCACCTGCCACCACGTGATGACAGGCATCCAGGCCATGTCACCGGGGACGTTGCGTCCGCGCGGATGCCGCAGCCAGTACGGGTCGCGATAGGCCAGTTCACCGTCCCAGCGGGTCACCGGATCGGCATCGTGATCGACGAACCACAGTTGTCCCTGCTCGAAGCCCGTGAGTTGCTGGCAGCGGTCGAGGTGAACCACGTTCGGGCAGTTCAGAAGGTCGTTGCGCAATGACGGTCCGCCGGGAGTGCCGACGCAGACCACGGTGTCCACACCACTCACTCGGCCATGATCATCCACGCGGGGCGGGGCGAGCTGCAGCGCTTCCTGCGCCACCCGTGCACCCAGGCTCTCGCCGTACATCAGGACTGTGCCGGTCGCGCGCTCGGCGATCCGGTCCAGCAGCAGCCGTTGGGTGCGGGCGCCAAGAGCTACCCGGCGCAAGGAGAGCATGGATGGCAGCACGCCGTACTGCACGACGACGCTGGCCACATCACCGCGGGTAATGCACTCGATCGCGTCGGCCGCGACATAGTCGGCGTACCCGGACCCCGCAGGACTCATGATCAGCAGAGTGGACCGGTCGAACCCGCCCAGGCGCTCGAGTTCGGCGATCGCGAGGTCGACGCGCGATTCCACCGTGTCGGCGCTGTGCAGGCCGATGTAGACGCGGATCGGCTCCATTGCCGGCTCGCCGAGGGTCGCGATCTCCTCGGCGGGAGTGCGCAGCGACACGAACCGCCTGCCGTCACGGGCCAGGGTGCCGTAAGGGACCTGGGAGGCCGGACCGCCCGACACGTAGGGGTTGTCGGGGGCCTCGCGCAGCGCCGGATCGGCCCGGTTACCCACTTCCCGCAGCTTGGCCAACTCCCACTGGGCTCCGGCATATCCGACAGCGGCCAAGGCACCGGCCGCGCCCAGACCGACAGCGCTACCCCACAGGGCTCGCGAGCCTCCCCGGCGCGCCGCGATGGCTCCGCCCGCAGCCAGGCTGCCCGCAACCGCCCACCGCGGCAAGTGCCCGACGAGTATTCCGGCGGCGACGCCGGCAGCCACCGCCCGCGGGGTGTCCTGCGGACGCGCCTGCCAGTCAGGGTATGCCCCGCGCTGGGCCTTCACATGGCGGCTGCCACGCCACACCCCTAGCGCCAACGCGGCCGGCAGCGCCCACTTGGGCGTCGGCACGTTCGCCACCGGAGTGGCAGCCAGAGCAACGGTCCCCACGCACGCTCCGGTTACCAGCGCCTGCTGCGTCGTGCCGCGCGGCACCAGGGTGGGACGCAACGACTCCACGGCGGCGGCCGCGACAGCGATGATTCCAACGCGATTCACGGTTCCATTTTCGCCCCGCCACGAACAGCGCGTCGCGGCGGCGCCGCAGATTCATCCTGTCCAGCGCGTTTCGGCAGTTGTTGCTGCGACACGCCGCGCGCAATCGCACCTTCCGCCCAATCCGCAATCAACTTGCCTGAACCCGACCAGGGACGGCAACGTTACGTCCGTGAGCGAGCAACTCAGTGAGGAAGAGGTGCGGGTGGCCCTGCAAAGCCTGCCGCAGTGGTCCGGGGACAGCCAGTCGCTGCGGCGCAGTGTCACGTTCACCAGCTTCGAGGCCGGTATTGCTGCCGTCGTCGCCGTCGGGCAGGCAGCTGAGCGTGCCAACCACCACCCCGACATCGATATCCGCTGGCGCACTGTGACCTTCACGCTGACCACCCATTCAGTGGGCGCGCTGACCCACCAGGACGTGGCGCTGGCGCGGCAGATCGATGAGCTCATGCCATGAGCACCCGCAAGGCGATCGACCGGCTGATCGACGTGGCGCTGGCCCTGACGAACGCCGGCCGTGTCGGACTGACCACACCCACTCTGCTGGAGCGGGTGGGCTACTCAGCCGACGAAGCCGGAAAGCGGGCACTCATCCGCGACCTCGACGATCTGCGCGGCATCGGCCTCGAGATCGACAACGCCGCCCAGGCGGGCGAGGACGCACGCTATGTTCTGCGCCCCGGCGATGTCCGGCTTCGCCTGGAGTTCACGCCCGAGCAGCGCACCGCCCTGATGGCCGCCCTGGCCACCGGGCGCGACACGGTGAGCGTCGATGAGACGCCCCTGCCCGTCGACCTGAACCGCGTACAGGAGGCGGTGCGCAGCCGCTGTCTCATGAGCTTTCACTACAACGGCACGCGCCGCCGGATGGACCCATACTCCTACCGATGGTTTCGCCGGGATGTCCTCGTGCAGGGCCGCGACCGAGGCGACGGCGTCGTCAAGAGCTTCTCGGTGAGTCGCATGCTGGACCTGGAGATCCTCAGCCCCGGCAGCGCGGAGGTTCCGCCCGAGGCGGTCGCCCCGAGCCTGGACCCCGTGACCTGGCAGGTCGATCCTGCGGTGCAGGCGCAGTTGTGGTGCCCCGCCTTCACCGACGATGTACAAGCGCTGCTCGGCGGGACCGTGAAGGGTGACAGGGTTGAAGTGATGGTCACCAACCGCCTGGTGTTCTTCGCACGGCTTTTTGAACTGGGTTCGCGGGCTCGCCTGGACGGACCGCCTGAACTGCGCGCAGACCTGCGGGCGAGACTGCAGGCGGTCCTGTGAGACTCACAAAGGCGGCTGAGGCGTTCGCCCGACTGTCGACCGTGCTGAACCTCCTCCACGCCCATCCCGCTGGACTGCGCCTGGACTACCTCGCTGGCCAGGTCGGGATCCCGCCGGAAGCCCTGCGCGCAGAGCTGCTCACTTACTACAGCGCCGACACCCTGTCGGTGCGCCCCGACATCCTGGTCTTCATGTCCGCGGGGGGCGATGAGGACGATCCGGCCTCCGCCGAGGTCGTCAAAGTGGTCACTGACAGGCCGAGCGCCGAGCTGGGGGTCGAGCTGATGAGCCCCGAGCAATGGCTGCGCGCCTACGAGGTGGCCTCCTGGATGGCCGACATGTCCCCCGACGATGGGGCGCTGGCCGACGCGGTCACGATCATCGGTGAGCGCATCCTCAGCGGCCGGGTGGACCGCCCGGACAGCGCGATCGGCGCGCGCGTCTCGACCGCGATCCGCGACCGCCGCTACTTGGACCTGTCCTACTCCCGGGCCTGGCAGCCCGGTGTTGTGCAGCGTCACGTCAAGCCGCTGCGGCTGGTGCAGACCGCGCGCGGCTGGGAACTCGATGCGCTACTCGAGGACGATGTGCGCACTTTCCTGATCGACCGGATGCGCGACGCGGTGATCAGCGATCGGAGGTTCGAGACTCCGCCGGACATCGACGCGGCGCTGGCAGCACACCGGCAGGTGACGACGTTGAGGCTCAACCTCCCGCAGAGATACGAGTGGGTGGTGGGCCGGTACGCCGAACGGAGCACCGTGATCGCGCAGGATCTCGAAGACGTGACCATCGAAGCGGACCTGCTGCCCCCGGTGGCCGACCGGGTGGGCCTGATCCTCGTGACCGCCCCCGGGGCGTTCGTGATCGAGCCCAACGAACTCAACGAATCCAGGCCCCGAATGGCCCGTCTGCTGTGGGAGCATCACGGCCTTTAGCCAACCAGGTGGTTGCGCATTTCGAAATCTCCTCCAAACTGGACATATGCACATCGCGAACGACGTGACCGACCTGATCGGCAACACCCCCCTGGTCCGCCTCAACCGCATCACTGACGGCGCCCAGGCAACGGTCGCAGCGAAGCTGGAGTTCTACAACCCGGCGAACAGCGTCAAGGACCGGATCGGTGTGGCCATGATCGACGCCGCCCAGGAAGCCGGTCAGATCGGGCCGGACACCGTGATCGTCGAGCCGACGAGCGGCAACACCGGCATCGCGCTGGCCATGGTCTGCGCCGCCCGCGGCATCAAGTGTGTGCTGACCATGCCCGAGACCATGAGTGTGGAGCGCCGGATGTTGCTGCGCGCCTTCGGGGCCGAGCTGATCCTGACCCCCGGCCCGGAGGGCATGGGCGGGGCGATCGCGAGGGCTGAGGGGCTGGCGAAGGAGCATGAGAACTACGTGATGCCCCAGCAGTTCGCCAACCCGGCCAACCCCGCGATCCACCGTGCAACAACCGCTGAGGAGGTATGGCGCGACACCGATGGCGAGGTCGACATCTTCGTGTCCGGCGTGGGCACCGGCGGCACGATCACCGGGGTCGGGCAGGTTCTGAAGGAGCGTAAGCCGGGTGTGCAGGTGATCGCGGTGGAGCCCTCGGCCTCACCGGTGCTGTCCGGCGGCGCCAAGGGACCTCACCCCCTGCAGGGCATCGGGGCCGGTTTTGTGCCCGAAGTACTCGACACCGAGGTCTATGACGAGGTCATCCAGGTCGACAATGATGACGCAATGTCGACGGCCCGTCGGGCGGCCCGCGAGGAGGGCCTGCTGGTCGGGATCTCGTCGGGAGCTGCGCTGCGAGCGGCGATCGACGTGGCGCATCGTCCGGAGAACGCCGGCAAGCTGATCGTCGTGGTGATCCCATCCTTCGGCGAGCGGTACCTCAGCACAGCCCTCTTCGCCGACCTGGCAGGGTAGTCAGGCGGGCACCGGCTCCGCGGCTCGCTCCAGGCGCCGCAGACCCGGCATCCGCACCCAGAAGATGATCCCAGCCAGACCCGCACATACCGCGCACAGGCCGAGGGCCAGCGATGGTCCGCGCGCGTCGATCCCCGCACCGCCCAACCACGATCCAGCGGACAAACCCAAAGAGATGGCAGCGGTCACCGAAGACAGGCTCTCGGTGAGCCGGGAGTCCGGGACCAGCCGTTCCACCAGCGCGAAGGCCCCCACCATCACGACCGAGACACTCAACCCGGCGACCAGCGCAATCCCCGCGTAGGCAACGGGGGTGGAGACGGCCATCAGGGGCAGCAGGCTCACTGTGAGCGTCAGCGTGCCGATCCGCAGCTGCCTCGTGATGGGCCATTCCCGCTTGCGGCCGGCCAGGTAGAGCCCGCTCAGAAGGCTGCCCAGGCTGAACGAGGCCATGAGGACACCCACCCAGGCGGGATCGGTGGCCTCACCGAAAGCGACTGTTGACACCTGGTAGGTCCCGAAGACACCACCCACGCAAGCCATCACAGCCACCACGGCCGGCATACCCCGCTGCCGAACGGGATGACCCTGTTCGCGTTTCTTGGGGGCGAAGGCGGGCGGAGCGGTGGCACGCTGCACCGACAGCCACAGACCACCGATGACCAGCAGTGCGGCAGCGGTCAACACGGCCAGCACAGGTGAGACCGCCAAGGCGAGCATCGACGCAGCCAGCGGTCCAACGATGAGGGCGCCTTCGTCCAGAGCCGTTTCGAGCGCGAAGGCGCTGGTCCGCACCTGCGGATCGTCGACCATCTCGGTCCAGCGGGCACGGACCATGGATCCCATCATGGGCATACACGCGCCAGCCAGGGCAGCCACCGGGATCCACAGGGGACCGGAAACCAGCACCAAGATGACCAGGCAGGCGGCGTGGGCCACCACGAGCAGCGGCAGCACCCGGCTCTGCCCGAAGCGGTCAGCGGCCCTGGACCCGTACGGGGCGACCAGCGCCATGGCCAGCGTCTGCGCGCCGGTGACCGCTCCGGCCAGCGCGTAGGAACCTGTGCGGTCGACGACCAGCAAGGTGATGCCCAGCGTGACCATCGACATGGGGACACGACCGAGTAGTCCCGCTGCCGTCATCGGCCGGGCGCCGGGGATCGCCAGCAGGCCACGCATTGTCCGCACGCAAGGGTCTACCCCAAAAGGCGCTGCTTACAGCAGACGAGCACGGATCAGATGCCGCCGCCGTCGGTGAAACTCTCCACCTGGGTACGCGCCTGGGTGACATAACTGCCCGGCGGCAGATCGTGGGTCACCCACACGCCACCACCGATGACAGAGCCGCGGCCCACGGTGATCCGTCCCAGAACAGTGGCCCCCGAGTAGATCGTGACGTCGTCCTCCACGATCGGATGCCGTGGCATCCCCTTGGGCACGCCGTCAAGCTTCTTGGCACCCAGGGTCACATGCTGGTAGAGCCGCACGTTGTCCCCGATGGTGGCCGTCTCGCCGATCACCACTCCGGTGCCGTGGTCGATGAAGAAGCCCCCGCCGATGGCAGCCCCCGGATGGATGTCGATGCTGGTCTCCGCGCGCCCCAACTCACTGATCACCCGCGCGATGAACGGAGCGCCAAGGTCGTACAACGTATGCGCGAGCCGATGGTGCATCATCGCGTGGATCCCTGGATAACAAACCATGATCTCGGCGATGCTGCGTGCAGCGGGGTCACCCCGGTAGGCCATCTCGATGTCGGAATCCAACAGGTCGCGAAGCGCGGGCAGTGTCTGCGCGAACTGATCGACGATCTCATCAGCATTGCGCGCGGTCTCGTTGCCCTGCGCACGCTGGAACTCAAGCTCCGTGGCGACCTCTCCTACGAGATTGCCCAGCGCCGACTCCAGACGTCGGCGCACGTACCCGTTCACGTCGGGGCCGGCAGTTCCCAGCCGCTGCGGAAAGAGCGCCTTGATCAGGTGGTCCGTGACCTGGTTCAGGACCGCCCGCGACGGAATCTCATGCACGTCGTACTGGCGCATCGCCGCCAGTTGGTCCAGCACTGCTTCGGTCGCTCTCACAGGTCGAACGCCTTCACCACATCTTGAACGTCATCCGGGAAATCGGTCATCTCCTGGATGCGACGCACCTCGATCACATCGCCGGGGGCCGCGGGCACGCAGCGGGCCCACTCGACGGCCGCCTCGTGCGAGTCGACGGTGAGCACCCAGTACCCGCCGATGGCTCCCTGCTGCTGCGTCGCAAGCTGCCGGGAACCCGACTCACCGAATTCGAGGCGCACCGCGGACGCCGGCGGATGCAGACCGTCGAGGCTGACCAGCACACCCGCCTCGGAGAGTGCGGCGTTGTAGGCCATCATCTTCTCGACCATCTCCGCTGAGGGCATCGCTTCCTCCGCGTCCGAGGCGTAGACGGCGGGGATCATGAACATGATGTAGCGCATAGGTGCCAGCCTAACTGTGGGTCCTGACACGATAAGGGGCGTGCTCATCCGCCTGCTCGTGCTGCTCCTGGCGCTGGCGGGGTGCTCCCAGGCCCCGGATCCGCAGTGGCAGCTGTCCCTGAGCGCGGCCCGGGCAACCACCACCTCCGACACCCTGACGATGCAGGACCCCGATGTCTGGGCCGTGGCCGTCGCGCACGCACCGACCCGGATGGGTGCCGTCCTGAGTACCCAGCGCCTCGTGTCGGAATGGCCTGACCTGCTCGGGGACGACCCGGTGCCAGCGCTGCTCAACGGGACACCGGTGACCGTCGGGGCTCCCCGCGTCGCGGCACAGAACGTCGAGTTCCCCACGTCCGCGGCGGCGGCCGGCACCCCTCACGCCAGCCTCGTGATGGGCTACAACGGGGACTTCAAGTACTTCTTCGACCTCCCGCCCGCGGCCGGCTGGACCTACACCCTCACCTTCGGCCCCCTGCGGCGCGACGGCACCACCCTTGTGGCCCAGGCGACGTCGCCGGTGACGGTGGCTTTTGAAGGCGACCGGAGCCGCAACATGCCCTCCGAGCAGGCGCTGACTGCCCTGCGCGGCCCGTCGTATCTGGTGCTGCTGGACAGCCGGACGTACTCGGCGGTGCCCGTCACGCTCACGCAGGCGACTCTGGACGGCGACACGCTGACCCTGCGGACACAGGACAGCGCCCCGCGGGCTGCGTTCAACCGCGGGGCGCTGTTCGTGGACGGCCTGCCTACTCCGGCATGACGTAGGCGTCGGACAGTTGCAGCACCTCATCGACGAAGGCGTGCTCGGCGGCCGCGTCGATCGTGGGCGCCGCGATGAGCGCCAGTGCGGCTGCCCGCTGCCCGTCCGTGGCCGAGGCCTGGCCATGCAGACCCACCGCCATCTCCGAGACGTCCTGTACGAACACGGCGAAGATGCGGTCGATGTGCGCCTCGCTCATACCGGGCATGTCACTGACGGTGCCGGGACGGCTCTGGCCCGCGGCCTCACACACGAGCTGCGCATAAACCACCTGCGTGAACAGTTGACCCAGCGTCAGCAGGAAGTCGAGGTCCTTCTGCTGCTCCGGGGTCGGCGGCTGGGTCATCACCAGCGCCGCGAAGGCGTCGACCTGCGCCAGGAAGGCCGCCACATTGGGCAGGTGCTGGTACTGCTCCAGTGCCGGTCGCCACGGGCCGAAGGCGATCTTGCCCAAGCCCTTCGCCGGACCTTGCGCGAACAGGTAGTCGTCGTCGGCGGCGTCCTGGCGCACGGGGATCTCGGGGTACTGGCCACCGGCCATCAGGTACTGGGGCAGGAACTTCAGGACCAGCGCAAGGTTGACGTGGACCGTGCCTTCGAGTTTGGGTAGCGCCCGGATGTGCCCGGCCGCCTGCTCGAAGTACGTGTCCTCCTCGAAGCCGCGCGCGGCGATGATCTCCCACAGCAGGTCGATCACCCGCTCACCCTCACTGGTCACCTTCATCTTTGTGATGGGGTTGAACAGCAGGAATCGGCGGTCGTCCTCAGACGCGCTGCGCAAGTAGTCCGCGCTGCGGGCTGAGTACAACTTCATCGCCAGCAGCCGAGCGTAGGCGTCGGCGAACATCCGGCGCACGTGGGGGAAGGAGGTCACCTTCTCGCCGTAGAGCACGCGGTGGTCTGCGTGCGTGACGGCCTCATAGAAGGCGTGCTCACAGATCCCGATACTGGCCCAGCCGAGGTTGACCTTGCCCACGTTGACCGTGGCCAGCGCAGCATCCCAGGCAGCCTTTCCGGTGTGCAGGATGTCCGCGCGGGTCACCGGGTAATCGTGCAGAGAGAATGCCGAGACGTACATCTGGTCGGCCACGACGTTCTTCTCGAGCTGGTACTCGGGGGCCTGGGTGTCGACCAGGAAGAAGACGTACTCATCGGTGTCGGCGAATTTTCCGAAGACGCTGAGCCGACCCGCGACGTTTCCGTTGCCGATGTAGTACTTCGGCCCGTTCGCCAGCCAGCCGTCCTCGGCCGGCGTCAGGATCATGTCGGTGCTGTAGATGTCGGCGCCATGGGTCTGCTCGGACAGACCGAAACCGAAGATCGCGCCAGACTCCAGCAGCTTGCCAACGAGCTGTTTGGCTTCTTCGTTCTCGCTCATCCACACGGGGCCCAGGCCCAGGACAGTGACCTGCCAGGCGTACCAGTAGGACAGGGAGTAGAAGCCGAGGATCTCGTTGAGATCGTTGATCCGGGCGGTGTCCCAGCGGGCGTCGTCCCCACCGACCGCGGCGGGGGTTCCGAAGCGGGCCAGGATTCCCTCCCTGGCGTTGAAGTCCAGGAAGTCCTGATACCAGGTGCAGTCGTGGTACTCCTGCTTCATCTGCCGCAGACCCTTGGTTTCGAAGAACTCGATCAGCGCCCGCAACTGCCGCTGCGTCTCAGGATCGTACGATGACGGGTCGTAGGTGTGGGGATTGAAGATCATGGGGCTAGGGTAACGCGAGGACTCGACCCGCACGAAGCGTGTTGACCCACCATGGGCATCCGGGTGCGGCCGTTCGATGCGCCCCCCGACCCGGTCGCGTCCCTCGAGTTTGTGGGCGTACTGGTGAGACCGCGGCCGGCGACGGCCTGCTGGCGTCGAACCGTGCCGACGCCAGCGCCTGGACGCAACGTGGCGATCCCCATCCGCGCGACGATGAAGGCCACTGCAAGCACGCCCCTCACCCTGCGAGAGTGAGGCACACTGACCTCATGTGCCGGAACATCACCACCCTGCGGGGCCTGGAACCAGAAGCCACACCCGAGGAGATTCGCGCAGCGGCCGAGCAGTACGTACGCAAAGTCAGCGGGGTGAGCAAGCCCAGCGCCGCGACCCAGCAGGCCTACGACGCCGCCATCGCCGTGATCGCCGAGGCCACGACGGCGCTGCTGGCGGACTTGCCACCCCGGCGTAATCCGCCGCCCACGCAGCCCCCGCTGCGGCGGTTGGCCCAGGCTTAGGACGTGTCCGGCGCAGACCGGCGGCCGGCGCAGACCGGCGGCCGGCGCAGACCGGCGGCCGGCGCGGTAGTGGCGTCTGACGAGGGAATATGTCAGTGGCGGGGACTTTTCGTGCGTCTCACTGACATCTTCGGCCGTTTGCGGTAGCCGGCGAGAAGGCATGTCACTGCGTGCTGAGATACAGCGCCGCCCACGCGGTCAGCAGCCACGCGGCCACCACACCGATGAGCAGCCAAGCGGAGAAGGCGGCGATCCAGCCGCCGATGAAGTACGAGGTGAGCGCGGTGAGCAGCCACACGACCAGGATCACCGCGAGAGTGATCAGCACCGTGACCAGCCACCGCGCCGGACGGGCCCGGATGGCACCGAAGTTGGCGGCGAGCGGGTTGCGGGCACCGGCCGCAGCGGCCACCGGCACGTACGGCGTCAGGGCCAGCAGCACCAGACCGGGATACCAGTAGAACATCAGGCCCACGTTCACCACGATC
>Ga0116175_1002545_pt1 | contig 10949 bp, 8 predicted proteins | sample AD_UKC125_MetaG_FD_89802 | JGI IMG/M metagenome (GOLD analysis project Ga0116175, IMG submission 89802) | Active sludge microbial communities of municipal wastewater-treating anaerobic digesters from USA - AD_UKC125_MetaG | ecosystem: Engineered > Bioreactor > Anaerobic > Digestate | place: USA... | reverse complement strand
TTCAACTCAGCATCGTGGCTACAAAATCCAGATGAAAGCTGCCGCCGACAAATCCTGCGATGCCCGAGGCCAGACCTACTCCGGCAAACGCCAGAGCGAACCACACCAACCATTTCCGACGAGTCAATGCGGCCACGCCGAGTACCGCGAGACCGACAGTCATGCCAGCTTCGGCAATATCAAACTGATCGTCGTGAAAATTCAGTTGTTCGTACTCCTGTTCGTAAGCCTCCGCCTGCTGCTTGATCTCTTCCTTTTCTCTCGCATAGCGTTCGACCTTCTCCCGGTAAAACTCGATCTTCTTTTCAAGTAGAGCTGCCGCCTCCGGCGCCAGGCCTAAGCTCCGCTCACGCTCAAAGGAAAGTTGATCGAGCATGCTCTCGGCAAGCCCTTGTTTGGTGCTCTTCGCCTGAAAATAGGCCCAGGCGTTCACACTCCTCGCCTGCGCCTGTGCCATCGCCTGCCCGATGTTTCCCCCCTTGATACTGAACAGTGCCATCACCGTCGCCAGAACGGCCACCAGTACGGCAATCACGCTGATCAGGCGATCGGAAGCCTGTTCGGCCTTGTCCACCACATCTTCAATCGCATCCTTGATGTCACCCATATCCATTCCCTCCTGTTGAAATCAAGACCACAGACCTCGAAGCGTACACAGTTCAACGATTCGAGCCAAAAAGCTAAGACATGGAACCGCCGTCGGCGAACCTGCCGACAGGTAACACGACCTCAAGCGAAAGTGCAGGCGCTGCCTCCGTCCGCCCCCCCGACGTACCGGCTACCGTCTGCCGGCGAATCGCCGCCAACTGCAAGGAATCGATCGGATAGTGCCCAGCGCCAGCCTGGAGCACCCGGCCGTAGCGTTTTTCCCACTCGGCCGATGCAATTTGGCTGGCCACCGGTCTCACCCCACTCCGGCCGCGAGATGGCATCAACCGACCATCAGTGCCGGCGGATGAGGCGAATGTCATGGCATCGCATGCAGCCCACGCGAATATTAGCCCAGGATCCTTGCCAATGACCAGTACGCACCTAGCCTCGACCCCCTCCCCCAAGCGCTATATATCCTTGGAAAATCGTATCTCAGGCCTTGAAATTGCAAGCCTTCGGCCCTATTATTAGCACTCGTTAGCGGTGAGTGCTAATTTTTCTGCACTTGAGCATTGTGCTCATGAGGGCAGAACCCGGTAGTCAGTGTTCGTTTATATGCTTAACCCAAGGAGAAACTGCATGAAAATTCGCCCGTTGCATGATCGCGTGATCGTCAAACGCCTTGAAGAGGAGCGGAAGACCGCCTCCGGCATCGTTATTCCGGATACCGCTGCTGAAAAGCCTGACCAGGGAGAGATTCGCGCCGTTGGCAATGGCAAGGTGCTCGAGGACGGTAGCGTGCGCGCCCTCGCCGTCAAGGTTGGCGACCGTGTCTTGTTTGGCAAGTACGCGGGGCAAACCGTCAAGGTCGAAGGCGAAGAACTACTGGTCATGCGTGAGGAAGACATCATGGGCGTCGTCGAATCCTAGACCTTTCGGTCGGACAGCATTGCGTCCACCCCCTGCAGCACCAACCCGTTTCCGTTTCAAATTACTAAAGAATTCTAGGAGTTATCTCTATGGCAGCTAAAGACGTCAAGTTTGGCGATAGCGCACGCGCTCGCATGGTAGAAGGCGTAAATATTCTTGCAGACGCGGTCAAGATTACCCTCGGCCCGAAAGGCCGTAACGTTGTTCTGGAGCGCTCGTACGGTGCACCAACCGTCACCAAGGATGGTGTCTCGGTCGCCAAGGAAATCGAACTGAAGGACAAGTTCGCCAATATGGGTGCCCAGATGCTCAAGGAGGTCGCCTCCAAGACTTCCGACATCGCGGGTGACGGCACCACGACAGCAACCGTACTGGCCCAATCGATCGTCCGCGAAGGCATGAAGTATGTCGCTGCCGGCATGAACCCGATGGATCTGAAGCGCGGCATCGACAAGGCGGTGGTGGCCACCGTCGAAGAGTTGAAGAAACTGTCGAAGCCATGTTCGACCAGCAAGGAAATTGCTCAGGTCGGTTCGATCTCTGCCAACGCTGACGCGGACATTGGCGACATCATCGCCAAGGCAATGGACAAGGTCGGCAAGGAAGGCGTGATCACCGTCGAAGACGGCAAGTCCCTGAACAATGAGCTCGACGTGGTCGAGGGGATGCAGTTTGACCGCGGCTATCTGAGCCCCTACTTCATCAATAACAACGAGAAGCAGAACACGATCCTCGAAAACCCGTACGTGCTGATCTTCGACAAGAAGATCTCCAATATCCGTGATCTGCTGCCCGTCCTTGAACAGGTCGCCAAGTCTGGCCGCCCGCTGTTGATCGTCGCAGAAGACGTGGATGGCGAGGCTCTGGCCACGTTGGTGGTCAACAACATCCGCGGTATCCTCAAGACCTGTGCCGTCAAGGCTCCAGGCTTTGGTGACCGTCGCAAAGCCATGCTTGAAGATATCGCCATCCTGACCGGTGGTCAGGTCATCGCGGAGGAAGTCGGCCTGACGCTTGAAAAGGCAACACTCGCTGAACTCGGCCAGGCCAGACGCATCGAAATCGGCAAGGAAAACACGACGATCATCGATGGCGCTGGCGTAACCGGCAACATCGAAGCACGCGTCAAGCAGATCCGCGCGCAAATCGAAACCGCCACCAGCGACTACGACAAGGAAAAGCTGCAGGAACGCGTGGCCAAGCTGGCGGGTGGCGTGGCCCTGATCAAGGTCGGTGCCGCCACCGAAGTCGAAATGAAAGAGAAGAAGGCACGTGTCGAAGATGCACTGCATGCAACTCGCGCGGCGGTTGAAGAAGGCATTGTTCCGGGCGGCGGCGTGGCTCTGCTGCGCGCCCGTCTGGCGCTATCCTCGCTGAAGGGGGAAAACGCCGATCAGGAAGCTGGCATCAAGATCGTCCTGCGAGCGATGGAGCAACCGCTGCGCGAAATCGTCGCCAACGCTGGCGAAGAACCGTCGGTGGTGGTCAATGCCGTGCTGCAAGGCGCCGGTAATTTTGGCTACAACGCTGCTACCGGAGAGTACGGTGATCTGGTTGCCATGGGCGTCCTCGATCCGACCAAGGTGACTCGCACCGCCCTGCAGAATGCAGCTTCGATCGCCGGTCTGATGCTGACGACCGACTGCATGGTCGCTGAACTGGCCGAAGACAAGCCGCCCATGGGTGGCGGGGGCATGGGTGGTGGTGGTATGGGTGGTATGGGTGGCATGGGCGGAATGGACATGTAACAACCCCCCTGTCCGGGGCTCTGCCTTTCATGAAAAAACCCCGCTGCGGCGGGGTTTTTTTGTGCCTGTCGCGACCTTTGCCAGGCGGCTACATTCTCTTCTGGTCATTTACCCCGAAGCGTGTATGCGCCAGTCCAGGGTTCCAAGACGAGCCTAGCGATCCTTGCTTTCCAGTGCCGGCTTGTTGATGTCGATCTTGTAACGCGTCCGCAGACCGGAGAGATAGGCCGAAAAATCTTCCTGACCAATAATCGTTGCATACTCGCGCTGCAAGGCCTTGCGGCTATTCTCGTCGACCTTCTCCGGATGACTGACCTTCATGATCTTGTAGAGCAGGTAGTTGCCATCACTACCTTGAACACCGACATAGGCCGGCATTTTCTCGACATCGGCTTTGAAGATCGCTTTCAGCGCTGCCCCAGGCACCTGTCGACCGTCCTGACGTGAGACATTCCTGACCAGCGACCAGGTGACCTTGTCCTCACCACCCTGCTGCAATTCACGCAGGCGTGCCTCCCCGGCCGCACGCGCCAACTTTGCCTCTTCCTGAGCCTTCAGCGTTGCTTCAATACCAGCCCTGACGGCCTCCAGGGGCTTGGTACTTGCTGGTCGATGTTCCAACACCCTCGCAGCCAGCAAGGTGTTCGGCGCAATCTCGACAACTTCGGTATTGCGTTTGTTTTTCACCGATTCATCGGCAAACAGCGCGCTGAGGATCTTCTGGTTACCGAGTTGCCCAAGAGTGGCCAGCAGTTCGGGTGCTGTGTTGCGCGCCACCCAGCCGGATTGCTGGATTTTCAACTTGAATCGGTCGGCAGCCGGCTGTAGGCTGTCCGGCTGCTCATAGACCATATTGCTGAAGGATTCGGCGGCATCAGCAAACTGCCGCGCAGCGGTCTGGCGCTTCAGTTCGTCTTCGATTTCCGGGCGCACCTCGACCAGCGAGCGCTGCTTGCCTGCCTTGATACCCGTCAGCTTGATGATGTGATAGCCGAATTCCGATTGCACCAGGTCCGAGATTTCATTCTCTCGTAGCTTGAATACGCTCTCATCGAACGCCTTCACCATCGTGCCACGAGCAAAAAAGCCCAGATCCCCCCCCTTTTCCGCCGAGCCGGGATCCTGCGAGTATTGCCTGGCCAGATCTGCAAACCTGGCAGGCGATTTCTGGACTTCCTTCAAGGCTTCCGCGGCCTTGGCCCTGGCCTTTTCCGGGTCGACGTCGCCACCGGTCAGAATCAGTATGTGGCTGGCACGCCGCTCCTCGGGCTGTTGATATCGATCCTTGTGACCCTCGTACCATGCGCTCACTTCGGCATCGCTAGGCGCCAGTTGGGCCAGAAGCACGTCAAGAGACAGGACAAGATACTCAACTTTGGCCTGCTCAGGCACTTCAAACTGTACTTTGTTCTGTTCGTAGTACGCCTGAACCGCGGACGTATCGATCCTCACTTGCCCTGCGAACTGTTCCGGTGCGAGACGCCACTCGGCAATCTGTCGCTCCTCGGCTTGTATGCGCAGCAGCCTGTCGGTCACGGTATTGCCGGCGATCGCGGTTTCGCCAATTGCATCGACCATCTGCTTCAGCGTAAGATCCTGGCGAAGCTGTGCCTCAAACTGGGCTTGCGACATGCCCTGTGACGCCAGCGCGGCTTGGTAGCGCGTCAGCGAAAACCGCCCGTCCTCCTGCAAGGCCGGAATCTGGCTGATCACCTCGCGCAACAGGTCGTCGCCGGCACCTAGCCGCCCCTTCGCTGCTTCGAGAAGCAGCAGGCGCTGGTCGATCAGCGAATTGAGCACCGCCAGCTTCGCTGCTGGGGTATTCATCGACTCGGGACGAAAATTGGCGCCCAGAACCTGCCGCAGCCGCTCCTGTTGCGTGCGCCAGGCCTGGTCGAACTGTTGTATGGAGATTTTCGAGTCACCAACGCGCGCGAGATCCGTGCCTGCCCCGGTATTGCGGACGTACGAGTCCACTCCCCAGAAGGCAAAGGGCAAGGTTATCAAGCCGAGGAAGATCTGGACTACTCTCTTGTTGTTGCGAACGGCGTCAAAGAACATAGTTGGGAGCCCGCTAATGTATGGGGACATTCAAGCAAAGAAAAAGGCGAACTTGCGTTCGCCTTTCGGTACTGGCGGAGTGGACGGGACTCGAACCCGCGACCCCCGGCGTGACAGGCCGGTATTCTAACCAACTGAACTACCACTCCGAAACGTGCTGCAGAATCTATCCTGCTTTCCTGGTGGGTGCTGACGGGCTCGAACCGCCGACATCCAGCTTGTAAGGCTAGCGCTCTACCAACTGAGCTAAGCACCCGTTGCGTGCGACAAAAGCATGGAGGCAGGAGTCTACCGCATCCTCCACCACTTGGCCAGAGCGAAAGCCGCTTCTGCCGCAAGATCTCCAAATGGCACCAGCATGCACCCCGGCTCCATCGAGTATCAATGCGTGATCACGGTTGGCACGCTCTCCGGGGTGACTGCGACGACCACGGGAGGCGCCTCTACCTCGGCCGACACAGGCTCAGGCTTGCGCTCCAGAGCATGCTCAAGCACTTGATCGATCCACCGCACCGGAATGATCTCCAGTTTATTCTTGATGTTGTCCGGAATCTCGGCCAGATCCCGAACATTCTCCTCAGGAATCAACACCCGCGCCAGACCGCCTCGAACCGCCGCCAGGAGCTTTTCCTTCAGGCCGCCAATCGGCAACACCTCGCCACGCAGGGTGATCTCTCCGGTCATCGCGACATCGCAACACACCGGGATGCCGGTCAATACCGAAACCAGCGCGGTGCAGATTCCCACTCCCGCAGATGGCCCGTCCTTGGGAATCGCCCCCTCTGGGAGATGAATGTGAATATCGCTCTTCTGATAAAAATCGTGATCGATACCCAGCGACTGGGCGCGCTTGCGGACCACCGACAAGGCCGCCTGTACCGACTCTTGCATCACCTCGCCGAGTTTGCCAGTGGTTGTGGTCTTGCCCTTGCCCGTCAGGACCACCGCCTCGATGGTCAGCAACTCACCGCCGACTTCGGTCCATGCCAGACCAGTGACCTGACCCACCTGATTCTCGCGCTCGGCAACACCGAAGTTGTAGCGTCGCACGCCCAGATATTTGTCGAGGTTGCGCGCGCTCACGGCGACCTTAGCCTGGCTCTTTCTGAGCAGCAGCGTCTTCACCACCTTGCGACAGATCTTGGAAATGTCACGCTCCAGCGATCGCACGCCGGCCTCGCGCGTGTAGTAGCGGACGATATCGCGCAATGCGCTTTCGGCCACCGTTAGCTCGGTGATCTTCAGACCATTGTTCTTCATCTGCTTCGGCAGCAGATAGCGTTGGGCGATATTGACCTTTTCGTCTTCCGTATAGCCCGAAAGCCGGATCACTTCCATGCGATCAAGCAAGGGGGCGGGAATGTTCAGTGTGTTGGCCGTGGCCACGAACATCACTTCCGAGAGATCGTACTCGACTTCCACGTAGTGATCGACGAAGGTCGAGTTCTGCTCCGGGTCGAGGACTTCGAGCAGCGCCGAACTCGGATCACCACGAAAATCCTGACCCATCTTGTCGACTTCGTCGAGCAGGAAGAGCGGATTCTTGACTGCGATCTTGCTCATGTTCTGCAGGATCTTGCCCGGCATCGAGCCGATGTAGGTTCGCCGATGGCCGCGGATTTCGGCCTCGTCTCGCACCCCTCCCAAGCTCATGCGCACGAACTTGCGGCCCGTTGCACGCGCGATCGACTGTCCCAGCGAAGTCTTGCCGACCCCCGGAGGACCGACCAGGCACAGAATCGGCGCCTTCAGTCGATCGACACGCTGCTGCACCGCAAGGTACTCGATGATCCGCTCCTTGACCTTCTCAAGGCCCCAATGGTCGGTATCGAGAATCTTGCCGGCAGCGGCCAGATCCTTGCTGATGCGTGTCCGCTTGCGCCACGGCAGACCGATCAGCGTTTCGATGAAGTTACGCACCACCGTCGCCTCAGCCGACATCGGCGACATCAACCTGAGCTTACGAAACTCCGACTGCGCCTTGGCAAGGCCCTCCTTGCTCATTCCCGCAGCCTTGACCTTCTTGTCAAGTTCATCCAGGTCGGCACCTTCCTCACCTTCTCCGAGTTCCTTCTGGATCGCCTTGACCTGCTCGTTGAGGTAATACTCGCGCTGACTTTTCTCCATTTGGCGCTTGACGCGTCCCCGAATGCGCTTTTCGACCTGCAGGATGTCGATCTCGGCCTCGAGTTGCGCGAGCAGACGTTCGATACGTGCGCGCACATCAAACATTTCGAGGATTTCCTGCTTCTGCTCCAGTTTCAAGGGCAGGTGTGCGGCAATGGTATCGGCCAGACGACCGGCGTCCTCGATGCCGGTGATCGAGGTCAGAATTTCCGGTGGAATCTTCTTGTTGAGCTTGACGTACTGGTCGAACTGCGCGATCACCGCGCGGCGCAGCGCCTCGACTTCGTGGTTGGGGCCATCATCGGCAACCACTGGACGCGCGCTTGCAAAGAACATCTCGTGACGCGCGTCGATGGCCTCCAGGCGCGCACGCTGCGAACCTTCGACCAGTACCTTCACGGTCCCGTCCGGCAGTTTCAACATCTGCAGGATATTGGCCACACAGCCCACACTGTAGAGGTCTTCTGCTTCCGGCTCGTCCTTGACGGCGGACTTTTGAGCCACCAGCAGGATGCTCTTGCCGACTTCCATCGCCACTTCGAGGGCCTTGATCGACTTGGGGCGCCCGACAAACAGAGGAATCACCATGTGCGGAAAAACCACCACGTCGCGCAGCGGCAACAGCGGCAGTTCGACTGGCTCGCTAAACAGCTTGGGGGTTGCAGACATCGATTGTGCCCTTCAGGTGAAAGTCCATGCCGTGATATGGTGGCAAGGACTCGTAATTCAAGCCGCACAGAGTGCGGCCAGCACATCAGTTGCCGCCGGAAACCTTGGGTTGATCAGCGTAGATCAGGATTGGACATGCATCACCGACGATCACGCTCTCGTCGATGACGATCTCTGAGACATTCTCCATACCGGGAAGTTCGTACATGGTGTCGAGCAACACCGACTCGATAATCGAACGTAGGCCGCGCGCACCAGTCTTCCGTTCGAGCGCCTTTCTGGCAATGGCCATCATCGCTGCCGGACGGATTTCCAGCGCCACGCCCTCCATCGCGAACAGTTTCTGGTACTGCTTGACCAGGGCGTTCTTCGGTTCGACCAGGATTTGTACCAACGCCGCCGTCGATAATTCCTCAAGTGTGGCGAGCACCGGCAGGCGCCCGATGAGTTCGGGAATCAGGCCGAACTTGATCAGGTCTTCGGGTTCGACGCTGCGCAGCACATCGCCAATCGCCTTCTTGTTCTCCTTGCTTTTCACCTCGGCACCAAAGCCGATTCCCCCACGCTCGGAGCGGTGGCGGATGACCTTCTCCAGACCGTCAAAAGCGCCACCGCAAATGAACAGAATATTCGTGGTATCGACCTGCACGAAGTCCTGATTGGGATGCTTGCGCCCCCCCTGCGGCGGGACCGATGCCACCGTACCTTCGATCAGCTTGAGCAGCGCTTGTTGCACACCCTCACCAGAAACGTCGCGAGTAATCGAAGGATTGTCGGACTTGCGCGAAATCTTGTCGATCTCGTCGATATAGACGATCCCGCGCTGGGCCTTCTCGGTATCGTAATCCGCTTTCTGCAGCAGCTTCTGGATAATGTTTTCGACATCCTCACCAACGTAGCCGGCTTCGGTCAGCGTCGTCGCATCGGCCATCACAAAGGGCACGTCGAGCATGCGCGCCAGCGTCTGCGCCAGCAAGGTCTTGCCCGACCCGGTCGGGCCGATCAGCAGGATGTTGCTCTTGGCGAGTTCAATCTCATCGCTGCTCTTGCCGAAGTGACGCAGCCTTTTGTAATGGTTATACACCGCCACCGACAGAATGCGCTTCGCCTGATCCTGGCCAATCACATACTGGTCGAGGAGCGCCGAGATCTCCCGCGGCGTCGGCAGGTCCCCCTTGGCACCCTTGGCACCCTGATCACCGGCAATCTCGTCCCGAACGATATCGTTGCAGAGTTCGATGCATTCATCGCAGATGAATACCGACGGCCCGGCAATCAGCTTCTTCACTTCATGCTGGCTCTTGCCGCAGAACGAGCAGTAGAGCAATTTTTCAGTGCCACTCTTCTTTTCCGACATGTCGACCTACCTCGCTGTCAAGCCTTATGGAGACTGCCCGGATGCGGCGTCAAATCGCATCCCGTTTGGTCAGCACCTTGTCGATCAAACCATATTCTGCCGCTTCCTGCGCGGAAAGGAAATTGTCGCGATCGGTATCGCGCTCAATGCGATCGATCGCCTGCCCGGTGTGTTGCGCCATCAACTCGTTGAGCTTGGCACGCAGTGAAAGAATCTCCTTGGCGTGAATCGCGATATCCGAAGCCTGTCCCTGAAAGCCACCCATCGGTTGATGGATCATCACACGTGAGTTCGGCAGGGCAAAACGCTTGCCTTGAGCGCCTGCGGCAAGCAGAAATGCCCCCATCGAGCACGCCTGCCCCATGCACAGGGTAGACACATCGGGTTTGATGAACTGCATGGTGTCGTAGACCGAAAGTCCGGCCGATACCGACCCACCGGGCGAGTTGATGTAGAAATGGATATCCTTGTCCGGGTTCTCCGCCTCCAGAAAGAGGAACTGTGCGACCACCAGATTCGCGGTCACGTCGTTTACCGGGCCCACCAGAAAAATCACCCGTTCCTTGAGCAGGCGCGAATAGATGTCGTATGCGCGCTCGCCGCGCCCGCTCTGCTCGATCACCATCGGCACCAGGCCGAGCGCCTGCGGATTCCATTTGCTTCCGTGCTCCATGTCCATTGCGCTTCCTTTGCTCCACGATTCTTGCCTGTTCAGTTCAGGACTGCTGCCCCATCAATTCAGCAAAGGGGACCGGTTTTTCGAGCACCGTCACCTGGCTCAGTACCCAATCGGCCACGTTGGTCTCGATCGCCGTGCCTTCGAAATCCGCGAGGCGCTCTGGCTGGGCATAGTACCAGCGGACAACCTCCTGCGGATGGTCGTAACTCTGCGCCGCCTCCTCGACCATCGCTTTCACCTGCTCGGGCCGCGCCTGCAGACCGTGCGACTTGACGACTTCGGCAAAGATCAGGCCGAGCGTTACCCGCCGCCGAGCCTGGTCGACAAACCACTCGGGCTGCATCGGCAAATCCTTGACCTTCATGCCGCGCTGTTCCATGTCCTGCCGCGCCAACTGCATCAGACGTTCGATCTCGCGGTGAATCAGTGCTCCCGGCACCTCGATAGCGTTAACCCGCAGCAGCGCATCCATCACCTGCTCCATGATCTTGGCCTGCAGACGCTTCTTCACCTCGCGCCTGAGGTTGTCCTCGATTTCAGTCCGCATCTTGTCGAGATCACCATCCGCGACGCCCAGGGCCTTGGCGAAGTCGGCGTCAACTTCCGGAAGAATCGCCTCACCCACCTCTTTGACCGTCAGTTCGAAGGTCACCGTCTGGCCGGCCAGTTCCTTCGAGAAATACTCGGCGGGAAAGGTCAGTTCGAAGGATTTGCTTTCACCCGGGCGCGTACCGATCACCGCGTTCTCGAAATCGGAAAGCATCTTGCCTTCGCCGAGCACGAAACG
>Ga0116175_1002543_pt1 | contig 10961 bp, 4 predicted proteins | sample AD_UKC125_MetaG_FD_89802 | JGI IMG/M metagenome (GOLD analysis project Ga0116175, IMG submission 89802) | Active sludge microbial communities of municipal wastewater-treating anaerobic digesters from USA - AD_UKC125_MetaG | ecosystem: Engineered > Bioreactor > Anaerobic > Digestate | place: USA... | reverse complement strand
TAAAAAAGATGATATTCTCCGTTATGATAAACCAATCCGTTAGGATCGTTCATCCAATTTTTCGCCGGTGAAAAATGTACCTGCGGACGATGTTTTTCTTGGAAAAACATATTCCTCTCTTCTTTTGGCCGACTGTTTTTGCATCCCGAAAATAGGAATGCGATGAAAATCAGAAAAAAATAATTTACTTTCATATTTTTAATGTTCCCGATATAAAAAGTTTTCTCTTGTCGATATAACATTCAATCGATGTTTTGTCAATAAGCAGTTCGATGCCGAAGCGAAAAATTCTTTTTTAATTCATTGACCAAGTACTTTCGATGAAATCAATATAGTTAAAACGATAGCAAAACGATACTTCATGATTGTCTTCGCAATTAAATAATTAAAGATATGCACAATTCCTTGTTAATTTTGTATGGCCGGCAACATTCGAGCTTTCGAACTAAAGTTAAATGCTGCCGGCATACACAAATTTCGATTAAAGATACTTGAAAATTTCCAAGTTCGACACTGAAAATCAATATCCCGGATTTTGTTTATAGATCCCTTTTACGTAGCTGATTTGTTGTTGTGGAATCGGAAAGTATTCGTCTCGTCCTTTCGTGAATTTTGCATCCTTCAGATAGGTATATCGTGTTTTTTCGACTTCAAAATATTCGTTCATGAATTCTTCGGCAATTCCCCATCTTACCAAGTCGAAAAACCATTTGCCTTCCGTGGAAAATTCTAAATGACGCTCCCATTGTAAAGCTTTGAATGCAAAATCTTTATTCCACGCAGGACAATTTATTCCCGGTTTGTAAGGTTCAACGCTGAAATTGCCGGTAGGAGATCCATCTGAAAATTTCAATCTTCCCGTACTGTTAGCGGCTCGTTCACGTATTTTATTGATTAGAGTCAATGCCTCATCCAAACCTGTTCCAAGTTGGATCAATGCTTCAGCCCTCCATAACATCACTTCATCCAATCGCAGCACATCCCAATTTAAAGCGGCACCCATAAAAGGATTAGTTTTCCTGAAACATGGACAATCCGGCAAAACGATTAATTTTTGGCTCATCGTATATCCGTAAACTTCCGGTTGACGTACCCAGCTTTTTTCCATTATGAAATCCGGATCATATTTCCAAGGTAAACCGGGAACACACGCCGTATGCAATAAACGAGGGTCACTTGGAGTTGAAACAATTGCATCCTTATTGTCGAGCCTGATTCCGGAATTGAAGTTATCAAAATCGGGTAAACCGTTAACCGTTTTGTAACGATTCATCATATTGGTCGAGGGTTGCAAAAAACCGCAACAACCATATTCCGGATTCATTGGGCAAACAAGCCATGAATTGAGACGCCCTGTGGGTGAACCATCATTATTGGCTGAATATTGTATTGCCCAAATGGATTCCTGCCCATTTTCATATTCACAAAGGAAGTTTTGTGCGAAATCGGGGAATAAACTTTTTCCCGAATAATCGATAATGTCTTTACATAAATTTGCCACCTCTGTAAGTTTTTCTTTATTGATATTTATTACATTGTGGTTCTCATCCTGTTCATAAGCCGAAAAGAGTAAAGCTTTGGCTAGATAAGCTTCTGCAGCATATTTGGTAGGACGTCCCACTTCCTCTTGTTTTTCAGGAAGATTTTCAACGCCATATCTGAAATCGTCTATGAGTTTTTGCCACAGTTCTTCATTGCTTAATTCATCATTGCTTATTTTGTCATATTCTTCTTCAGGAGTATTTTCGTCGATATAAGGGAAAAACTTGAAGCACAATTTCATATACATGTAGATATGACCGCGCAAAAAACGTAATTCGGCGATCCGTTGTTTTTTCAGGGGAAATTCTTCTTCACTTAAATTTTGTACCCTTCTTAATGCATCGTGAACTCTTCCAACCGCCACATAATGAACCCACCACAGATTATCAAGCTCGCCAGTTGTTGTGGGTTCCATATAAGTAAATGTTTCCCATAAATTTTGTTCTGCAAGATCATTTGTTCCTGCTCCTCCCTTGTAAGCTTCTCCTCCTCTGCACGAACCTTCGGCGTAAGGCATTCCCATTTGTTTGTTGAAATTATTTTGTCCACAGAACGAATATGCAGCGATTATCATTTGCTCCACTTTGTCAGGAGCATTTAACTCGTCTGATGCTACTATTCCTTGAGGATTTTGGTCAAGCATGGATTCACAAGAAAAGAAGAAAATTAAAGCAAGACCAAGAGCGAGTTTTGTTATTTTTATTTTCATATTTATTTTTTTTAATTAATTATCAGAAAGTAATATTTAAACCCATTGTCAGTGAAAAGGGTAAGGGATAGGTGTTCCCGGGTGTTTCGGGATCAAGGCCGGTATAAGCATTATCACCCCGGGTTTTCTTTATCGTTAAAACATTATCCGCTCTCAGAAATATTCTGCTGTGTTGGATTTTTAACGAATTTGCCAGATTACTGGGCAGTGTATATCCTAATTCCATATTTTTAATTTTCATGAAAGATCCACTTTCGACAAAGTAGGTTGAAAAACGACCTTCGTCATTATAGTTGTTGACAGAAAGAGCGGGTATTGTCGATTTGTTATTTTTAGGGGTCCAGGCATTCAAAAGTCTTGTTCCGTAATTTTCGCCAACTGTGCCCAAGAAATAAAAATCAGTCCAACTTTTCCAACCGGAAACGTTTAGGTCTTTACCTAAAATACCGTTGAGAAATAAACTGAAGTCAAAATTATTCCATTCAAGACCCATTGTTACGCCGAATTCGAAATCGGGATTTTCATCGCCTATCCATGTGCGATCTTTGCTGTCTATTGTCTTGTCCCCATTCAAATCTTTATAACGGATTCGGCCTGGTGCTGCTCCAACTTGTGTTGCATGATTCTCGACTTCTTCCTGCGATTGAAAGAGCCCATCGGCAACATACCCGTATAACGAATATCTTGAACGTCCCAGGATATTATCTTCCATGCCATTTCCTGGAAAGTTGTTTATTACTTGTTCGGGAACCTTTACAATAGTATTTCGGTTATGTGACAGGATGCCGCCGATATTGAAATGTACATCTTTAATCTTTTGATTATAATCAAGATTAATTTCAAAACCTTTATTGTCAATATCTGCTCCGTTTAACCACATCCCCGCACCTTCGCCTAATGTTGCAACATAACCGGGTTTCATTAAAATATCTCGCGTATATTTTAAATAATAATCAAATGAACCGGTAAGTCTTGAATCAAGAATTACAAAATCTAATCCGAAATTGTGTTGCGACGTGCTTTCCCATTTTAAATTTGGATTTCCCCTTTGGATACGTCTGAAACCAGCCGGTAAAGTTCCTGCTTGACCGGTGATGTCGTAAGCCGTTCCCCAGTTCCAGTCCCAAACATTATTGCTGTCATAGAGATATTCGTACATCTGAAAATGTGCATAATTATCAATTTGAGAGTTGCCGTTTTGCCCCCAACCGTATCGAAGTTTCAGGTGCGAAAAACCCGATAAAAAATTTTCCAGAAACTTTTCGCTACTTAAAACCCATCCAACGGAGAAAGCAGGGAATGTTGCCCATCGCTTATTTTCGCCGAATACGGATGAGGCATCGCGACGCAAAGTAAAAGAGGCCAAGTATCGGTTGTCGTAATTGTAATTCATTTTTCCGAACCATGAAATCATCCTGTTCATGGCAGCACCTCCACCGTTGTCTTTTTCTTGTTCACCTGCATTCAGATACATATAGTCGGTTGTTTCTAATGCAAAGATTCTTCTGCTTGCCCATATATCATTATAATCATTTGAAATGGTTTCTTGACCTCCCATTATATCGAAATTGTTTTTCCCTATATTAAATACATATTGCAGAACGTTGCTGTTATTCCAACTAAAAGTATAATTTGCCCAATTTGTGACTTTATTTTTATCCTCGCTTAAAAATCCCGATTTATACCTTAAATCCATGTTTCTTCGCCAATAGCCTACCAAATCCAATCCGAAATTGGAATTAAACGTAAGTCCTTTCATCAATTGGATATTTAAGAAAGCATTACCAAACAATCGTAAATGATCGTCATGATTTTGACGGTTATCTTCGATCAAACGAACCGGATTCTGACGGTCACTCATGCCTCCTATGGGCCCTCCCCATCCCCCATCTTCTGTATGTACAGGAACTATGGACATGATTGATCTACATGCGCCCAATATACCGTCTCCGATATTCGGCATGCTTCTCCACTGAGATACTGTAAAGTTTTCTCCGATTTTAACTCGATTGTCCAACCAAGAATAGTCAGAATTAATCCGTGCATTTATCCGTCTGAATAAATCCTCCTTGACCGTTCCTTTATTATCATAATAATCAAGAGCAAAAAGAGCATTTCCTCTATCAGATCCTGAAGAAAGTGTAACGTTATATTGCTGAATATAACCTGTTCTCAATACTTCTTTTTGCCAATCTGTATCAGCTGATCTCATGGTTTTCGTTTCCGGATCAAGCCATTCGCGCCAGGTGACGTCATCCAAAACAAAGTACCCCTCTTCATCTTTATGATATTTGTATTGATATAATTGAGCAATCCCGACCTCGTTAGGATCTGCATTCGGATTATCGTTAACAATTGCCCAGAATTGTGCGATGCCGCGTTGTTTTGTATTCATCAGGTCATAGGGCTTTGCGCTGCTGACTAAAGTATGGGAAGTATTAAAATCTACCGTCAATTTTCCTTTTTTACCTTTCCGAGTAGTAATGATAATAACACCGTTTGCAGCCCGCGCGCCATATATCGAAGCGGACGAAGCATCTTTTAATACTTGAATCGATTCGATATCCATAGAAGCCAATTCGGACATAGACCGCGTTGTAGGTGTACCATCAATAATATATAATGGATCATTATTGTTTAGGGTTCCCTCTCCGCGTATCCTAACTGTACTCCATGGATCAGGAGAACCCGAGAGATTAATTCGCATACCCGGAACTTTTCCTTGGAGCGCCCTCATCGAATTTCCTGTTGGACTCGACTTTAATTGATCAACTTTGACTACTGCAACTGCACCCGTCAAATCTGCTTTCCTTTGTGTTGTATAACCTGTAACAACAACTTCAGATAATGCCAGCGAACTTTCTTTCATTATGATTATTTCAGGAATACTATTTGCATTAAATTCAAGATTATCATAACCTACATAACTAATTTGAACTGTGCTTCCGGGATTTACATTTAATGTAAAATTTCCATTATAATCCGAAATCGTTCCGTTATTGGTACCTTTTTCAAGAATTGTTGCACCGATAATAGGTTCATTATTCTCATCCACAATCATTCCTTTAATCGTCACAGTTTGTTGTTGAGCATAAATTAACTGCCCCAAACCGAGTAGCATAAAAAAAATTATGCACCATTTAATTTTTTGAATTTTATCCATATTAAAATATTTATTGGTTTAGATTTTCGAATGCGATATTATATTTAATAGGATAACTAGACGATAAAAAAAGTAACAAATGCGATAAATCTTGTAAAATACAAGAATAAAAACCTTTTCTATATCAATAAAGATACAGAAATGTTACAAAATTAAAAGAATCCCTATTACTTGTCTTTGATATATTCAGAAGGTGTTACGTTGAAAGCGTCCTTAAAACATTTAGAAAAATAAGCAGGTGAGGAAAACCCTGTTTCATAAGCAACTTCACTGATTGAAAGATGACTACTCTCAAATAATTCGATTGCTTTTGCCAGCCTGAAATTTCGTAAATAGTCTATTGGATTATAACCTGTGATTTCTTTTACTTTTCGTTGGAGGTGTACTCGAGAAACTCCTAATTCTTTACTTATTTTTTCAATAGATATAGCCGGATCGTTAAATTTGGAGGCTATTAATGATGCAAATTTTTGTATGAAAATCTTATCGGACGTTTCTATTTCGATGGTTGAATCAACAATTGGTATTTTGCCGATTTTTATATCTTGCATAAATTTATTTTGCAATTGCTTTCGGTTTTCGAGCAATTTAATAATTTTGATTTTTACATAATCGATATTAAATGGTTTTGGGATATAATCGTCTGCCCCTTCTGCAATCCCAAAAATGCGTTGATTTTCTTCAGTTAAAGCTGTTAATAAAATAACAGGTATATAGGATAATTCAGGTGTTGATTTTATTGTTTTACACAGCGTAAATCCATTTGTTTCCGGCATCAGTACATCACTAAGAACGAGCGAAATCTCATCGTTCTTGTTGAGGATATTTAATGCTTCCGATCCATTGGTCGCGGTAACAATTTTCAGATTATCAGAAAGTTCGGAGGAAAGATATTCCATTATATCAGGATCATCTTCAACAATCAGTATAGTATAATTATATTTTTTGTTGAGAATTTCATCTACAGAGGACGAGTTCGACGTAATTATATCGGCAACTTCATAAATATTATTTTGATCTTTAAAGACAATATCTGCACTATTTTCTTGAGCAATGGGTAATTGCACCGTAAATGTTGTTGACATTTTCGGTACACTTTCCACGGTGATTTTTCCTCCATGCATTTTTACAAATTCTTGAGCCAAGTGCAATCCGATTCCTGTTCCTGTATTGTTGTCATTTTTTGTAGTATAAAAACGTTCAAAAATTAGGGACTGTTTGTCTTTTTCTATTCCGCAACCGTTATCGGTTATCGAAATAGATATCGCATTGTTATTTTTACTTAAGTTGACGGAAATAGTACCTCCTTCTTTCGTAAATTTAAAGGCATTCGACAAAAGATTTACCAGAACTTTATCGATTTTATCGGGATCTAATAACAAATACTCAGATGTAGTATTTGACGTGAACGAATAAGTAATATTTTTCTTTTCAGCTAAATCGTCGAAAAGGTTTTTTGCCGAAGTTGTTAGAGCTACTATGTCGGTATTTTTTGTATCGAGGGTGCTCGTGTTGCTTTCGATTTTCTTGAAATCAAGAAGCTGATTTATCAGACAAATTAATCTGTCTGTGTTTCTTTTCATTTTTAGTAAATCGTCATGTAAAGGAGAACTAGAGGTGTTTTTTATCCATTTTTCCAAGGGGCTTACAATTAATGTTAGAGGAGTCCTTATTTCATGAGATATATTCATAAAAAAACGTACTTTTTGATTTGTTACTTCTTGTATCATTTCATTTAGTTGAATAAGCTCATGTTTTTGCTTTTCGGTTTCTTCATTCTTAAGTTTTAATTGAGCATTGCTTTTCTCAATTTTTTTGTTGATAAAAAAGATATAAATGGTAAAAGCAATAATGATGCTCATTAAAACAAGAATGATAAATAAGGAATGCCGTAGGCCGCTAAACCTATTTAAAATAACCTCCATGCTTTTACGTTGTTGTTCAATCTTATTTTGATAATTAATCAGTTGGTTGGATTGAAGCAATAAAGTTTTAGCGGTATGTTTGTCGATTAAAGCTGTATCTAAAATGTATTTTTTATCAACCGGTTCCCCCTTTAAAATTTTCATAGCTATCCTGATTGCCAAATCTCCGCCTGTGGGATATAAAAATGAAGCATCTAATCTTCCATCAGAGACAGCTTCTAGTCCGGCATCTTTCCCGAATGCTCCGTCAACACCCAATATCTTAATGTTCGATATAAGAGTGGAATCTTTTTCTATTATGGCCTCTCTTACTCCTAAAGCCATTACGTCATTATGAGCATAGACAAGATCTATATTATTTATATTTATAGAATTAAAAAAATTCCTTGCTTCCGTATAGGCTATTTCTTTTCTCCATTTACCTTCTATCGACAAAATAGTAAAGTTCTTATTTTTATCTAATCCATCCATAAATCCTTTGTGTCGTTCTTGAGCCGGCGAAGTAGATTTAGTACCCCAAACTTCGAATATAGTTGCTTCTTTTGGTAATAAAGAACTTGCATAAGCTCCCGCCATTTTCCCTATTTCATAGCTATCTCCTCCTATGTATGTAGTATATTCATCGGAGTTTATTTTCCTATCCAAAATAATTGTAGGGATTCCTTCCTTATAGGCTTCGACGGCAATGGGTGTTATCTCGTCAGATTCGTTTGGAGAGATTATTAATACATCAACTTTTTTTCGTATCAATTCTTTTATTTGATCGATTTGTTTTTGATTGTTTTCTTCTGCGTCTCGCACAATTATTTCCAAATTCTCATAATTAGATGCTTCTATATTCATTTCTATCATCATCGCTTGTCTCCAAACGTCATCCATCATACACTGAGAAAATCCTATAGTATATTTTTCATTTTGGTGTTTATTATCGCATGATTCTGTGAAAAATAATGTAAAAAGAAATAATAAAATTAATGGTATCTTTTGCATGGTTTGAGGCTATTTATTTAGTCAATTCCTTAAAAGTCTATTTTTGGGCAGAGAAGTTATAAAAGTTTTGTTGAAAGAGTAACCGAAAAATCAGCCAAAAAAAACCTTCTTCACTTTTCCCCGGCATTCCCTTCAAATTCCTTACAGTGGCAGTCAGTACGGCATTGATTTGTCCAATCGCTCTCCGGGTAATTAAAGCGGGGATAACCCCTCTCAATACCGGCAAGTTTCTTTTTGACATCTTGTCCTTATTCGTTTAATTTGTTCCAAAATTACACATTTTGCACAAATAATCGTTTTTTGCCGTAGTTTTTAACCCGATATAGAGTTAAGCAGCAAGTGCATTATTACTGAAATTGTTTGTAAAACTCAATTTTGCTTCCCAAATCCTACACTTTCCTACACTTTCCTACACCTATTACGGTTCCCACAGTTATTTAGTCGAGCCTTAAAAAGTCAGTTTTTAATCGGGCAGTGTATTGTTCATCGTCAATTCATTGGCAATCATTTCGGCTTGTTTCAACACCGTTTCGGTTGCGAGCATTTGCATATCGGGCGGATAACCGTATTTTCTTAACAGTCTTTTTACCGACACCTTCAATTTAGCTTTAGCGCTTTCTTTAATTGTCCAGTCGATTGTGGCGTTCTGTCTTATGGTTTCTGTCAAGGCAACAGCCAATTCACGTAATTTGTCTTTTTGCATGAGTTCCCTTGCACTGTCGTTACTGGCCACAGCCGTATAAAAAGCATATTCAAAATCGGATAGTCCCATTGCCTTAGCTTCCTTGTCCATTTCCACAATCTCCTTACTCAGGCTGATCAGTTCCTCAATAACTTCGGCTGCGGTAAGTATTTTATTGTGGTATTTCTTGATAGTGTTTTCCAACATTTCCCTTAAGGTCTTGCTTTTCACCAGGTTCTTTTTGGCTCTCGATTTAATCTCATTGTTCAAAAGTTTTTTCAATACTTCAAGCGCAACATTTTTATGTTCCATTCCCTTCAACTCCATCAGAAACTCTTCTGAAAGAATGGAAATATCCGGTTTTTTCAATCCGGCGGCATCAAAAACATCGATAACCGGTTCAGTCACCAAAGCCTTGTCGATTACTTGGCGGATCGTCGTTTCCATTTCTTCATCCGTTTTGCCCGTGTCTGAACTGTCAAATTTCACCAAACGCGCTTTTACCGCCTGAAAAAATGCAATCTCGTCCTTAACATCCATCGCCTGCTCGTGAGGTACAGCTATGGCAAAAGCTTTTGACAGAGCAGTTACTTCGTTAATGTATCTTTTCCTTCCATCCTCCAAGCCCAAAATATGTTCTTCGGCTGCCAAAATAATGGACAGTTTTTTGGAAGTATCGGCTTCGAAATACTCTTCGTAATTAAACCCATAATACATATTGGAAACCACTTCCAATTTTTCCAACATCAATTCAACGGCCTGTTCCTGTAAAATAGTTGGATCTCCCTTACCTCCGGAATCTGCATAAAACGAAAGGGCTTTTTTCAAATCGGACGCAATACCCAGATAATCGACGACTAAACCTCCCGGTTTGTCCTTGTACACCCGGTTGACCCTCGCAATAGCTTGCATCAGGTTGTGCCCTTTCATGGGTTTGTCGATGTATAGCGTGTGCAGACAAGGAACGTCAAAACCCGTGAGCCACATATCGCAAACAATGACGAGTTTAAGCTCGTCATCCGGATTTTTCATCCGGTCAGCCAACATACGGCGCTGTTCTTTGGTTGTATGGTGGGCTGAAATTTTCGGACCATCGGACGATGCAGATGTTATCACCACTTTAACAACCCCTTTGTTCAGTTCGTTTGAATGCCATTCGGGTCTGAGTTTTATGATAGCTTCATACAAATCGACGGCAATACGGCGACTCATGGTAACAATCATCCCTTTGCCTTCAAAAACAGTTTGTCGTTGTTCAAAATGTTCAATAATATCTTTGGCTATCTGATTCACTCGGTTTTCACTGCCCACCAACGCTTCCAACTGAGTCCATTTGGCTTTGGCCTTTTGGTTGTCGGTCAAATCCTCTTGATCGAGTTCTTTGTCCAGTTCATCTACCAAAGCCTTCCCTTCTTCGCTCAAATTTACTTTGGCCAACCGGCTCTCGTAATAAATACGAACCGTTGCCCCGTCCTCTACAGCTTGGGCTATATCGTAAATATCCACATAATTTCCGAAAACAGCCGGCGTGTTTACATCGGTATTTTCAATCGGCGTACCCGTAAAACCCAAATACGTTGCATTAGGCAACGCATCACGCAAATATTTGGCGAAGCCATAAACAACTTTTTTACCGATCACCTCCCCCTTTTCGTTTTTATCGTCAACGGTTTTGGCTTTAAATCCGTATTGGCTCCTGTGAGCTTCATCGGCAATGACCACAATGTTTTCGCGATCGGAAAGCAATTCGTAAACATTGCCTTCGTCGGGTTGAAACTTCTGAATAGTTGTAAAAACCACACCCCCTGAACCTACTTTTAACAGCTCTTTGAGATGATTCCTGTCTTCGGCCTGCACCGGCTCTTGTCGCAACAGCTGTCTCGAAGCAGCAAAAGTATCGAAAAGCTGGTCGTCCAAATCGTTACGGTCGGTAATCACCACAACGGTCGG
>Ga0116175_1002538_pt1 | contig 10967 bp, 4 predicted proteins | sample AD_UKC125_MetaG_FD_89802 | JGI IMG/M metagenome (GOLD analysis project Ga0116175, IMG submission 89802) | Active sludge microbial communities of municipal wastewater-treating anaerobic digesters from USA - AD_UKC125_MetaG | ecosystem: Engineered > Bioreactor > Anaerobic > Digestate | place: USA... | reverse complement strand
GAAGTAGGACGCGCACCCGAGTGCACGCCACGCCCACCGGCGGCATCGATCGCCGCCGGTGTGAGGCCCGCCATGCCGACGGTGACTACACTGCTCGCGTGCCCGCGCCGCAGCTCTCCCGTCGGCAGGTGACAATCGCGGACCTCACCGACGCGCTCGCCACCGCCCTCAACGCCGCCCCCGGCGCGTCCCGCACCCTGGTCATCGCGTCCGGACCGGGTACCGGAAAGTCTCATATCCTGCGGGAATTGCTCGACACCCTACCGACACTGACCGGCCCACGCCTGGACGGGACCGTCTGCACGCTGCGCCGCGCCGAGGCCGACGACCTGTCCTGGCGCAGGCCCTACGCCGTCGCCGCAGCCCTTCTCGACCACGACATCCCCACCACCGTCCCCGACGACTTCGCCGATGATCTGTACGCCCGGGTCGACGACCTGTGCGCGCGCGGGCCGCTCGTGCTGGCCCTGGACGACGCGCACCACGCCGATGCCGCCAGCCTGGACCTGTTCACCCGGCTCACCGGCGCCGCCCGCGATCTGCCGCTCGTACTGATCCTGACGCGCCGGCACCTGCCGAACCGCCAATCACTGACCCGGCTGCTGTCCCTGCCGGGAGTCCGCGAATGGGACGTGCCGCCCATGTCGCCGGCGGAACTGATCGCCCTCGCAGCGGGCGCGCTGCACGCCACCCCCGGCGCCGGTGTCGAGGAGGTGCTCGAACGTTCGGGCGGAAACCCGATGCACGCGCTCTCACTGTTGCGGTCGTTGCGGCAGACCGGCGACCTACACGTTCAGGACGGCGTCGCGACCGTCGACCCCGACGGCGTGGCCACCGTCCACGACGGCATCAAGGAGGTCATCGGCTCACACCTGGCGCTGCTGGATCCGACGGCCCGTGAGTTGACCCAGAAGCTCGCCGTGTGGGGTGGCCCGGCCACCCTCACCGAGATCGCGGCACTCGACGGTTCGCCACCTGCCGCCCTCGTCGGCGCCGCCCAGACCACCATCGACGCGGGTGTCGTGGGCACCGGTCCCGGCGACACCCTGCACTTCACCCACGACCTGTACGCCGACGTCACCTACGAACGACTCGCACCCGCACTGCGCACCGTCCTGCACCAGGCGGTGGCCGACCACCCCGCCGCCCGGCGCACGGCACAGATCGTGGCCCATCACACGATCGCCGCCGGGACCGATGCCGACCGCAGTGCGGCAGCCGTCACCGCCGCCCGGCTCGAACTCGACTACGCACCGGCGGTGGCCGTTGAACTGCTCGACACCCTGCCCGCCGATGTGACGGCGTCCAAGAACCTGCGGTTGATGCACCTGAACCTCGCCACCGCGCTCACCCACACAGGACAATTCACCCGCGCGGCGCAGGTGGCCGAGGACGGCCTGGCCCATGCCACGACCGTCGAGGAGATCGCCGACCTGCATCAGGTGCTGCTGTTCGCAGTCATCACCAAGGGTGACACGAAGCGGGCCCGCGACCTGATCGACCAGACCCTGGCACTGCCCATCGACGACGACACGATCACCGAACTCGAGGATCTGCGCCGGTACGTGGGCATCATGGAAGGCGCCGAACCTGTTCCGCGCGAGCCGTTCTTCGACCTGTCGGAGGTCGAGACCAGGCCGTTGTCCGGGGTGATCGCGGAGTCGCTGCGCCGCATGCTCCTCGGCGACCTGAACGAATCGCTGCGGCTGATCCTGATCGCGTCCCGCCGCGATGCCGACGACGGCGCCAGGGGCGACAACAGCTCGTCCGGCGCCAATATCTGGGTGCCGCTGGTCGAGCAGTACGCCCACGGCGCGGGACCGGCCGCCGACCTGCTGCGGTCGGTGACCGGGCTGCGCGCCAACCGGGGCGCGGACTGGATGATCGCCTACCACGAATTCATCCAGGGCGGAATCGAATTGGATCTGGGCCGGGTGTCCGATGCCGCCGCGTCGTTCGATGCCGGACTCGAACGGGTCGCCACCGCCGACATGGGCTGGACGTCGCTGGCCGTCGGCGGCCGCATCCACGCCGCCATCCTCTCCGGCGACCTCGCCGACGCCGCATCCCGGATCGACGAGTGGAACACCGGCGGCCTGCCCGACCAGCTCGGCATCCCGGTGATCGATGCCACCGCCGTTCAACTCCTGGAGGCGACCCGCAAGCTGCGCCCGGCGGCCGCTGCCGCGATGTCGGTATGGATCCGTGCGCACGAGCACGGTGCGTTCATGTGGATGCCCGAGTTCGGCATCGAATGTGTCCGGATCGGACTGCGGGCCGGCGACACGGCACTGCTGCGCCGCATCGTTACCGATCTCGACGACCAGCCGTATCCGCAGGCGGACTGGGCCGCACGCGATGTCGACCTCATCCGCGCCATCGTGGCCACGATGCTGTCGGGCGCCGACCCGATGACGGTGGTGACCGTCGGCCGCGCCACTGCCGCCGCCCACGACACCGCCGGCTTTCAGATCGGCCGGGCCCGGGCGCTGGAGGAGTCGGCCTGCGCCGCGGCGATGGCCGGTGACAAGGCACTGGCCCGCGGGATCGCCCACGAGACGCTGGCACTGACCCAGAGTATGGGGACCGTGACGATCTCCGAACGGCTGTGTTCCCGGCTGCGTCCCCACGGCCTGCGGTTGACGCCCGGCGCGACGCGCACACGGCCACAGACGGGCTGGGAAAGCCTCACGCGGACCGAACGGACCATTGCCGAATTGGTCGGCGAGGGATGTAATGGACCGGAAATAGCCGAACTCCTGCATATTTCGACGCGCACGGTACAGACCCACGTCTCGCACGCACTCACCAAGCTCGGTATGCGGACCCGCGTCGAACTGGCCGCATTCGTCGCCGGTCGCTGACCGGTTCGCCGGTCCGGGCGTATTTGGCGCCCGAATCTCCGTCATGCGACGGATTTGTGGCCGGCTGTCCCGGGGCACGGTTGTGTGCGAAGCCGCGCCGGGTGAGGACGACTCACCCGGCGCCGCTCCCTCCCCGTCCGGGGACCCCGAACCGTCGGCGTCGACGGGACCGGGAGGAGACTCGGCCACGACACCCCCCGCCGTCGGTGGTTCGAGTCCCTCGCATTCCGGGCCCGTCGGCGCCGGCGCCCCCGGAGTCCGGCGGAGTCCGGCTTTCAGGAAGCCCAACCGAGCGGTTCGGCCCCGAGTGCCCCGGGCCCCCAGGCGACACAGGTCACGATGGCGCCGACACTTCCGCGCCGGCCGGCTACCAGACCGGCACCGCCGGTTCGCCGGATACCCCCACCGATCACCCCGCCGTTCGACGTTCTTGTCGATCGGGTCGGCAGATGTGGCGCTGCGATCTCTGTCATCGCACAGATGACAGCGCCGCCGCGGCGCCTGACAGTTGAAACCACGCGTCACCGATCCGACAGCCCGACCGACCGACCGACCGGAATCCACCGGCCCGCAGCGACAGCAGGGATTCCGAACACACGTCTCGATATGAAGGCCGCAGCAATGAGAACCTCCTACAGCCACCGCACCCGGATGATCGCCGCCGCAGCCGGGGTGAGCATATTTCTGTTCGGCGGGAACGGCACCGCCCGAGCCGAATCCGACGACGCGGCGTCGGGAACCACCTCGACCAGCGCGGCGGCCACAGAGCCCGGAACCGCAGAGCCCGGAACCACGGAGCCTTCCTCCGGCGGGCCCGCAGCCGATACAGGGGATTCGGGCCCCGGGGATTCGGGCACCGGGGACCAGGACTCAGACACTTCAGGGCCGGACGGCTCAGGGGCCGGGGATTCGGATGACGCGGCGGATCCGGAAGGCTCAACGGATTCAGGTGACGCATCCGACGACGCGGCAGCCACCGAGCCCGCCGCGGACGACATCGCCCCGGGCCCCGACAGCAACACGACCGACAGCAACACGACCGACAGCAACACCGACACCGACACGACCGACACCGAACCAACCGACAGCAGCCCGGCCGACAGCGTCGAGGGCACCGGGAGCCCCGGCACCGAGGACGCGTCGGTATATCCGCAGCCCGAACCGATGGTCGAGCCGGACACCGCACCGACCGCCGCCGTCGATGACGGAGTCGGTGACGCGCCCGCCGCCTCCTCCACCGGCGACCCGACGGCACCCGATGACCACGACAGCGACACCGGCGGCATTTCCGATCCGTCCACCGCTGACCCCGCCCCGTCCGATAGCGACCGGGCACCGACCCCCGCCACTCCCGCACAACCGGTGTCGACGGAGGCACTGTCGACGGGGGCGCTGTCGACGGCCGCGTTCTCCGTGCCCGCCCAGCAGTCCGTGCCGGATCCGACGAGTGCACCGGCCGCATCCCTCAGTGATTCTCCGCTCAGCTCCGCGTTGGGTCTGTTGACCCTGTTCGGCCTTCCGCTGCTCAGCGGCGGCAACTCGCCCGCGTCCGGCAACCCGATCGCCTGGGCGCTGGCGTGGATCGTGCGGCGGCACCAGGAGCACTGGCACAATCAGGCCCCGGTCGCCACACCCACCGTCACCACCTCCGATCCCGACACCGGGGTAGTGACAGGCGATCTCAACGCCACCGACCATGAGAACGATCCGATCACCTATCAGGTCACCACCGGACCCACCAAGGGCGGGGTCACCGTCAATTCCGACGGCACCTTCACCTACACCCCCGACCAGGACCTGCTCGACAACGGCGGGACGGACACCTTCACCGTCACCGTCTCCGACGAAACCGGCCGGCACCACCATCATTTCGCGATCCCGTTCTGGCTCGGGCAGACCGGCCACACCACAACCACCACAGTCACCGTTGTCGTGGACGCCGTCATCACCAACGAGGCACCGACGCTCACCGTCCACCCGCCCACCTCCCTCGACCCGATCACGGGGATCGCCACCGGCACCATCACCGCCACCGATCCCGACGACGACCCCCTCACCTACACCGTGAACGGAAACTCCGGTACGGCCGGAACTTTCACCACCGACAAGGGCAGCTTCACGCTCAACGGCGACGGCACGTACACCTTCACACCCACCGCGACGGCCCGCTGGAACGCCTCGTTCGCCGGGGACGATCCGGCGACCCGGACCGAAACCCTCAGCATCACCGTCGATGACGGCAACGGTGGCACCGCCACGCAGACCGTCACCATCGGTATCGCCGCGATCTCCGCACCCGGTGCACCCGTCGGGCAGGCAGCCACCTCCAGCGACGGTCGCACCTACTTCACCACCCACGATTCGACAACAGGCACAACGTATGTCACCTATATCGATCCGGTGACCCGGGCGGCGACCACCCGGTCGGTCACCGGCACACCGCTGGGCGGTGTTCAGGTCGGCCCGAACGGAACCGCCTATCAGACCACCACCAACGGCTCCAACAGGACCTACATCACCAGCTTCGGCGGCCCGGCCGGCGACGGTATGGAGTACTTCTTCGAGGCGACTCACACCCCGGTGGGGAACCTGCGATTCGACGCGGCGGGCAACGCCTATCAGGTGATGTCGTTGGGCAACAACACCTCCGTGTACGTGATCGGCGCCGACGGTTTGGGCAAAACCCATTCCATCCTCAACGAGAAGGCGACCGGTCCCGTCGTGATCGGACCGGGCGGACAGGTCTACCTCACCACCGAACGGGTGGTATCCGGCACCATGAAGACCCGCATATCGCTGCTCAACCCGGCGGCCGGGGTGACCACATCCGTCAACGCCGCGGGGGTTCCGGTGGGGACGGTGTACATCGGTCCCGACGGTGCTGTGTACCAAGTCAGCCACAACGCGAGCACCGACGAGACAACGCTGTACCGATACTCAGCCACCCTCACCTCGCCGGCCGACCTCGACATTGACGGAACCCCTTACAGTGGAGCATATTTCGACGATGATGGCACCGCCTACCTGCTGACCCGGCTGGCCGACGGGAATACCCAGATCGCCAGATTCAACTACGACTGGGGCTATGTCGGCTATTTCGATGTCGACGGCACGCCCGTGGGCGATGTGGCCTTCCTTCCCGGAACCAACCGGGGCTACTTCGTGACCCGGACCGACGGCGCCACCCCCGGCACCACCGTGACCCACATTCACGTGTTCAACTTCGATGCCTTCCCCCCGAGCGGCACCGTGGACATCCCGGGAGAACCGGTCGGCGGTCCCGTCGTGACGGCCGACGGAAACGTATATCAGGTGATCACCGGGACGAACACCATCGTCCGCCAACTCAACGGTTCCACCGTCTATCAAGTCGACGGAACCGCGACCAGCCAGGTCATCGGTGATGGCACCTACCTGTGGGTGACGACGACCGAGGGTGACCAGTCCACCGGGAAAACCCATATCCGCCGGATCAACATCGCGCTCGGCCCGCAGGGTTCCTACACCGTTGACGGAATCCCGGTGGGTGCGCCGGTCACCGGAGCCGACGGCACCCACTACCAGACGGTGGTTCGATACGACGCCGACACAGACACCTACCGGACCACGGTCATCGTCTACAACGGCGACCTGTACATATACCAGAGCACCATCGACGGCCGGCCCACCGGAGAGGTCCACATCGCACCCGACGGCACCGTCCTGCAGATAGTCGAGGTCGGCGGCGTCACCCGCCAGATCGTCATCAGCGGTGTCCGGCTGTGAGCGGTGGGTCGTTCTCCGGTACCGCGCTCCCGTACCGTGCGACGGCGGACATACCTGGCAAGATGTGACCGGTGACGATCCTCGGTAAAGGCGCCAACATCGGTCTCGATATCCTGCAGGTCCGCGCGGCGCTGGGCTGGCGCTCGGGGCCGGGCTGTCCTGATGTCGACGCGTCGGCGTTGCTGCTCACCACCGCCGGATCGGTCCGTGACGACGCCGACTTCGTCTTCTACAACCAGCCGTATCACACCTCGGACGCGGTGCAACACGTCGGAAAGTCCGGGACGTTCGACTCGATCGACATCGATCTCGCCCGCGTCGAACCGGCGATCGAGCGGATCGTACTCGCGGCGTCCGCCGACGGCGGCACGTTCGGACAGGTCCCCGACCTGTGCCTGACACTCATCGACGCGGGCGGCCGGGAGGTGGCACGGTTCCCGATGACCGCCACCACCGAAACGGCGTTCGTCGGCGGTGAGCTCTATCGCCGCGACGGCCGGTGGCGGTTCCGCGCTGTCGGACAGGGATACGATTCCGGGCTTGCCGGTCTGGCAACCGATTTCGGTATCAGCGTCGATGAAGATCCGACCCCGGAGACGCCGCCTGTACCACCGGCCGCACCCCGGCCCGCGGCACCGGACCCGGTACCCGGGACCGCGCCGATCAACCTCTCCAAGGGCGAGGAGCTGCTGCCGGTGGACATGCGCAAACGCCTCAGCCTGCGCAAACAGCAGATCGCGGTCTCGTTGCGGAAGGCAGGCGCCACCGAACCGATCGTGGCGCGGGTGATCCTGGTTCTCGACGCCTCCGGGTCGATGGCCAGGCTCTACTCCAACGGCACCGTCGCGACCTGCGTCGAGCGTGTCGCGGCCGTGTCCGCGGTCCTCGACGACGATGCCACCATGCAGGCGTGGGTCTTTGCCACCAACCCCGCCCGGCTCCCCGACGCACAGCTCGGCGAGCTGCCGCGGTGGATTCCGCAGCACGTGCGCATCGCCACCATGTTCGGCGGCCTCCGCAAGAAGAAGCGTCAGCAGCAGGCGGCGGCAGGCCAGATCGACATGACCAGGGTCGGTTTCGGCAATGAGGAGCAGAAGGTGATCGCCGAGGTGCGCAACTATGTGTCCGGCAATCCGATTTCGCACCCCACCCTCGTCCTGTTCTTCTCCGACGGCGGCGTGTACCGCAACGACGAGATCGAGCGGGAGCTACGCACATCCGTCGAGCATCCGATTTTCTGGCAGTTCATCGGCCTCGGAAACGCCGACTACGGTGTGTTGCGGCGGTTCGACACGCTGCCCGACCGCCGCGTCGACAATGTCGGATTCTTCGCCGTCGACGACATCGACCGCGTCTCCGACCAGGACCTCTACGATCGCGTGCTCGGTGAGTTCCCGTCCTGGATCAGGGCCGCCCGCGCGGCACGTATCCTGCGCTGATCCGCACAGGGCAGATCTGCCCGTGCGGGTTCGCCTCGTACGGAGTTGATTTCTCGTACGGAGTTGATTTCGTGCGGGACTGGCCCCGACCGACTTAGGTGTGCACCACCACCTCGGCCTCGACGACGGCGGCGGCAGCGGCGACCGCCGTGTCGGGGGCGGCCAGGCGGTCGGCCAACTGCTGTGTGGTACAGACGATTTCGGGATCGAGGATCGTCCGCAGACCGATCCGGGCGATCTCATCGGTGACCTTGCCCAACCGGGTGCCGTAGCCGACGCCGAGCGCGCGGATCCGGGCCGCCCAGAACGGCTGGTCGGCGGTGACCGCACAGATCATCGTGGGCAGACCCGCACGCAGACCGGCCGCGGTGGTGCCGGCCCCGCCGTGGTGGACGACCGCGCAACATCTCGGCAGAATCGCCGAATGATCCACGGCGCCGGTGTAATAGATGCCCGGGTCGGTCGCATCGCGGCCACGTCGCGGCCCCAGGGAGAACAGCACACGGTATCCGAGCTCGGCGGCCGCACCGGCGAAGATGCCGATCAGTCGGTCGGGATCGTCGATCGGCATGCTGCCGAACGACACGAACACCGGCTGCTCGCCCGCGTCCAGCCACGACATGAGTTCGCTGCTGTCACCGCCTGATTCGTCGAGGGCGAGGCGATCGCGGGACGACAGGTCGAAGAATCCCACCACCGGCCTGAGCGGCCCCCACTCATCGGCGATACCGGGCACGATCTCCTGGTCGTAGGCCTGAATCTGCCGGATACCCTGCGCAGCCAACCGTTTCGGCAGCGGACCGAATACCGGCGGCAGACCCAGACGGCGACGGAACAACATCTCGTTCCAGCCCGTGGCCAACCAGGTAACCCGGTCGGCGAATCGCCACGACCGTCGCTTCCAGTCCGGTGACCACGAATCGCTCCACCCCGGAACGGCACCGAGCACACCGTTCTCCGACATCGGACCGAATCGCAGCACCACCAACGCGATCCCCAGCCGTTCGGTGATCGCGAGCGCGCGATCCTGGCACAGTGGCGCCGCCACCACCACATCGGCATCGGCGAGCGGCGCCCGATCGTCGAGAAACAGCCCGGTCAGCGACCGGTCGAACGCGGCGAACCCGTCCCGGACGGTCGTGACGGCGTACCGGAGCCGGGCGATCGGTGACCGGCGACGGCTGTCGGCGGCCTCGTCCGAGGACCACGCGGTGTGGGTGTCCACGCCGATCGAGTACACCTCACCGGCGCCGAGTGCGCGGGCGAAGGCCACCAGGTTGGGTGGCACGGCCACCGATACCCGGTGACCTCGTTCGAGCAGTTCGAGCGCGAGGCACACGCCCGGCTGGATGTCGCCGCGGCTGCCGTACAGAATGACGGCGATATGGGTTGCGGAGGTGCTCATGTCTGTCACCAGGCGGTACCGGGGACACCCCACGCGGCGAGTTCGGTGCCGATGAGTTTGTGCAACAGCTCCGGGTCGCCGAAGTGGTCGGGGTTGATGCCGAAGAACGTCAACGTGATCCGGTCGCCGTATTCGACGGCCCACGCGGCGATCGCCGGCCCCTGTGTGCGGCGCGCGGACGGCGGAACACCGACCATGATCGCCCGGATCGCAAAGCGCGCCGCGGTGCGGCCACCGATGGTGAGCGCGGACTCCGGTGCCACCCCCAGGTTGGACACGGTGGTGTCCGGTCCGGGGATGGCGCGCATCATCTTTCCGATGATCGCACCCGGCAGCAGTCGCACGATCGACTGGAGATGGTCGGCGGTCCGGTCGGCCCCGGACGCGGCGTAGTCGACGAAAGCCTGTTTGCTCAGTGCTCGTATGTCGGACAGGTCCATTCGTGGCTCTGTTGTGCCGGGAACCCGGATCCACACTCCACCTGAGGCGTTGGCCCGATCGTCGGTGTCGTCCCCGCGCCTGTTGACCGCGATGCACACATTCGTGCGCGCATCCCGCCCCTCCTCCACCGGCACACCGGCCCGGGCGACGATCCCGGCGAGGACCGCGACGAACAGACTGTTGGCGGTACCGCCGTGCGCCCGCGCGCAGCTGTGCCATGTCTCACGGTCGACATCGACGATCGCCAGCGTGGTGTCGGGTGCGTCGGCGGACTCCGGCGGCAGCGGCGGCGCCGGCCGGGTGGTGTCGCCGCGACGCGACGCCCCGCGCACCGCCTCGCCGACAACCACCCGCACCGCCCGCACCGCGGCCACCAACTGTCGTGCCGCATCGGCGATGTCGACGCCGATCGCACGCACTCCGCGCGCCGACGATCCGCTCGGCAGATCCGTGCCGAGTCCCGATGTCGCGGCGTCCAGCGCCCGGTACACACCCTGACCGTCGGTCACCATGTGCGATACCAACAGCGACACCACTCGACGCCCGTCGGCGGTGACGGCGTCGTCGAGCCGCCAGGCCGATCCCTCGGCCGGATCCAGCCGGGCGGCTCGGAGTCGGCGGTCGAGCCAGTTCGCTACCTCGCCGGCGTCGATATGCTCTGTGCCGGTGGTGCTCACATCGACCTCCGACCGTACCCAGCGATCCCGGGCCGCCGGCACACGGGTGCGCGCCACAGCCCTATTCAGCGCGCCACGGGCCAGTGCCGCACGCAGTTCGGTGACGGCGGCGGCACCGGGGTCGGAATCGGCATCGAACACCCAGGAGAACTGGATGGGCGCGCCGACCCCGAAGAGGTCCGCGCTGAGCAGATATGCTTCGTCGGCACCGGCCAGCCGGGGAATCGTCATCGCAATCATCCTTTCACCAGATATCATGTGTCAGTTGCCAGTCGGCGAGTTCTTGGGCCAGCAGCCGACGCAACCGGCCATCGCCGAACACGGACTCGTCGAATCCGGCCACGCAGAAGGTCACCTCGTCGTGCCCGCGCAGCAG
>Ga0116175_1002537_pt1 | contig 10969 bp, 10 predicted proteins | sample AD_UKC125_MetaG_FD_89802 | JGI IMG/M metagenome (GOLD analysis project Ga0116175, IMG submission 89802) | Active sludge microbial communities of municipal wastewater-treating anaerobic digesters from USA - AD_UKC125_MetaG | ecosystem: Engineered > Bioreactor > Anaerobic > Digestate | place: USA... | reverse complement strand
GTGGTGGCGGTGCTGGCCATCGTCGGTGTGGTCGCGGCGCTGCTGAACACGAACAAGTCGACACCCGAGGTCGATCGGGCCGCCGAGGCCGCGCGGACATACGGCAACGCCGTCTACACCGGCGACCTGGACACGCTGCGATCGATCACCTGCGGCGTCAAGCGCGAGGAATTCACGCAGTGGGACGGCAAGGAGCAGCAATACCAGGAGCTCTATGAGCAGCAGAAGGCCGCCAACCAGCTGGTCAGGGTCAACCGGGTCACCGCGGCGATGATCAACGACGACGGCACCGCCAACGTGCAGGTCGAGGCCGTCAACACCAGCAGGCCGACCGAAACCGAGGAAGCGATCATCGTGTTGCGCAAGGTCGAGGGCGACTGGAAGGTCTGCAACGCCCCGTAGCCGGGTATCGCACGGACAACAGCGGGGCCGGACGGAGATTCTCCGTCCGGCCCCGCTGCGTTCACGGGCGGTTCGGGTTCGGGACGAACCCGGCGGCGATCAGGCGCTGATCGACTTGCCGACCGACTTGAGGTCGGCGCAGGCCTCGACGACCCGCTCGCTCATTGCGGCCTCGGCCAGCTTGGACCAGCTGCGCGGGTCGTAGACCTTCTTGTTGCCCACGTCGCCGTCGACCTTCAGCACGCCGTCGTAGTTGCTGAACATGTGGCCCGCGACCGGACGCGAGTAGGCGTACTGGGTGTCGGTGTCGACGTTCATCTTGACGACGCCGTAACTGAGGGATTCCTCGATCTCGCTCTTGAGCGAACCCGATCCACCGTGGAAGACGAAGTCGAACGGCTTGGAGCCTTCGGTGAGGCCGAGCTTCTTGGTGGCCACCTCCTGGCCGGTGTTGAGCACGTCGGGGCGCAGCTTGACGTTGCCGGGCTTGTACACGCCGTGCACATTGCCGAAGGTGGCGGCCAGCAGGTAGCGGCCCTTCTCACCGACGCCGAGCGCGTCGACGGTCTTCTCGAAGTCCTCGGGGGTGGTGAACAGCTTGTCGTCGATCGCGGCCTCGACGCCGTCCTCTTCGCCGCCGACGACGCCGATCTCGATTTCCAGGATGATCTTGGCGGCCGCCGACAGGCTCAGCAGATCCTGCGCGATCTCCAGGTTCTCGTCGATCGGCACGGCGCTGCCGTCCCACATGTGCGACTGGAACAGCGGGTTCCGGCCGGCGTCGACACGTTCCTGCGAGATGGCGAGCAGCGGCCGGACGTAGGTGTCGAGCTTGTCCTTGGGGCAGTGGTCGGTGTGCAGGCCGATGGTGATGTCGTATTTGGCGGCGACCACGTGCGCGAACTCGGCGAGCGCGACCGCACCGGTGACCATGTCCTTGACGCCGAGGCCGGAACCGAACTCGGCGCCGCCGGTGGAGAACTGGATGATGCCGTCGCTGCCGGCGTCGGCGAATCCCTTGATGGCGGCGTTGATGGTGGACGAGGAGGTGCAGTTGATCGCCGGGAACGCGTAGCCACCCTCCTTCGCCTTGGTGATCATTTCGGCATATTGCTCGGGAGTGGCAATGGGCATGTGACGTCCTCCAACCGGTAGGTGACCCACGTCGATATCGAGTGGCTTGCTCAGCGTCAAGTATGGCAAGTAACGCGCTGGCACGCGCGGGCGCGTCCCGGGTCACGGCGCGGATGAGCCACGTTACCGACGCGGCCGAGGTCACATTCGTCGCCGCGTTTGCCGAACTCTCAGGCTGCGCAGGTAGCGTTGAATCCCGTGATCGAGACCGCTCTGGCAACAACGACGACCGACCTGGCCCTGCTGCCCGGTTTCCTCGACCCCGTCAACCTGCTGAATTCGTTCGGCGGGTGGATGTTGGCCGGCTTGCTGCTGGTGGTGTTCATCGAATCGGGTCTGCTGTTTCCGCTTCTCCCGGGCGATTCCCTGCTGTTCACCGCCGGTCTGGTGGTGGCGGCCAAGTCTGACGACATCGCGCCGTTCGCGCCGCTGTGGGTGCTGCTGGTGACCATCCCCATCGCCGCGGTCCTCGGCGATCAGGTGGGTTACTGGATCGGCGCCAAACTGGGCTATTCGCTGTTCACACCCGATGCGAAGGTGCTCAAGGAACGCTATATCAACGAGGCGCACGAGTTCTTCGAGAAGCATGGCCCGATCACCATCTTCCTCGCGCGTTTCGTTCCCATCGTGCGTACCTATGCCCCGCTGGTCGCGGGCGCCGCCAAGATGCGCTATTCGACGTTCCTGGTCTACAACGTGATCGGCGGCATCGTGTGGGGCGCGGGTGTCACGCTGCTCGGGTACTTCCTCGGTCAGATCGACTTCATCCGCGAACATGTCGACCTGATCTTCCTGCTGATCGTGTTCGTGTCCGTGGTGCCGATCATCACCGAGATCGGCAAACGCGTGTTGCGTTCACGCAAGGGCATCATCGAGGAGCCCGTGCTGCCCCCGGAGACCGCGGAACGCGCCGAGTAGTCACCACGCGGTGTCGAGGTCTGCGTGCTGCCGGATCCACGCGTGCATCGCGATCCCGGCGGCCACCCCGGCGTTGATGCTGCGGGTCGACCCGAACTGGGCGATCGAGACGGTCAGATCGGCCCGACGCCGGGCGGTGTCACTGACCCCCGGGCCTTCCTGACCGAACAGCAGGACACATTCGCGCGGCAGCCGTGCGGTCTCGATCGGGACCGATCCGGGGGTGTTGTCGACGGCGACCACGGTCAGGTGTTCGGTGTCGGCCCACGCCATGAGGTCCTCGACGCTGTCGTGGTGGTGCAGATGCTGGTAGCGGTCGGTGACCATCGCACCGCGCCGGTTCCAGCGGCGTCGGCCGATGATGTGTACGGCTGCGGCGGCGAAGGCGTTGGCGGTACGTACGACGGTCCCTATGTTGGCGTCGTGTGCGAAGTTCTCGATGGCCACGTGGAACGGATGCCGGCGGGCGTCGATGTCGGCGACTATCGCCTCCCGGGTCCAGTACCGGTACGCGTCGACGACGTTGCGGGTGTCACCGGCGGCGAGCAGTTCCGGATCGTAGTGCGGTCCGTCCGGCCGGGGCCCCTGCCACGGCCCCACCCCGACAGGCTCCCCCACCTGCCACTCGGTCGGTCCGGCCTCCGGGGCGGGGCCGTCCCGGTGTTCGGGCCGGGCGTCCGGTCCGGCCGATCCGGGAAGCCCGTCAGCCAAGACCGAGGTCGCCGAGCCCGAGCAGCGAGCGGTACGGGACTCCGAGTTCGCCGATGACGGCGTCGGCACCGGTGGCCCGGTCGACGACCGTAGCCACGCCCACGACGACGGCACCCACCTCGCGGGCGGCGCGCACTGCCTCGGACGGCGACGCGCCGGTGGTGGAGGTGTCCTCGACGATGAGGACGCGCCGACCCCCGATGTCGGGACCTTCGATTCGGCGCTGCATTCCGTGCGCCTTGGCGGCCTTGCGCACCACGAAGGCGTCGATGGGCCGCCCGGCGGCGTGCATGATCGAGGTGGCGACGGGGTCGGCGCCGAGGGTGAGCCCGCCGACGCTGTCGTAGTCCCAGTCCGCGGTGAGCTCGCGCATCAGAGTACCGATCAGCGGTGACGCCTCGTGGTGAAGGGTGGCCCGCCGCAGGTCGACGTAGTAGTCGGCCTCTTTGCCGGACGACAGGGTCACCTTTCCGTGGACGACGGCCAGTTCGGTGACGAGCCGGGCCAGGCGCTCACGGTTGGCGGCATCAAGGGTCACTGGTGAGCTACTCACTTTCGTGTCGGCGGCGACCGGGTCGCGGCATGGGTGCGGGTGCCGGGATCTGGTCACCGACGGATTCGTTGCCCGCGATGGGCTGTGGCCGGGGGCCGGTGCGCGCACCGGTCTGCGGCCGCACCGGGGGCGCGCCGTGCGCGGGTGGGGTGCTGCCCACCGACGTACCCGGCCGGGCGGGGGGCTGGCGACGGCGGCCCGGTTGCTGGGCGGTGTTTCCGGCGGCTCCGAGCAGCGGTGCCGCGCTGGTGCCGGGGCCGGTGGTGGACCGGCCGGCGGCCCGATCGGCCTCTCTGCCCGGCTCGCTCCTGGCTGCCTCGGTCCTGGCACGGCGGTCGCCGTCGCGCAGCAGGTCCGTCTTCTTGTCGGCCAATTCGGCCCGGGCGGGACCGTGTGGGTCGCGGGGATCGGGTGCGTCCTGCGGGCCCTGCAGTGGCGGCAGCACGCGCAACAGGTCGGCGAACCGCCGCACCACTTCGAGCGCGGTGTCGAGTTCCTCGACGTCGTCGGTGAGCGGCAGTGAGCCGAGCGCCCAGTTTCCCTCGTTCCACAGCACCTCGACATAGGTGGGGGCGGTATTGGCAAGGGCGACCATGCGCCGGTCACACACTCGGCGCGCCACATCGAGGTTGTTGGAGAACATCACGCGCTGCCCCATCGCACCGAGCAACTCGACATCGTCCTCGGCGGGTGCCAGCACGTCCTCGTGCCGCAGGTCGACGACGACCCGTGACGGGAAAGATCGGCGGATCGCGATGACGGTGGCGGTGTCGACGAGATCGAAGACCACCGCCTCGGCATCGTCGTACTCGCCGTAGGCCACGTCGGACACCTCGACGTGGCCGGGGACGTTCATCCCGGCGCGGGTGAACACCTTGCGGAGTTTGCTGTCGGACTCGCGGAACTTGAATCCGTGCTGCTCACCCCAGGAGGCACGCTGGTGGTGGGACATGTCGGATCGCCGGCGGTCGAGGTACAGCAGTACGGCCGCACCTGCCAGCGCCAGTACGCCGAGCACTAGATAGATGATGGTCATCAGGGCCCACATTACTATCGGCCACCTGCCGAGGTAGCGATTGCCGCCGCACAACGCACACGGCGGGGCGCGCGGGCAGCCGACCGCCTCCGCGGGCGGCCGATCGGTGAGAGGATGACGGCGTGATTCCCGAGGTGTCCGGCGCAGCCCTGACCGATGCGCAGCGACGGATCTGCGACGACATCGACGCCGCTCTGATCGAACGGCTCACGTGTCTTCTGGTGGAGACACCGAGCGAGAATCCGGGCGGTTCGGAGGCCGCGGCCGCCGAGGTGCTCGCCGGGGCCGCCGCCGGCCTCGGGCTATCGGTCGACACCGACGAAGCCGCTCCGGGCAGACCCAACGTCCGGGCCACGTGGTCACCGGCCACCGCGACCGGACCGGGCCTGATGTTTCTCGGCCACTCGGATGTGGTGCCCGCGGGTCCCCACTGGACGGGCGACCCGTACCGGGTTCGTCGCGTGCTCGACGACGGCGGGCGCACGCTGCTGGTGGGCCGCGGCACCACCGACATGAAGGGTGGCCTGGCGGCCGTACTGGCGGCGATGGACGTGTTGCGCCGCCACGACGCGCCGTTGTCGGGTCCGGTGCGACTGGTGTGCACCGTCGACGAGGAGGAGCACGGCCTCGGGGTGCGCCGTTTCGTCACTCGCCCCGCCGACCACGAGTTCGTGGGTTGCGTGGTGGCCGAACCCACCGATCTGACGATCGTGCGCGGCTGTCGCGGGGCGTCGTACATCGACATCGAGGTCACCGGCCGGGCCGCGCACAGCGGACGGCCCGCCGACGGCCGCAGCGCCATCGACGCCGCCGCCCGCATCGTCGGGCTGTTGTCCGACGATCAGGCCCGCCTGTCCCGCGACCGGGACGATCTGCTCGGCTTCGGCACCTGGAACGTGGGCACCATTCAGGGTGGGCAGGGCATCTCGGTGGTGGCGCCGATGTGTTCGCTCGGTGTCGACCGCAGGCTGATGCCGCACGAGTCCGCCGAGCAGATCGCCGAGGCGGTCCGGCGTGGCATCTCGGCGGCCGGCATCGACTCCGACGGCATCGGCGTCGAGGTTCGCGTCACCATGGAGATGCCCGGATTCGTCACGGACGCGGGCCATCCCCTCATCGACGCGGCGTGCTCGGCGATCGCCACCCAGGGCAGGAAACCGTCGGTCGGGGGCTGGACCGCCGCGTGCGACGGCGGTTTCGTCTCCCGCGATCTGGGCATCCCGGCGGTGGTGCTCGGGCCCGGAAACATCAACACCCAGGCGCACCAGCCCGACGAGTCGGTGGCCGTGGACGATCTGCTCACCGCCGCCCGGGTGTACACCCTGATGGCGTTGCGGCTGCTCGGCGCACATTAGCGCGGCGGGCACACGCGGATTTCGCGCGGGGTGGATATCAGGCGGGTTCGTCGACGCTGATCGTCAGAGCGATGGTGCCGCTCTTGCCGCGCCGCAGGGTGCTGCCGAACATCGCGATCCGGCCGACGATCCCGTACTTGGCGGCAATCAGCCCGCGCACTCGTTCGGTGCCCACGGCGTCGAGAATCTCGGCCCGCGCCGGCACCGGCTCACCGGTGAGTTCTTTGCCCCGGGCGTCACAGGCCTGCACGATCACCTCCGGATTGCGCCGGATCCGCTTGACCTTCCACGAATCGGTGACCGTCCACATCACCAGCCGGTCACCGTCGAGTGCCGCCCACAGCGGCGTCACCACCGGTGTCCCGTCCTTGCGAAACGTGGTCAGCGCAACATATTTGGCGGTGGCAACCGCACCGAATCCGGCCATTCCCCCACCTTACGCGACCTCCGGACACGATGACGGTGCCCGCAACGACCGTCGTCGTCACGGGCACCGTCATCGATCGGCGGGTCAGCCCAGAACCAGCCCGTCTCCGTCCGCGGAGACGTTCACCGGCACCACATCCCCGTCCCGCACATCTCCGGCCAGCAACAGTTTGGCGAGTTGGTCGCCGATGGCCTGCTGCACCAGCCGGCGCAGTGGCCGGGCGCCGTAGAGCGGGTCGAAGCCGCGTTCGGCCAGCCACTGCCTGGCCTTGGCCGACACCTCCAGCCGCAGCCTGCGCTGGGCCAGCCGCTTGCCGAGCTGCCCGAGCTGGATGTCGACGATGGACACCAGCTCGTCGGGGCTCAGCGCGTCGAAGACGACCACGTCGTCGAGCCGGTTGATGAACTCCGGCTTGAACGCCGCCCGCACCGCCGCCATCACGTGATCGTGGTCGCCGCCCGAACCGAGGTTGGAGGTGAGGATCAGGATGGTGTTGCGGAAGTCGACGGTACGGCCCTGCCCGTCGGTGAGCCGGCCTTCGTCGAGCACCTGCAGCAACACGTCGAATACGTCCGGGTGCGCCTTCTCCACCTCGTCGAACAGGACGACGGTGTAGGGGCGACGGCGGACCGCCTCGGTGAGCTGACCGCCCGACTCGTACCCGACGTACCCGGGAGGTGCACCGACAAGCCTTGCGACGCTGTGCTTCTCACCGTATTCACTCATGTCGATACGCACCATGGCGCGTTCGTCGTCGAACAGGAACTCCGCGAGCGCCTTGGCGAGTTCGGTCTTGCCGACGCCCGTGGGGCCGAGGAACAGGAACGAGCCGAGCGGCCGGTTGGGGTCGGCCACCCCGGCGCGGGCGCGGCGAACCGCGTCGGACACCGCCGTGACGGCCGCCTTCTGGCCGATGACCCGCGCACCGAGTTCGTCCTCCATGCGCAGCAGTTTCGCGCTCTCACCCTCCAGCATGCGCCCGGCGGGCACACCGGTCCACGACGACACCACCTCGGCGACGTCGTCGGGGCCCACCTCCTCCTGCAGCATCACATCCTGACCCGGTGCGGCACCGGTCTTTTCGACCGCGGCCTCGAGTTGCTTCTCCAGGCCGGGGATCTTGCCGTACCGGAGTTCGGCGGCCTTGCCCAGGTCTCCGTCACGTTCGGCCCGATCAGCCTGTCCGCGAAGACGATCGAGCTCCTCGCGCAGATCGCGCACCGAGTCGATGGCAGTCTTCTCGCCCTGCCAGCGCGCCGACAACTCGTTCAGTTTCTCCTTCTGGTCGGCCAGTTCCTGGCGCAGCTTGTCCAGCCGTTCCTTCGACGCCGCGTCGGTTTCCTTCTGCAGCGCAAGCTCTTCCACCTCCAGGCGGCGGACGATCCGCTCCACCTCGTCGATTTCGACGGGGCGCGAGTCGATTTCCATCCGCAGCCGCGAGGCGGCCTCGTCGACGAGGTCGATGGCCTTGTCGGGCAGGAAGCGCGAGGTGATGTACCTGTCGGACAGTGTCGCGGCGGCGACCAGCGCGGAGTCGGTGATGCGCACGCCGTGGTGCACCTCGTACTTCTCCTTGAGGCCGCGCAGGATGCCGATGGCATCCTCGACCGACGGTTCGCCCACGTACACCTGCTGAAAGCGCCGTTCGAGGGCGGCGTCCTTCTCGATGTACTTGCGGTACTCCTCCAGGGTCGTCGCACCGACCAGGCGCAGTTCACCACGGGCGAGCATCGGTTTGATCATGTTGCCCGCGTCCATCGCCGAGTCGCCGGTGGCCCCGGCGCCGACGATGGTGTGCAGTTCGTCGATGAACGTGATGACCTGTCCGGCAGAGCCTTTGATCTCATCGAGCACCGCCTTGAGGCGTTCCTCGAACTCGCCGCGATACTTGGCACCGGCGACCATCGAACCGAGGTCGAGGGAGATGACGGTCTTACCCCGCAACGATTCGGGTACGTCACCGGCGACGACGCGCTGGGCGAGCCCTTCGACGATGGCGGTCTTGCCGACGCCGGGTTCACCGATGAGCACCGGGTTGTTCTTGGTGCGCCGGCTCAGCACCTGCACGACGCGGCGGATCTCCGAGTCGCGGCCGATGACCGGGTCGAGTTTGCCCTCGCGAGCGGCGGCGGTGAGGTCGGTGGAGTACTTCTCCAGCGCCTGATAGGTCGACTCGGGGTCCTCGGAGGTCACTCGTGCCGTACCGCGTACCGAAACGAACGCGTCCCGCAGCGCCTGCGGTGTCGCACCCTGGTTGTGCAGGAGTTTGGCGACATCGGAGTCACCGGTCGCCAAACCGACCACGAGGTGTTCGGTGGATACATAGTCGTCGTCGAGCTCGCCCGCGAGCTGCTGGGCGGCGCCGATCGCCGCGATCGACTCGCGGGACAATTGCGGGGACGCACTGGCGCTGGCAACGGTGGGCGCACGGTCGATGATCGCCTGGGCCAATGTCCGAACGGTCGACGGATCCACCCCGACAGCCTTGAGCAGCGGCGCGGCGATACCGTCGGACTGATCGAGCAGGGCCACCAGGATATGAGCGGGACGCACGTCCGAGTTGCCGGCAGCGGTCGCGGCGTGCACGGCAGCACTCAGTGCCTGCTGTGTCTTGGTCGTGGGAGTGAAGCTGTCCACTTCGCATACCTTTCTCTTTAGTCCAACAGACTCAAGTATGAGCCTACGGAGTCGACAACGCCAACAGAGTTGAGTGTATTCCGCTCAAGTCAGGACCAAGTCCCCAACCCTCGACAAACCTCGTCATTGAAGAATGACTATCTAAACTTAGATAAGATGCGGATCTGTTCATAGAAAGGTCGAAACCTACAACCATGGCCCACCTTCGCGACCTCCATTGGCAGCCCGCCGACCAGTCCGGTCTCGTCGCGTCAGACCGTCGCGGTGGACGCTTCTCGGCATATGTCCCCGACCCATTGTGCAACCGCCCACTGGCCCTCGACGGCGAACTGGGCGCGGCGGCAGCCTCGGCGGAACGTGCGATCCGACATTTGGCCGCCGTTCCCGGCTCACGCGGCCTGTCTGCCATTTCCCGGCTGCTCACGCGTTCGGAAGCGATCTCCAGTTCGATGATCGAAGGTATCGCGCCGTCGCCACAGCAAGTCGCACTCGCCGAGCTGGGTTTGACTGAGAGTGTCCGAGGCCTGAGCGACAAGGCAAGGCTCGTCGCCAGGAATATTGCCGTGCTGCGGGCCGCATCGGGTGAACTGGTGACCTCGCCCGAGGTGACGGTGGCTGACATCGAAGCGCTACACGATGGCCTGTTGCAAGGTGACCACCATCGCGGAATCCGCGTGGTCCAGAACTGGATTGGTGGTTCGAATTGGAACCCGCTGCGCGCGGAGTTCGTTCCACCACCACCCGAGCTGGTCCCGGCGCTGATGGCCGACCTGGTCAGGTACGTCAACGGCGCATCACACGGACCACTCATCCAAGCGGGACTTGTACACGCTCAGTTCGAGACGATCCACCCGTTCACCGACGGAAACGGACGAGTCGGCAGGGCTTTGATCCACACCGTGCTGGCACGGGGCGGGCTGTCCCCAGACGCCGTATTGCCCATCAGCCTGGTACTGGCGACGCTGAGTGAGCGGTATGTCGCGGGCCTGAACAGCTACCGTTACGCCGGTGGCGCCGATCGCGTCGAAGCAGGCCGCGGTCAGGCCACGTGGCTTGCCTTCTTCATCGAGGCCACCACCATTGCGATACACCAGGCAGCGCAACTCGCCGACGATGTCTCAGCGCTGGAAACCTCCTGGCAGCGCAAGGTGAATCAGGACAGGGCAGCTCGCGGGCTTCGAATAGCGCCGCGCGCTGACTCCGCGGCGCAGCGCATCCTGTCGATCCTGCCGGAGGCGCCGGTGCTGACCGGACGCTCGGTTGAGCGGCTGATCGATGTCTCGTTCAACGCAGCCCGTGGCGCGCTCGACGAGCTGGCCGACGCAGGTGTCCTCACCCGTAAAGTCATCGACCGCAGAACCACCGGCTATCTCGCCCACGACATCCTCGATCTCGTCGGAATCACCGAGCGACGCCTTGCGAGCACTCAATTCGATACCCGCGTCGCGCCACCTTCCAGACCTGTGCCCGCGTCGCCGCCCAGGCGCGATTAGCCGACAGTGTGCCATGGCGACCAGCACTGACGTCACCGACCACCTAACACGACTGACTGGCGAACACCACCGGACAGAACCATGTCCGCCAATGGTCAGTTCCCGATGGCCCTTGACAATCGCGATCCGCAGCTATTCACGAGTATCCCAGCGCTGGCGGTCGAGGACATTGCGTTGCAGTAGCGCGAAGAAGCTCTCCATGCTTCTTGATGTCGACATGCACGAGTCGTCCGGGCCGGTCGACCTCGTACCGTTTCGGTTTCGGTCTGCGCACCGGTAGTCCGGTGGCCTGGTCGATGTTCG
>Ga0116175_1002534_pt1 | contig 10981 bp, 4 predicted proteins | sample AD_UKC125_MetaG_FD_89802 | JGI IMG/M metagenome (GOLD analysis project Ga0116175, IMG submission 89802) | Active sludge microbial communities of municipal wastewater-treating anaerobic digesters from USA - AD_UKC125_MetaG | ecosystem: Engineered > Bioreactor > Anaerobic > Digestate | place: USA... | reverse complement strand
TCTAAGGAAACGCATCATCTCCATTTCTCGCACTATCGGGACTTTCGCCATTGCATCACTTTCTCCTTCAGTAACTCATACCACCGGGGGGAATTTTATATTTTAACCTTTTAAATTCCTACAAACTCGCTTTCTTCTAGCTGGGTTTCTCCAGAAGCTTCCAGATATGCCTCTATAGCTCTCCATGAGTTCGTCCAGAGTCTTTCCTTGAGTGACACTCCGGAAGCTCCAGCACGGAGGATATAAGCCAATCATCTTCATCTTTTTCTGTCACCACCGTGAACTCTCTCATAAGAGAGCCTCCCTTTCTTGGTGATACATTGTACAGGTTTCTTCAGGCTCATTCTTTCTGATTTATCACTATTGCAATCATCCACATGAAAGGTTATAACACCACCACAAGAGGACATCACCCCTTTTTTAATTCTACGCCGCAGATTGCCTGTGGCAATCCCGCTTTATATTCCCCCGGGGAGTTCTCCTCCTTTTCCTTCTTCCTCTCCGCAGAAGGAAGTTTCCTCCTCTCATCGTTTCCGAAATTTAGCAAGGCATCCAAATGCTTAAATACTGTGGACCCCTGATAGAACCATTCAGGGGTGACGACCTCCTTTTCTGTCATGCCTGAAATCTTTTATCAGGTATCCACATCATTTGTCATTCCCGAAATCTTCAATCGGGAATCCACGTTTTTGCTTTTTTCTTTGGTTTTTAAATACTGTGGACCCCGGCTTAAAGATTGCCGGGGTGACGAAGGATGGTGGGAATCCAGAGGTTTTTCTGAGGAAGTTTTCTCCCTCGATGGTTTTTTTAGCCAATGTAGCTTGCTTTTTAAGTTTACTTCCTCATCTGGGATGGGTTTATATCATCGTCTAATACTGGATGAAGAGAATCTAAAAGGCTGATAACAGAGGGGAAATAAAAATGCTCTTACAGTGGGTTGACACTATCGAGGCAACTCGCTTTCTTGACATCCACTGTTACTTAAATATAAACTATACAAAGGCGCAACGATAAATTTGCCTTGTGGCCAAATGGGTGGCTTCGGAAAGGAAGTCATCGGCCGCTAGCTGGAAGGATTACCTGTCGAAATACAGACATAGGTAAGAAGCACACGACAAAATACAGAAAGGCAGAGGAAAATGAGCAATGTTGGAACCCTTGATGCGGGTTAGGTTCTGCAAAGCATCAGTGGGGGTCTGCAGGCTCTGTTGCCATTTGATTTTTTTTCCAAGACTGATGTATTGACAAATCACCAGAATAGTTCTATTGAACCCATCGAGCAGGAGAAGAGCCGACTTATACTACTTTATTTGTCGCGGAAACCACATAGGCATCTGAGTGCATTTATTATCTTGGTAGGTGAGAACTTTTTAGCTTTTGGAGGGCTGATCTTCTATGAGGATTGATCCTGTTATCCTTGAGTATTACCCAAACCTGAACGACGCTCAACGCGAAGTCATCGGCCATTTAGACGGTCCGTTGCTCGTCATCGCCGGACCAGGCTCGGGGAAGACGTACAGTATCATCCTCCGTGCTCTGAACCTGTTGCTGCTGGAGAAGGCCTCACCGCAGGAGATCGTCCTATGTACCTTCACTGAGAAAGCCACGTTCGAGATGCGCGACCGCTTGGCTGAGGCTGCACGCAAAGTTGGTTATGGCAGAGATCTTTCTGAGCTTACCGTTTCTACGATTCACGGCTTCTGTAGCCGTATACTCACTCAACATCGGCATCATGTCAAGCTTGGGAGTAACTACGAAACCCTCGATGAGCTCACACAACTCCTATTTATCTTCGAGTACTTTGATGAGATCATAGGCCCAGCAAAAGAAGACCTGTTTTTCGGTCGCTGGAGAACCCGCTGGACCGCCATCGAAGGGGCTCAGCGCTACTTCGACAAGATCACCGAAGAGCTGGTAGATCCAGAACGATTGATAGACTCTGGCGATCCGTTTCTTTGTTCCCTCGGGCAGGCTTACCAGCGATATGAATGCACTCTGATCGAGGCGAACCGAATTGACTTCGCCCATCTTCAGCGTTTTGTGCTTGATTTGCTGGACGACCCCGAAATTGCAGAAATAATCACGCAAGGCATTCGCTACGTCCTTGTGGACGAGTATCAGGACACCAACTTCATCCAAGAGCAACTTCTTCTGAAGTTTACCGAGCGGAGTCGCAATTTGTGCGTGGTTGGTGACGAAGACCAGAGTCTCTATCGGTTTCGTGGTGCGACGGTACGAAACATCTTGGAGTTTCCGCAGCACGTTCCCGATTGTAAAGTCATCAAATTGACAACCAACTACCGTTCTCACCGTGACATCGTCGAGCACTATGATCGCTGGATGGCATCCATTGATTGGTCGAACCCTTGTGGACCCGCCTTCCGATATGATAAGAAGATCGAGGCCGACCAAGCTGGACAGCATCCGGATTACCCAGCTGTGATCGCTATCTGGGGCTGCAACCAACGTGACGAAGCTATGCGCCTTGCGGATTTAGTCGAGTTCCTAAAAGAAAATGGCGTCATTGCCGATTACAGTCAGGTGGCCCTTCTCCTCTACAGTGTTCGGGAGAAGTATAGTGGTCACTACATCGAGGCGCTTAAGGCTAAGGGTATTCCGGTTTTTTGTCCACGTGCCCGTGCTTGGTTCGATGTCCCAGAGGTTCGTCTCATGGTGGCATGCTTTGCCGTAATCTTTGGCTGGCATGGCGATGGTCGTGGGCAGGTAGCAGGGACAGTCCAGAAGGTTGCCAAATACGTGGATGAGGCTATCATCGAGCTCGCACGCCACTACGCGGCACCGCATCTTCTGGCGGAGGCGCTTTCCCACTGGGCGGAAGAAATTGCCACTCTTAAGAAGAATGAGGCTCTAGACCTTCGTCCGGCCGACTACTTCTACCACCTGCTGGCACTTGAGCCCTTCCAAAGCGCCATCCGCGACGAAAACACCGCTTGTAACCTGGCCATTTTCTCCCAGCTTTTGAACGTCTTCCAGAGGTACTATCATTATACGGTAGTCACGTATCGAAACCGCGAGCCTTTGCGCTTGAACTTCTTCAACAGCTTTCTACGTCTGCTCTTCGAGGGCGGAATCAACGAATACGAGGATCAAGACCGGCCCTTCCCCAAGGGTCATGTCCAGGTGATGACCATTCACCAGGCTAAGGGGCTCGAGTTCCCGGTGGTGGTAGTAGACTCGCTTAGTGCCAAGATCTCCAGTCCTAAACAAATCGACCGTGACCTCGGTCCCTTCTATCATCGTCTGCCTTTTGAACCAGAGAATCGAGTCACCCAGTTCGACCGGATGCGACTACACTACGTCGCTTTCTCCCGCCCGCAGAAGTTACTTGTTCTCACGGCGCATGAACGACCCAAGGAGTACTTTGCACCAATATGGCAGGGACTGCCCCAGTGGCCATATGTTGAGAAGGACCTCCTTGCTGCCCAGCGCTTCGAGTTGCGTGAGCATATGCCGGTAAAGAAGACCTACAGTTTTACTGGTGACCTCCAAATCTACGAGACCTGCCCCCGTCAATACCAGTTCTTCCGCGAGTATGACTTCACGCCCTCGCGTTCGGCGGTAATCTTCTTTGGCCTGCTCGTGCACCAAACCATCGAGGAGATTCATCGCATAGCTCTCGACGGCCACCTCGACACCCTCGATGAGCCACGTATCCGCGAACTCTTCGACAGCACCTTTCGCTTCTTGGCCATGAGTGATGTGCGACCCATTGATAATGATTCTAAAAAGGTGGCCTTTGCGCAAGTGATGAACTACTTCCGCCAGAATCGTGAAGACATGAAGCGCATAATTCAAGCTGAGGTGGACGTCTCGCTGGAGAAAGACGGTTACATCCTTGTCGGGAAAGTGGATCTCCTACTGGGTGGAGACGGCAAACTGGAGCTTTTGGACTTTAAGACCTCACCACGACCCAAGGACGACCTCAAGCTGCTTGCCGCGTACGAGCGTCAGCTATGCACGTATGCGCACGTCCTGGAGCAGCGGCACGGGCGACATGCAGATAGGCTACTCTTGTATTGGACCTCGGAGCAGAGTAAAGAGGATGCCCTGATGGTTCTACCTTATGACGCTGCACGAGTGGAAGAAGCCGGCCGTCATTTTGATGATACGGTACGGAGGATCCAGGCACGTGAGTTCACGGTGACAATACCACCTGAGCCTAGGATTTGCAACGAATGCGATCTACGGATGCTCTGCCGTAGTGAAGGAATTATCACGGAAACAGAATAAGGAGGATTGATATGGCGAAAATCGAGATAGCCAAAACCGAGTTAGTGTGGCTCGGTAAGTACAACGAGGATGGCACGCTCAAAGAAGTGCCACGTGTTAACCTGCCGTTCCAAGTTATTGAAACGGTCAACGAGAGCCGTGCCACACGCGAGGCGAATAAGTTACCTCGACAAACGACGCTCTTTGATGTATACGAGGGCAAGGAAGGCGACACCTTCGAGGAGGGGTGGAGGAACAAACTCATCTGGGGTGACAACCTACTTGTCATGGGGTCTTTGCTGGAGAAATTTGCTGGCAAGGTCAATCTTATATACATTGACCCACCGTTCGCGACGGGGGCAGACTTCAAGTGCGCTGTGCCGATCGGAGAATTGAAAGAGAAAGTGTCCAAAGAGCACTCAATCATTGAGGAGAAGGCATATCGGGATACGTGGGGGAGGGGTTTGGATTCCTACCTTCAGATGATGTATGACCGGTTGGTACTGATGAGGGAGCTGCTCACGGATAACGGTTCCATCTACGTGCATCTTGACTGGCATGTGGGGCATTACGTAAAAGTGATGATGGATGAAATTTTTGGGGTAAAGAGCTTTGTTAACCAAATTATATGGAGAAAAACAAATAGTCCGAAAGCACAATCGAAAGGCTTTGGAACACAGCATGACATAATCTTTATCTACGTGAAAAACCTTGATTCTGCCATGTTTAATAAATCTTACAGAGTGATTGATGAAAAGGGAATGAAGCCTTATTCATATGAAGATGAGAGAGGCAGATTTAGGCTCATCGAGTTAGAAGCACAGGGAATTCAGAAAACAGCAGGACGAAAAGTATTTGAGTTTAAAGGAAAAGTAGCTCCCTGGCTTTATTCTTTGGAAACACTCGAGAAATGGTGGGAAGAAGGTTTGATATATAAAACAAAGTATGGAAGATATGCCAAAAAGCAATATTTGGAGGAAATTGCGGGACTATTGATCTCTGATATTTGGGTCGACGAGGAAGTTCCACCATTACAGGGAAGTTCAAAGGAATTCCTATCTTTCGATACTCAAAAGCCAGAAGCTCTTTTGAAGCGTATCGTAGAAGCCTCTTCTAACCCTGGTGACATTGTGGCCGACTTCTTCTGTGGTTCTGGAACATCTTTAGCGGTTGCTGAAAAGCTCGGGCGGCGTTGGCTTGGTTGCGACCTATCTCGCTGGGCGGTACACATCACCCGCAAGCGGCTCCTCGGTATCGAGAACTGTAAACCCTTCGAGGTGCTGAACCTCGGCAAATACGAGCGGCAGTATTGGCAGGGTGTGAACTTTGGTGAAAAGGATGACAAATCGCTTACCGAGCAAGTGCTGTATGAATACCTTGCCTTCATTCTCAAACTCTACGGAGCCCAACCGGTGGCGGGTATGGAGCATCTCCACGGCAAGAAAGGTAAGGCCATGGTGCACATAGGCGCGGTGGATGCACCGGTAACCATTGACGAGATCAATCAAGCGCTCGATGAGTGCGTTGCTGTCAAGCAGCAAGAACTCCACGTCCTCGGTTGGGAATGGGAGATGGGACTTGCAGGCCCGAATAACGACGTGAGGAAGGGTGGCGTCATGCACGATGTGGCGCGACAAAAAGGCGTGAAACTCCTGCTTCTACAAATTCCTCGTGAGGTGATGGAAGAACAGGCCGTCACCAAAGGTGACGTCAAGTTTTTCGAGCTGGCTTACTTTGAAGTCGAAATCAATCAACCTCGGCCTCGCACCGTGCAGGTTACGTTAAAAGATTTTGCTTCCCCCAACATGGACGACCTGATTCCCGAAGACATCCGCTCGAAGATCACCAAGTGGTCGGACTACATCGATTATTGGGCCATCGACTGGAATTTTCAGAACGACACCTTCATGCAGGGCTGGGTAGCCTATCGCACGCGCTGCGAACGTAATCTGCCGTTGGCCTCTGATCCGCACACTTACGATAAGCCAGGCAAGTATCGAATACTGGTCAAGGTAATTGACATCTTCGGCAACGATACATCGCAAGCTTTTCACGTGGAGGTGAAGTAGTTATGGCCGAAGCAATCATTCAGTATGACAGAGATTTACCGGGGATTCCGGGTCGTCTACCATGGGAGAAACCGACCCAGCACTTGGTGAAGGACGAGAGTGTGTCGACAGGTTGGCGTATTGCTGAAGGCCGTCGGCCAAGCAAACTCCTGCTGGTGCCAAAAATCAGGGAACAAGTGGACGCCTGGCGGAAAAGTGGCTATGAGGGTGCTTCTGAGGTCACTCGCCGACTCTTTGAGTACTGGTTTGAGGAGGACCACGAAGTCTCTGGTTTTGACGTGCCTTTTCGGTACTGGTTCTGCCAACGCGAGGCGATTGAGACGCTGGCTTGGCTTGTCGAGATAGCAAAAATGCAGGATGTGCAGGAGTTGATCCAAGTTTACGCAACGACGTTCAAGCAAGGCCTGTTTACCGATAACATCACTTTTCAGACGACGTTAGATGGTCGTCGCCAACTTCGTCGCTATTTGCCGGAACTAAACACCGAGGGAGTGCAGGATCTGCCGCCCGAGAATTTACGTCGCTTAGCTTTCAAGATGGCCACCGGTTCGGGGAAGACCTGGGTAATGGCTATGGCCATTGTCTGGGCTCATTTCCATAAGAAGTGGGTATCTGGCTCCCCGCTTTCGACCAACTTTTTGATCGTAGCTCCCAATGTAATTGTCTACCAGCGTTTGGAGAAAGACTTTGCTGCTAATCGCATCTTCTACGAGATCCCACTGATTCCGCCTGAGTGGCGCGGTGCTTTCAGTCAGAAGGTAATCCTGCGTGGTGAGGCTACAGAGCCTGACCCATCGGGGAACCTGTTTCTAACTAACATTCAGCAGCTCTACGAATTCCGCGACCAGGAGTGGACACCTGCTAACGCGATCGAGGCCTTGCTTGGCAAGAAACCGGCGAAGGACCTCAACACCTCTGGCCGACGCTCTATGTTGGAGCGCGTTAAGTCGTTACGGGACTTAATTGTCATCAACGATGAAGCTCACCATGTCCACCATGAGGACCTAGCTTGGAGTCAGTCTTTGCTTGCCATCCACGACGCTCTACCTCAAGGGCTCGCGCTCTGGCTGGACTTCTCGGCCACGCCCAAGGACCAGAATGGTATGTACTTTCCCTGGACTGTGGTGGACTACCCCCTCGCCCAGGCTGTGGAAGATCGCATTGTCAAAGCGCCGCTCATCGTGACCAAGGAGGATGATCCCAATCACCCCCCTGGGGATCCTGATTACGTCACCGCGAAAAATGTCATCGAAAAATACGGCTACTGGTTGCATGCTGCTGTGCAGCGTTGGAATGAGCATTACGAGGTTTACAAAAGACTTGGGACGAAGCCAGTGCTATTCATCATGGCTGAGAAAAACGCTTACGCTGACCAGATCGGCAAATACTTACGGGAGACCAAGGAGTTTGGCTTCAAGGAGTCTGAGGTTCTCGTCATCCACACGGATAGTGAAGGTGAGATTACAAAGAAAGACCTCGAAAAGGCTCGTGAAGCAGCGCGTGACATTGATAAACCAGACAGCCAAATCAAGGTCATCGTTAGCGTCTTAATGTTGCGGGAGGGATGGGACGTACGTAACGTCTCGATTGTCCTCGGTCTTCGCCCGTTTACTGCTAAGGCAGAGATTTTACCCGAGCAAGTGATTGGTCGAGGTCTACGGCTGATGACCCAGGTGAGTCCAGACCGAACTCAGACACTTGAAGTGCTGGGCACCAAGAATCTTCTTGAGACTCTCAAGAAACAACTAGAGATAGAGGGTGTTGGCGTTGCCAGCACAAAAAGCGACCCGCCACTTCCCGTCATCATTGAACCAATCAGGGAACGGCTGGAATACGATATTACGCTCCCAATTGCCAAGCCTAGCCTTGAGTATAACTTCCGAAAGCTTTCCGAACTGAATGTGGAGAAGTTAGAGCCTATTTACGATCAGAATGAACTGGCTGAGGCCTTCCGTGTGCGACTCAGGTTTGAGTTCGCTGTGACCGAAACTGAGGTTCATCGAGAAGATGGTATTACGGGCGAATTAGCTCCGGTTCAGGAACTGCTTACCAGCATCACCAACAAAGTTATTACGCACGCGAAGCTGCCCAATCGCTTTGCGGAATTGTATCCGATTGTACGAGATTACATCGTCACTCGTTGTTTTGGAAAGGAGGTTGACTTGGACGACGAAATCGTGCGCTCTCACCTCGCCAGACCAGAGATACAGGAGGGTATAGCTAAGTACTTGGCCCACAAGATTGCCGGAATCACGATCGAGCGCCGTCCTATCGAGTTGGAGCAGGCCAGCTTTAGGCTGTCGGAGACCAAGCCCTTTAGTTGGCGACGGAATCTACCGCCACTGGTGGCAAAAAAGACGGTATTCAACTACGTGGCGACCTACAACGACTATGAGCGCCGTTTTGCCGAGTTTCTGGACAGAGCAGAGGATGTGCTCCGATTTGCCTCCCTTGGTACGACGGAGCAGGGAGATTCGGGTACACAGTTCCGCGTGGACTACCTTAAACCAAGCGGTGCAAGGGGTCTGTATCATCCTGACTGGGTTGTAGTTCAGAAGACTGTAGAGGGAGAGGTATGTTGGATCATCGAAACTAAAGGCCGAAAGTGGGAAGGAACGGAAGCTAAGGACGCAGCGATGAGTGTCTGGTGTGAGAAAATGAACGATTTAACAACGCAAACATGGTGTTACCAGCGGGTTGACCAAGCAGTATTTAACTCTTGTAAAGCAAGTTCCCTTAAGGGCCTTATTAGATATATCAATGAGACGCAAGGCCAAACTAGGCTAACGTTGTAAGTAAGAGCGTATTAAGGAGATTGTAGAGCGTGACGTGCTTGCCCAAATGCTTCGTGTACTCGTCGGATTTGCGGAACGCGTTGCTTTTCTTGGGTTATAGCTTTGGTAGTGGTTGAAGATATTTGCAGGTCACTTACACGGACGCATCAGGAAAAGATGCACCGGGGGTAAAATTGTTGACTGCTTCTTGCTAGAGGATGTTTTTCCGGGAATGAACAACGGCTATAAAAAACTTTTTTACCTTCCCGCTGGCAGCAAGGGAGTGTATAAATGTGTTATTCATGGCTACGGACTTATATTTTCCAACCTTGGCAGTTTCTCCCTCTTTTTAACTCCTCTAATCTCTGAAAACCTTGATAAATCTACATTCCCTATTTAGAACCAGAGGAGGAAGTAAAGAAAAGGCTTTTACTATCTCCAGCTGATCCAATCCTGTAAAAATACCCGGGTAAATTTAAACAAGAGCAATCTTGTGCTTCAGGAAAAGAAAAAGACTTAATAAACTCCGGAACCATAGACTCCTCAACTCATAAGTTTGCTGACCTATCGGGCAAGTTTATCTTTCTGGATAAAGAGAAAAGTCAAAACGGTGAAGCCTATAATCCTCGATAGACTCTGGATAGGGAATAGGAAAAAGTGCATCTTATGAGGACTGCCATAGAGAATGATAATGCTCAGATATTTCGAGCTTTAGGGATAAAGATTCCCAAGTTTATTCTCAGTGAAACTGTAGTGGAGTAAACAAAAAGAAGGTCTTTATTCCTTGATATATCAACGTTTTTAAATTATAACTGTCAAAGTCAAGAAGGGAATCTTCCTCATCCGTCATGCCTGAAATTTAGTGAGGCATCCAAATGCTTAAATACTGTGGACCCCTGATAGAAACACTCAGGGGTGACGAAGCAAAAGGTGATAGAAGCATTCAGGGGTGACGCCTCTTTTTCGTCATGCCTGAAATTTTTTATCAGGTATCCACATCATTCGTCATTCCCGAAATCTTCAATCGGGAATCCATATTTTAAAATACTGTGGACCCCGGCTTAAAGATTGCCGGGGTGACGAATAAGGGGCAATAAATACATTCAGGGGCAGGCTAAAAACGGCTCGAAAGTCGCCGGGGTGACGAACAAAAGGTGATAGAACCATTCAGGAATGACGTCTCTTTTTCGTCATTCCCGAAATCTTTAATCGGGAATCCACGCTTTTGCTTTTTCTTTTTGTCTTTCTATTGGGAACCGTAGGGATGTCCCTCCCATTATTTGGATTCATCGTAGAACCATTCAGGAATGACACCCTCATCCGTCATGCCTGAGCGCTTTTATCAGGCATCCACATCATTCGTCATTCCCGAAATTTTTTATCGGGAATCCATGTTTTCAAATACTGTGGACCCCGGCTTAAAGATTGCCGGGGTGACGAATAAGAGGCAATAAATACATTCAGGGGCAGGCTAAAAGCGGCTCGAAAGTCGCCGGGGTGACGAGGAGGCGGGAATCCATGTTTTTGCCCTTAAGTAATTTAGATTCCTGATAGAGACATTCAGGAATGAGAGATAACGGGATGATAGAGACACTCAGGGGTGACGGGCAAGGGCGGTCATTGCGAGCCTCGTAGTTCCGCTGAGGGAGGCTTTCTCTCCCTCAGTTAGCTTTTGTCTTTTAAGTTTTCTATTTTTTTAATCTTACGCCGTAGGCCGTCCGTGGCAATCCCGAGTTTCTTTGCCGAGGAGAATCCAAAAAGAGATCGCCACGCATGGCAAAATACGCCATGCTCGCGATGACAAGGAAAAGACACCCTCACCCTAACCCTCTCCCGTCGAGGGCGAGGGAAAATATGGAGAGTCTCCTGAAGAGGATGAGGGGAAGCGAGATCGCCACCTCAATCGCT
>Ga0116175_1002533_pt1 | contig 10987 bp, 8 predicted proteins | sample AD_UKC125_MetaG_FD_89802 | JGI IMG/M metagenome (GOLD analysis project Ga0116175, IMG submission 89802) | Active sludge microbial communities of municipal wastewater-treating anaerobic digesters from USA - AD_UKC125_MetaG | ecosystem: Engineered > Bioreactor > Anaerobic > Digestate | place: USA... | reverse complement strand
TCGGCCGCCGCCCAGCGCACAGCTCTGAGCGCCTCGTCCGAACCGTCGACCGCCACCACTATCGGCGCGTTGCTCGCTACCACCATCAGCCCCTTTGCTCTTGCGATGTTGATGCAGATACCTGCCCGGGAGTGGACCCACCAGACTGTACGCCCCGCACACCGGGACCGGGCTGGGTCAGTCGGCGTGCACCACCATCACCGGGCAGGGGGCCACCTGGAGCACCGCGCGGCTGTTGGAGCCGAGCAGCAGACCACGGAAACCACCCCGGCCACGGCTGCCGATGACGATCAGCTGGGCGTCGTCGGCGCGGTCCACGATGCGCTCGGCGGGCCGGACCGTGGCGATGTCACTGTCGACGGCGACACCCGGATAGTCCTCACGCAGACCCGCCAACTGTACGGACTGGGTTTCGGCGGCCTCTTCGCGGAACCGCCGCAGCGTTGCCTCACTGTCGCCGTGCCGGTCCTCGGTGCCGAAGAAATGCTTGCCCGAGAACGAGCCGTAGGTGGTCACCGCCACCACCGAGGTGCCCAACTCCTGCGCCGCGGCGAACGCGTGCGTCGCCGCCTCGCGGGCGGCCGGCGAACCGTCCACACCGACGACGACGGGCCCGGTGGTGGGGAACGCCCCCGGCACGACCACGACAGGGCAGTCGGCGTGGGCGGAGACGTCCGCGCTCACCGAACCGAGCAGCAGCCCCTTGACACCGCCGCGGCCACGGCTGCCGACCACCAGCAGGTGCGCGCGGCTCGACGCCTCACGCAGCCGCAGGGCGGGCTTGCCCGTGAGGACCTCACCGGTCACGTCGATGCCGGGCGCCAGTTCGGTCGCCGTGGTCAGGCCTTCGTTGATGAGGTCCTTGGCGTAGCCGTAGATGTCGTCGATCAGATCTTGGGTGAGGACCATGCCGCTGTAGTCCGACACCGCCTCCACGACGGTCACGACCTTGAGTTGCCGCCCTTCCCGGACTGCGGCCGCGACCGCCCAGGCCAGCGCATGTCGCGCCTGATCGGAACCGTCGACCGCCACCACGATCGGTGCATCGAGTGTCATCGTCACCACACCTCTTCCCTCGCCGGCCGCCCAGATCAGCGACCAGCATAGCGCTCACCAGGACATTTCCGTCCACATCCAGTCTGCCACCGCCGCCGGTGCCGGCGGAGGGCCAAACGTCCGTGTCGGCTATTTCATAGCTGAGAAACAACGTGGGTGAGGCCACGCCGTCCACCGGCCCCGGCGCTCAGCCGAGGGTGGCGATCACCTCGTCGACCACGGTGCCCAGGGCCGCCGTGCGCTGCTCGCCGTTCGACAGGTCCTTGACCTCGATCACGCCCTCCTCGATCTCCCGTTCACCCAGGACGAGCGCCAGCCGCGCACCCGAACGGTCGGCGGCCTTCATCGCGCCCTTGAGCCCGCGGTCACCGTAGGCCAGGTCCACACTGATCCCGGCCGCACGCAACCGACCGGCCAGCGCAACGAGTTCGGCCTTCGCCGCCGCACCCATCGGCACCCCGAACACCTGGCAGCGGGCCGCCTCGGCATCCGCGACACCCTCGGCCCGCATCGCCAGGATCGTACGGTCCACACCGATTCCGAAACCGATACCCGACAGATCCTGTTTGCCGCCGATCTGCCGCATCAGCCCGTCGTAGCGGCCGCCCCCGCCGATCCCGGACTGCGCGCCCAAACCGTCGTGGACGAATTCGAAGGTCGTCTTGGTGTAGTAGTCGAGCCCGCGGACCAGCCGCGGATTGATCTCGTACGGAACGCCCAGCCGGGCCAGATGGCCCAGGACGATATCGAAATGCTCGCGCGCGGCATCGCTCAGATAGTCCAGCAGCAGCGGTGCGCCTGCAGTGGCCTCCTTGATCTCCGGCCGCTTGTCGTCGAGAACGCGCAGCGGGTTGATCTCTGCCCGCTTGCGCGTGGGCTCATCCAGGTCGAGGCCGAACAGGAACTGCTGCAGCGCCTCCCGATAGCGGGGCCGGGACTCGTCGTCGCCGAGCGAGGTGATCTCCAGCCGGAATCCCGACAGACCCAGCCGCCGATACCCCTCGTCGGCGATCGCGATCACCTCGGCATCGAGCGCCGGATCGTCCACGCCGATGGCCTCCACCCCGACCTGCTGCAACTGGCGATAGCGACCCTCCTGCGGCTTCTCGTAGCGGAAGAACGGCCCGGCGTAGCAGAGCTTGACCGGGAGCTGTCCCCGGTCCAGACCGTGCTGGATCACCGCCCGCATCACCCCGGCCGTACCCTCGGGCCGCAACGTCACCGACCGCCCCCCACGGTCGGCGAAGGTGTACATCTCCTTGCTGACCACGTCAGTGGATTCACCGACCCCCCGCGCGAACAAGCCGGTGTCCTCGAAGATCGGCAACTCGATGTGGCCGTAGCCGGCGCGGCGCGCGGCGTCGGTCAGCGTGTCGCGGACACGGCGGAAATCCGCCGACGCGGGTGGAAAATAATCCGGGATGCCCCGTGGTGCCTGGAATTCGGCGCTCACAGTCCGAATCGTCCCTTCTTCTCGGTCCCGATCCCGAGCAGGAACGGGTTGGTGGCGCGTTCAGCGCCGATCGAGGTCTGCGGCCCGTGACCGGGCAGCACCTGAGTCTCGTCGGGCAGCGGCAGCAGCTTCTTCTCGATCGATTCGAGCAACTGGTCGTGGTCACCACCGGGCAGATCGGTCCGGCCGATCGACCCCGCAAACAGTACGTCACCGGAAAAACAGACCGGAACCGTGGTGACCGCCGGATCGGCGGCATCCCCGGCACCGTCCACGGGTACCTCCACGTCGATGCCCAGCAACACCGAACCCCGCGTGTGGCCGGGTGCCAGATCGACCGTGAAGCGCAGACCGGCGATCTCCACCGTCTCACCGTCGACGAATTCGATGACCCGGCGCGGCTCGGTGAACACGGTGTCGCCGATCAGCTGACCCAACGCCCGACCCAACCCCATCCCGGGATCGGTGAGCATCGGACGGTCGGCGGTATGGATGTAGGCCGGGATCGCGAACTCGTCACACAACTCGGTGGCATTCCAGGTGTGATCGAGATGCCCATGGGTCAGCAGCACCGCCGCCGGGGTGAGGTCATGTTCGGCGAGCAACGCCCTGACCTGGGGCGCGGCGTCCTGACCGGGGTCGATGATGACCGCCTGCCCACCCGGCTGCGGGGCGAGCAGATAGCAGTTGGTCTGGAACATTCCGGCGGGAAACCCGGTGATCAGCATCGGCCCATTGTCGCAGGGCTCCGCGCGCGCGGGCCCGCCGGGTCGTCGGCGCCAGTACCCGCCGTGCCCGACTCTCAGGTAGTGCTGGCACACTGGCGAGTCGAGTAGCGCCGACGTCCACAGGGAGGGTTCACCAGCGTGTCGACCAATGAGGAGCGCCGACAAGCGGCCAAACGCAAACTGGAAGAGCGTTTGGAAAGCGAGCAGCGTGCCGCGCGCAAACGCCGGATGACCATCATCGGGGTCTCGGTGGCGGTGGTCGTCGTGGTGGCCGGAACCATCACCGGCCTGGTGGTCAAGAAGGTGTCCGACGACCGCGAGAAGGAACGCTGGACCGCGTGTGTGTGGGGTCCGCAGGAAGATCCGCAAACGCAGCCGGTGGACCCGCCCGCGCAGGTCCCGGCAGCCCAGCGCGCCGAATACCGCGAACAGGTCGTCGAGTACAACAAGCAGGTCGAGGATTACCTGGCAAAGAAGAGGTCCTCCCCCAAACCCGGCGACAAGCAGCTCAAAAAGGGCACCCTCGACGCGGTGTTCGACACCAACCAGGGCGCGATCCCGGTGACGCTCAAGCGTGAATCGGCCCCGTGCAACACCGGTGCCATCGAAACGCTGATCAGGGCGAAGTTCTTCGACAACACCAGCTGCCACCGGATGACCTCGAGTGCGACGCTGAAGGTCCTTCAGTGCGGTGACCCCAGCGGCACCGGCATGGGTGGGCCCGGCTGGACCAGCCCCGACGAACCGCCCACCGGCCTCAAGGCCTCCGGCACCCCCAACGCGATGGGACAACAGGCCGTCACCTATCCGCGCGGCACCATCGCCATCGCCAACAACGGACAGGCCAACTCCGGGTCGAGCCAGTTCTTCCTGGTCATCGGTGACACCACCCTGCCCGCCGACTACGCGGTCGTCGGCACCGTCGGCGACGCCGGTCTCGCCGTGCTCGACAAGGTCGCCAAGGGCGGTATCGTGCCCGGCGCGTCCGGCAGCAAAGAGGACGGCGCACCGAAACTGCCGGTCAACATCGCCACCGCAACCATCAAGGACTGACCGCCCCATCCGGCCGTCGTCGACGCGAGCCTCGAAACCACACGAGACGACATGCTCATCTCACCGGGTTTCGAGGCTCGTCGCTGACGCTCCTCACACCTCAACCAGCGACAACCCGCCGGTTGAGGTATGAGCCTACGAGCCCCGAAACCACGCACGACGACGATGTCGGTTCGCGCCTATGCGGCCGAGGTGACGCGGTAGACGTCGTAGACGCCTTCGACGTTGCGCACCACGTTCAACACGTGACCGAGGTGTTTGGGATCGCCCATCTCGAAGGTGAACTTGCTGACCGCCACCCGGTCGCGGCTGGTGGTGACCGATGCGGACAGGATGTTGACCCGTTCGTCGGCGAGCACCTTGGTCACATCCGACAGCAGCCGATGCCGGTCGAGCGCCTCCACCTGGATGGCGACGAGGAACACCGACTCCGGTGACGGCGCCCAAGTGACCTCGACGATCCGCTCGGGCTGATCGCGCAGGGCACTGACGTTGGTGCAGTCGGTGCGGTGCACACTGACCGCGCCGCCGCGCGTCACGAAACCCATGATCTCGTCACCGGGAACCGGGGTGCAGCATTTGGCGAGCTTGGCCACCACGCCCTCGATACCGGCGACGATGACACCGGCGTCGCCACCTCGGCGCCCGCGCGTCGGCAGCGTCGACGGTGTGGACCGTTCGGCGATCGCGTCGACCGCGTCGTCGATGCCGCCGAGAACGGCGACGAGCCGGTTGACAACATGGCGCGCCGATACATGGTTCTCCCCGACCGCCGTGTACAGGGCGCTGACGTCGGCATACCGCAGTTCCTTGGCGATCGCCGCCATCGATTCGGCGTTCATCAGCCGCTGGATCGGCAACCCGCCGCGGCGGACCTCCTTGACGATGGCGTCCTTGCCGGATTCGAGCGCCTCCTCGCGGCGTTCCTTGGCGAACCACTGCCGGATCTTGGCCTTGGCGCGCGGGGACACCACAAAGCTCTGCCAGTCCTTGCTGGGGCCGGCGTTGGGCGCTTTGGAGGTGAAGACCTCCACGACCTCGCCGTTCTCCAGAGTGCGTTCGAGGGCGACGAGCCGGCCGTTGACGCGGGCACCGATACACCGGTGGCCGACCTCGGTGTGCACCGCGTAGGCGAAATCGACGGGCGTCGACCCGGCCGGCAGGGTGATGACATCCCCCTTGGGGGTGAACACGAAGATCTCGCGGGCCGCCAGATCGAACCGCAACGACTCCAGGAACTCACCCGGGTCGGCGGCCTCCCGCTGCCAGTCGAGCAGCTGGCGCATCCACGCCATGTCGTCGACCTCGGCGATGTCGGACTTCTTACTGCCCCTGGCGCGGTAGCCGCTCTCCTTGTACCGCCAGTGCGCGGCGATGCCGAATTCGGCGGTGCGATGCATCTCCTGCGTCCGGATCTGCACCTCCAGGGGTTTGCCCTCGGGACCGATGACGGTGGTGTGCAGCGACTGGTACACCCCGTAGCGCGGCTGGGCGATGTAGTCCTTGAACCGTCCGGCCATCGGTTGCCACAGCGAATGCACCACACCGACCGCTGCATAGCAGTCGCGCACCTCGTCACACAGGATGCGCACACCCACCAGGTCGTGGATGTCGTCGAAGTCGCGGCCCTTGACGATCATCTTCTGATAGATCGACCAGTAGTGCTTGGGCCTGCCCTCGACCACCGCGGTGATGCGGGTGGCGGCCAGGGCGTTGGTGATGTCGGCGCGCACCCGCGCCAGATATGTGTCACGCGAAGGTGCCCGGTCGGCCACCAGGCGCACGATCTCCTCATACTTCTTCGGGTGCAGGATCGCGAACGAGAGGTCTTCGAGCTCCCACTTCACCGTGGCCATACCGAGCCTATGCGCCAGTGGGGCAATGACTTCCAGGGTTTCGCGGGCTTTTCGGGCCTGCTTCTCCGGCGGCAGGAACCGCATGGTGCGCATGTTGTGCAGCCGGTCGGCCACCTTGATCACAAGCACCCGCGGATCGCGGGCCATCGCGATGATCATCTTGCGGATGGTCTCGGCCTCGGCCGCGCTGCCGAGTGCCACCTTGTCGAGTTTGGTGACCCCGTCGACCAGATGGGCCACCTCGGCACCGAACTCCGCTTCTAGCTGCTCCAGCGAATACCCGGTGTCCTCGACCGTGTCGTGCAGGAGGGCGGCGATCAGGGTGGTGGTGTCCATCCCGAGGTCGGCGAGGATGGTGGCCACCGCGAGTGGATGGGTGATGTACGGGTCGCCCGATTTACGGTTCTGGCCCGCATGCCGTTCGTCGGCGACATCGTAGGCGCGTTGCAGCTTGGCGATATCGGCCTTGGGGTAGATGTCGCGGTGCAGGGTGACCAGCGGTTCCAGGACCGGACGCACCTGACTGCGGGTCGCGGTCATCCGCCGGGCCAGTCGGGCCCGCACCCGGCGTGATGCCGACGACGGCACCGGCTCGTCCCGCACCTGTTCGTCCCGGGTCTCGCCCGGCTGCTCGTCGGCGTCCGGCGGCTCCACGGCGCCGGCGGACATCGCCACGGTGTCTGTGTCCTCTGCCATGCCGTCTCCTTCAGCCGGTGTGCCGTTGCGCGGCGTATATCTGTCCGGTCCCGCACGCCCCGCCCACCGGATCGGCGCGGTGAACCGGTCGGCCCGAACACATCGTCACAGTCTAGTCGGCGACCAGTGCGTGCACCTCGATGTCGGGGCCGATGCCCTCGGCGATGGTGGCCCGGCCGCCCAGGGCCGCCAGTTCCATGATCACCGACACGCGCACCACATGCGCACCCGCCTCACGCAGCAGTGTCGCCGCCGCGACCGCGGTACCGCCGGTGGCCAGGACGTCGTCGACGAGCAGCACCCGCCGACCCGCCAGGTCGAGGCCGTCGGCCGGAATCTCCAGTGCCGCTGTGCCGTATTCGAGGCTGTAGCTGACGGTGCGCACGGGCGGTGGCAGCTTGCCCTGTTTGCGTACCGCCAGCACCCCGACGCCCAGATCCCGCGCCACCGCCCCGCCGAGCAGGAAGCCCCGGGCGTCGATACCGCCCACCAGATCGACCTCGGGGCACCCGTGCGCCAGGGCGCCGATGATCGAGGAGAATCCGGCCGGTTCGGCGAACACCGGGGTCAGATCCTTGAACTGCACCCCGGGACTCGGGAAGTCGGCGACGAGTCTGGTGTGGCGGGCGATGGCCGCCCGCGCCTCATCGAGTGGATGCTGTGCGCTGCCGGTGCGACGGTCGTCGGAGGGGGTCACCGGCGAACTGTAGCAAGAGCGCGCCATCGGTGTACGAGCCCGGACCGGCTCATTCGGTGAGCACCCAGCGGTCCATATTCCATCCGGTGCCGTTGCGTCCATGACCGGGCACCACGTGCCGCACGCGCTCGCCCGAGCGGTACACGCGCGCGGTGACGACCAGTGGGATCGACAGTATCGACGACCAGGCGCCGGTCTCGATGGTGCGGAATGCCTCGAGTTGACCGGTCGCCGAGGTGACGACGCCGAGCCGGTCGACCGCCTGCGACACCTGCGGATCGTCCGCGCCGCCGAGGTTGAGTGGGTCCCCGGTGCGCAGACGGTAGGCGTCGCGGATCGGGCTGGCCGCACCCGACGCGGCGAATCCGGCTCCGCTGCTGATGAGCAGCGCGTCGGCCCGCCTGCCCAGCGCGCTCGGCGACAGCGTATCGGTGCCGACGTCTGCCACCGTGATTCCGGCCTTGCGGCATTCGTTGGCGATCAACGCCACCAACGCCTTGTCGCGGGCGTGCGGGGTGCGGTAGCCGATCCGTACGGTCAGTCGGTTCCCGCCGCTGCCGATCCCGGGCACACCCGATGCGGACGCATCGTCGAGCAGGGCCCGCGACCGGATGATGTCGGGACGGGAGTAGCGCAGCCCGACCTGGTCGTTCAGCTGTGCGGCGAAACTGTGCGAAGGCAGCAGGGTGCGCAGATTCCACATCGGTGATCCGCCGCCGAATTGTTTGGCGATGGCGGGGCGGGGCACGCACAACGCGAAGGCCTGACGCACTCGCGGGTCGGCGAACACACCGCGCTGGGCGAGCACCAGTTCGTCGACCGACAGCGAACTGCCCGAGGTGGGGTTGTCTGCGGCCGGGGCCGCGGTCGAGGTGAGGTCGGCGATCTCGCCGATGACGATGCCGGCGGCCACGTCGGCGACATCGAAATCGCCCGAGACCAGGGCGGCCAGATCGTGCCGTGCGCCGCGGATCGCGATCCGCGTGGCCGTGGGCGCATCGGCCCACCAGGTATCGTTGGGGACCAGCACGAGACCTTCGTCGGTGTCGGCGGTGGCCACGCGGTACGGTCCGGACGCCGGGAAGTCGGCCGGGTCCAGATCACCGTCGGGAATGGTGAAACCGGTGTTCCACGCCGTGGCGAGTTTGCGGACGGCCGCGGTGTTGTTGCCGCGGATCGCCCCGACGATGTCGGCCACGCCCGCCTTGCGGGCCACCACGTGCGCCGGCAGCAGCGTTCCGGCGCCGAACAACGACAACCAGTCCCGGTAGACGCGACCGGCCGCGAACACGACGGTCGCGGCCTTGGCGCCGGCGGCGCAGTCGACGCGGCGGATGTCGCGGTACCCGGCGGTGGTGGCCGGGGTGAACCCGGGGAATCGGCCGCTCATCGCCGCCCACGCCAACAGCAGGTCGTCGCAGTCCAGCGGTGTGCCGTCGGAGAACGCCGCCTCCGGGGCGAAGGCGTACCGGAGGGTCAGCGGGGCCTGCTCGGTGACGGTGACCGTGCCCACGTCTCGGTCGGGCATCACCTGGCCGCGATCGCCGAGCAGACTGAATCCGGGCAGCACCCTGGTCAGCGCCATCAACGAACCGTCGGCGTTGCCGGCGACGGTGTTCGCGTTGTAGGTGGTCAGGCCCGCATCGACGATGTAGTCGATGGTCGGTGGACGGTCCTCGCCCGAGCAGCCGGTCACCAGTCCGGCACCGGTGACGAGACCGACCATCAGGGCCAGCAGCCGTACCGCGGTCCGCCCAGGTCTTTCTGTCATAACCGCGACGTTATCGGCTCTGGCCCCGGCTCCTGCGTTTCCCGGACGGTACCGCCGTGTCGCCGCCACCGGTCCGGGCCCCGCGACCGGCACCGACGGTGCGGACCCGGCGGTTGGTGGAGACCGGTTCACCGGCCTCGATACGGGCACGACGCTCAAGCACCTTGCGGGTGTGCGCCTTGACGTCCGAACGCATCTCCTTGAGCGTCACCAGCAGCGGCGCGGCCAGGAAGATCGACGAGTAGGCGCCGACAATCACGCCGACGAACTGGATCAGTGCCAGGTCCTTGAGCGTGCCGACGCCCAGCATCCACACCGCGATCACCATCAGTGCGATGATCGGCAGCACCGAGATGACGGTGGTGTTGATCGATCGCATGAGGGTCTGGTTGACCGCCAGGTTGGCCTGTTCGGCGTAGGTGCGGCGGGTGGTGCGCAGGAAGCCGCGGGTGTTCTCCGAGACCTTGTCGAAGACCACCACCGTGTCGTAGATGGAGAAGCCCAGGATGGTCAGCAGGCCGATCACCGTCGCCGGCGTCACCTCCCAGCCGACGATCGAATAGATGCCGGCGGTGAACACCGTGTCCAGAAACAGTGAGGCCATCGCCGCGATCGACATCTCCCGGTCGAAACGGACCGCGATGTAGACGAAGACGATCACCAGGAACACCACGAGCGCGATGATCATCTTCTCGGTGATCTCGCTGCCCCAGGTGGAGCTCACATCCGAGGAGGAGACGTCGTCGGCCGTGATCGACCCGCTGAACGCCTCGGCGAGCGCGGTGGTGATCGCGATGGTCTCGTCCTGGGTCAGATGTTCGGACCGCAGCTGGATGGTGGCGCTCGAGCCGCTGCCGGCCGACTGCACCGTCTCCGGTTCCTTGCCGAAGGTGTCTGAGTAGACGGTTTCGACGGCGTCGCGGGTGACCTCGGACGAGGCGGGCAGCGCGATCTGGGTGCCGCCCTCGAAGTCGATGCCGAAGGTGAACCCGCGCAGCCCGATCGACAATCCGCAGATGGCGATCATGATCAGTGTCACGATGTACCAGGTGCGGCGTTTGCTGATGATGTCGAAGGCGCCGGTGCCGGTGTACAGGCGCGAGAAGAACGACCGGTTGGTGTCGGCGACGAAATCGGCCTCCGACGCGCCGGTGTGCTCGCCCGCCGCGTCCCCGGTCGAACCCCCGTCGGAAAGCCGGGGATCGGCGCTGTCACTGATGTTGTCGGGGGTGGTCACCGGACCGCTCCTTCTGCTGCTTCGGCGGCCTTGGCCGTTGCCTGTGCACGTGCGGCCGCCCTGCGCTCGGCGGCGACCTCACTGACCGCGCCGAGACCGTTGACGTTCGGCCGGGACAGCAACGGTGACCGGGTGGCGAGCACCACCAGCGGATGGGTGACCAGGAACACCACCACGACGTCGAGCACGGTGGTCAGGCCCAGGGTGAACGCGAAACCACGGACCTCACCGATCGCCAGGATGTAGATGACGACCGCGGCGATGAGACTGACCATGTTTCCGGTCCAAATGGTGCGCCGCGCACTGACCCAACCGCGCGGCACGGCCGATCTGAACGTTCGGCCCTCGCGTATCTCGTCCTTGATGCGTTCGAAGTAGACGACGAACGAGTCGGCGGTCATACCGATACCGATGATCAGACCGGCGATACCGGCCAGGTC
>Ga0116175_1002532_pt1 | contig 10999 bp, 7 predicted proteins | sample AD_UKC125_MetaG_FD_89802 | JGI IMG/M metagenome (GOLD analysis project Ga0116175, IMG submission 89802) | Active sludge microbial communities of municipal wastewater-treating anaerobic digesters from USA - AD_UKC125_MetaG | ecosystem: Engineered > Bioreactor > Anaerobic > Digestate | place: USA... | reverse complement strand
GGTGAGCATGAGGCCTCCGGCAGTAGCGGGTGATTCGACACCACTTCCTCTACTGCGGAGGCCTCACCTCACGCTCGGCGACACACCGAACACCACATCCGTCACTTTCGCAACAGGCCCTAGTTGCTGAACTGTGATATCGGTGGGCCCCGTGGGGCTGACCCACAACCTCCGGTCTACGGAAAGCCTCTGCTCAGCGAGGCCGCAATGGGCCGATGACCGCGGGAATGCAGCGCGTAGTAGGTGGTCGCTAGTCGGAAGTGGTGTGACCCCACACGTGTCCCGTACGTGGCCGGCCGGGGATGATCTCAGTAGTACTCGCGGACGTAGGCGAGGGCCTTCTCGTAGACGTCGTTGTCGCGGATCTTGAACTGGACGTACAGGGTCTGGCGCAAGGCTTTGCGGACCTCTTGGTCGCCGGCGATGGTGGACTGCCAACCGTCGAAGCGGACGCCGCGGACGACCTCGTCGATACGGTCGACGACGTTGGAGACGATGATCGGGGTCTCGTCGCCCTTGAGGGCCTCGAAGAGTTCGGTGAGGGCGGCCTTGCCCTTCTCTTCGCGCGGGATGAGCTCCTCGGCCTTCTCGGCGGCGACGGTGTCCTTGGCCAGCTCCAGGAGCTCGCGGAGGAAGTCGAGGCTGGATTGCTGGATGTCGGCGTACTTCTCGCGGAGGGCGTTGAGTCGCTGACCGAGCTCGATGAAGACCGGGTTGTTGAGGTGGCGGGCGATGCGGGCGGTGATCTGCTTTTCGATCTCCTTGGTGGGCACGTCCTTGCGTTTGCCGGTCATCAGGTCTTCGATGGTCTGGGCATCGAGGACGATGGCGTCTGCGCCCTGGGGGATCTCGACTTGGATGTTCTCGTTGATCAGTTCGATGGTCTTGGCGCCCAGCGCGTGCCATACGAGCCGGCCGGTGATGTCGGCGGGCCGCACGGACTCGTAGACGTCGGTAAGCCATTTGTAGTCGTCGCGGTGCGGCGTGAGCATCGGGTCCGGACTGAGCGCCTCCCACAGCTGAGACACCACGCTGTACGCCGACCCAAAAGCGTCCTTCACAGTGTCGTCGGCGATCGCCGCCTGGGCTTGGATCAGCCCCTCGTAGCCGCCGATGGTGCGGTCTACGCCAGGGAAGAATGCCAGCGCGGTCGCCATCGCCGGGGCAAGCTGCTTCTTCAGCTCCTCGATGTTGGAGATGACCTTGAGAACGGTGGTCTCGTCGAATGCAAGGGACTTGGCGACATCGTCGAAGATCCCGAGGTAGTCCACGATCAGGCCGTGGGTCTTGTTCGGTGGATAGACCCGGTTGGTGCGGGTGATCGCCTGGAGGAGGGTGTGCTCCTTCAGCGGCTTGTCGAGGTACTGCGTCTGAAGGATCGGCGCATCGAACCCGGTGAGGAGCTTCGCGGTGACGATGAGGATCTTGAGCGGGTCAGCAGGGTCGTTGAAGCGGGCGACGACCTGCTCCAGCTCCTCGGCTCCGGGCGTCCACGCCGCCCACGCGGCCGGGTCGGTGCGCGACTTCGACATCACGATGGTCGATGCCTCGGGCCGGAGCATGGTGTCGAGCGCGTCCTTATAGGCAACGCATGAGGCCTTGTCGTAGGCGACGAGCTGTGCCTTGAACCCCTCCGGCTCGACTTTGGTGGTGAAGTGTGCAAACACGTCTGCGGCGACCTGGCGGATGCGGTCGGGTGCCTTGATGAGTACCTCGATGGAGGCGGCCTTCTTCGACAGGGTGATCTTCTCGCCCTCGGTGAGGTTGCGGGCATCAGCGAGCTCCTCGAAGGCGGCATCGATCTTCTCCTGGTCGAGGTGGATCTCCGACAGGCGGGGCTCGAAGTGCAGCGGCAGGGTTGCGCCGTCGCGGATGGAGTCCTGGAAGGTGTAGCGCGACAGGTAGCCACCCTCGTCCTCGGGCGACCCGAACCACATGAACGTGTTGCGGTCGCGTTTGTTGATTGGCGTGCCGGTGAGCCCGAACAGGAACGCGTTGGGCAGGGCCTCGCGCATCTTCTGTCCATAGTCGCCCTCCTGGGAACGGTGAGCCTCGTCGACCATCGCGATGATGTTGTGCCGGTCGTCCAGCACTCCGTCGGCCTCGCCGAACTTGTGGATCGTCGTGATGATGATCTTGCGCGCGCCCTGGCTCAGCAGCGTCTGGAGCTCCTTGCGGGAGTCCGTCGACACAAGACCTGGCACGTCGGAGGCGTTGAACGTGCCGGTGATCTGGGTGTCGAGGTCGATCCGGTCGACGACGATCAGGATCGTCGGGTTGGTCAGCTCTGCCATCGCCCGCAATTTCAGGGCGGTGAACACCATCAGCAGCGACTTGCCCGACCCCTGGAAGTGCCAGATCAGGCCCTGCTTGACCTTCCCGTGCAGGACTCGCTGCACGATCAGGTTGGTCGCCTGGAACTGCTGGAACCGGGCGATCAGCTTGATCTTGCGGTGCTTCTTGTCGGTGGCGTAGATCGTGAAGAACCGCAGGAAGTCCAGCACGGCGGCCGGCCTGAGCACCCCGTTAACGGCGTCCTTGACAACCTCCAGCCCGAGCTTCGCCGCCGCGTCGGGATCGGTCTTATCTTCCCGCCAGGGCCCCCACAGCTCGACCGGCATCCCGACCGTGCCGTAACGAAAGTCCTTACCCTCCGTGGCGAACGAGAACACGTTGGGCACAAAGAACTGCGGCACGCTCGCCTCGTAGTCGTCGTGCACCTGTGCGGCCCCGTCGATCCACGAGTAGGCCCCTCGGATCGGGGTCTTCGCCTCACCCACCACCAGCGGAAACCCGTTGCACCACAGAACCACATCGAACCGCTTCCCGACCCGACCGACCTGAAAGGTCACCTCGGTCGCGACCACCCAGTGGTTCGATGAGTCGTCCTCGGGATGCTCGAAGTCAATGAGCCTGACCGTGGTGTGCTCACCGTGCGGACCGAAGGGCATCGACTTCTGCCCGGTTAGCCACGCCATGAGTTCCTCGTTCGCTACGACGGGGTGCGGCGCAGCCCGTGCCGAGATCAGAATCGCGCGCAGCGTGTGGATGACCTCGTCAGCCTTCCTCGGGTCCGCCTCGATCTCCGGATTGAGCCGGATCAACGCGGCTCTGACCGAACCCTCCAGCAACACCTCGTCCGGACGACGCGGAAGCCCGTTTCCCGGCACGAACTGAACGTCGAGCGACTTCACCAGATCGCGTAAAAAGTCGCGGACCGTATTCGCCTCGCTGAACAGGCCCATCAGTTGCCTCCAAAGACATCGATCAGGACGGCAGTTCGAAGGCCTGTCAACGATGTGACTTCGTGGAGCACGCCGTCACGGAAGTCGCCGATTGTGCGATAGGCAGCACCCACGCGCCGCTCGGCGCCATGAGGCAGATCAGGAAAGGCGACCCCGCCGACGATCTGTTGATTGAGTGACGGGACCACTCCGCCGTTGCTGGAGCGAGCAAGCTGTGTCTCGGCGAGCACCGCTAGCAGATACGCAGGGTCGATTGCGTGAGGTCGGATGATTAGATGGTTCTCGTCTACGAGTGCAGGCGCAGCGAGCGCCCGGCGCCGTTCGAGATGGATCGCGGCACCGACCCGCGCAGTCACGACGGTACCTGCGGGGAGAACGTCCGCTGATAGCGCTGCCACGTCATCGGCCGTCACCCACCCGCCCGGATTTGTCAGGTAACGCTCGTTTCCTGGCCGATCAAGATCAGCGACCTTGAAGAACGGCACGTCACCTGCCCGCCCATCCTGCATGCTTTTGGGGTAGTTCTGGCCATTGCGGACGGTCGCAACATCACGCACGTACTTCACAGCCCGCCGGGATCCGCGGAGGTCTTCGATCAGCATCGTGGCAGCCTCCCTGAGCTTCGCGGCTACATTGACGAGCTGAAGCCGGTGCCGCTCAATCGACCAGAGGAGGTCGGCGATGCGCATCTGCTCATCGAAGGGCGGAAGTTCGAACTCGAAGCTGGCGAGGTCGCGCCAGTTGGTGCGTGGCGAGAGCGAGCCGGCCGAGGTGCCGAGGGCGTGGTCGAAGAACTCGTTGGACTGGACGAGGAACGGCAGGAACTCTCCGAGGATCTGCGTCTCGTCGGCCTCGAAGGTGTAGATGTCGCCGGAGCAGATGGCATCAAACTCGGCGAAGGCGACCTTGCGCTGGTAGGCACGGCGCTTGCCGAAGAGTGTCTGTCCCGGCCTCACGCGGCGGGTGAAGGTGGTGCCGTCTTCGGTCGATCCCCAGCGGCTGATCTTCAGCTCACCGGGGTCCAGGTGCTCCATTGCGATGATCCGGCCGATGCCCGCTGCGTCGAGGTTGCGAATCGTTTCGTTGGCATTGCGGACAACGTCTCCGAAGGCGACGCGCTTCCACGCGGACTTGTCGAGTTTCAGAGTCATGCCGATACCCCCGCTCGCAGGAGCGCGAGCACGTCGGTGATAGCCCCGTCGGACGCGGAAGCGGCGGCGCGCCAGGTAGCGACGGCATGGGTGACGTCGACCTGCTCGCCTTCAGCGGCGGCCTTGGCACCGATGACGTACAGCGGGATGGCGAGGCTGTAGGCCTTCTCGGCGATCTGGTCGAGGGTCGCGATGGCGGTGAACTGATCGATGTCAGTGAAGTCTCGATAGGCGTCGAGGATCCTCTGCTGATGGGTAGCACGCAGGAACGATTGAGCCTGTTCACGCGCGACCTCGTTTACCGCATTGACGAACAGCACCTTGCCCTGGTGTTCGGCGGGCTTGGTGGCGCGCAGGGTGACGACGACGGCCTCCATCGGGCTGTTGTAGAACAGGCCGGCACCGAGGCCCAACACGCACTCGATGAGGTCGGACTTCACCAGCGCCTCGCGCAGTGCGACTTCCTCGCGGCGGAACAGGACGCCGTGGGGGAAGAGGATCGCGGCGCGGCCGGTCTTGGGGTCGAGACTCTTGGCGATGTGCTGGAAGAAGGCGTAGTCGGCGCGGCCTTGGGGCGGCACTCCCCACACGTTGCGGCCGTAGGGGTCTTTGGCGAAGGCGTCTCGGTTCCAGGCCTTGATGGAGTAGGGCGGGTTGGCGAGGACGACGTCGAAGGTCTTCAAGCCGCCCTTGGCGTTGAGGAACGCAGGCCGGGCGAGGGTGTCGCCGTGGGCGATGTGGCCGTCGGTGATGCCGTGCAGGAACAGGTTCATCCGGGCGATCGCGGAGGTCCCGTAGTTGAGCTCCTGGCCGTGGAGGCGGACGCTGCGCCACTCCCTGTCTTGGCGTTTGAGCTCGGCCACGGTGGAGATGAGCATGCCGCCGGTGCCACAGGTGGGGTCGTAGACCGTTTCACCTGGCTGGGGTTCGAGCATCAGCGTCATGAGGTGCACGAGCGTGCGGTTGGTGTAGAACTCCTGAGCGGTGTGGCCGGAGTCGTCGGCGAACTTCTTGATGAGATACTCGTATCCGTTGCCGAGTTCGTCCTCGGGCAGGTTCGCGATCGAGAGGGTCTTCGTCGAGAAGTGCTCGATCAGGTCCGCGAGGGTCGCGTCGGGCAACAGGTTCTTGTTGCCCCAGTCACCGTCACCGAACACGCCGGGCAGAGTGTCCGGATTCGCGGACTCGATCGCTCGCATCGCCTTGAGGATCGTGGCACCGATGTTGTCGGTGACTGAGCGGACGTCGTCCCAGTGGCACCCGTCGGGGATGGCGAAGCGGTGGTTCTCGGGGAGGTCGGCGAGTTCGTCGTCGTCGTCGTAGGTCTCCATCGCGGCGGCGTGCTCTTCGTCATACACGTCGGAAATCCGCTTCAAGAATACGAGCGGGAAGATGTACTGCTTGTAGTCGCCGGCGTCGATTAGGCCGCGCAGCACGATCGCCGCGCCCCACAGGTAGGTCTCCAACTCCCGCTGGGCGATCTGCTTAGTCATGCCGGTAGCCCCCATTTGGCCAGCTCTGCTTCGAGCGCGGCGCGGGTTTCCTGGGCGGCGGTCTGCGCGGCTTCGAGGGTGGCGAGAGCGTCGGCGAATGTGAGCTTCTCGCCGGTGTCTGCGGGTGCGACGTAGAGGTGGAGGTTGAGGTTGAAGGCGTTGCCTTCGATCTCGTTGAGCGTGGCGACGTGGGCGCGCCCGTCGATGTCGGCGAACCCGGCGTACGCCTCGAACAGCTTGCTCGCGTGTTCGGGCTCCAGGGTGTTCTGGTTGCGGCCCTTCTTCATCAGGTCCTCGCCGTTGATAAAGAGAACCTGGCCCTTGCGGTCGGCCGGTTTCTCGTGGCGGAGGATCAACACACACGCGGCGAGGCCGGTGCCGTAGAACAGGTTCGGCGCAAGGCCGATGACGGCTTCGATCTTGTCCGCCTTGAGGGCGTGCGTGCGGATGCGCGCCTCGGCTCCTTGGCGGAATAGCGCGCCCTGCGGGAGGACGACCGCGACCCGGCCGGCCTTGGGGTTGGCGGAGGTGAGCATGTGTTGGACCCACGCCCAGTCCGCGTACCCTTTCGGCGGGACCCCGCCGAGTTGGCTGCGGCCCCACTTGTCGGATGCCCACTCGACCTCGCCCCATGCCTTGAGCGAGAACGGCGGGTTGGCGACCACACAGTCGAACTGCGCCAAGTGGTTGCCGGTGAAGAAGGCCGGGTTTCGCAGGGTGTCCTCGCGGACGATCTTGAAGTCCTCGACACCGTGGAGCAGCAGGTTCATCCGGGCGATGCCAGAGGTGGCGAGCACCTTCTCCTGACCGTAAAGCCTGCCCCAGAGGGTCTTAGGGTTGCCGCCCCTCGCCTTCACGTGCTCGATGACCTCGATCAGCATGCCGCCCGTCCCGCACGCCGGATCGTACACGGACTCGCCCTCGCGCGGGTCGAGGATGTTGATGAGCAGGCCAACCACCGAGCGCGGCGTGTAGTACTCACCGGCCTTCTTGTTCGAGGCGTCGGCGAACCGCTTGATGAGGTACTCATATGCGTTGCCAAACACGTCCGGCGTGACGTTGGCATTGCTCAACGTCCTGGTCGAGAAGTGCTCGATCAGGTCGGCCAGCTTGCGGTCGGGGAGCTTGTCCTTATTGGTCCAGTTGGCGTTACCGAAGATGCCGTACAACGTCTCCGGGTTGGCCTTCTCGATCTCCCGGAATGCGGTCTGCAAGGCGGTGCCGATGTTCTGGGTCTTCTCCCGCACGTCCGACCACAGGTTGCCCTCGGGGATCGCAAACCTGTGGTTCTCCGCGAAGGTTGCGTACTCGTGGTCGCCGCCCGACTCGTCCAACGCCGCCTCGAACTCCTCCACGTAGACGTCGCTGAGGCGCTTAAAGAACATGAGCGGGAAGATGTAGGCCTTGAAGTCCGCCTGGTCGATGCTTCCCCGCAGCAGGTCCGCAGCCTTGGCGAGGTACTGCTCAAGTTCCGTGAGGTTCAAGCGTCCAGCTGGGGCTGAAGGCTCTTGGCCCGGGCTCGGCTCCACGACCACCGCTACCAATCTCCTCTACCAGTTGCTCAACATCACTTCGGTCTCCCCCGTCATGGACGGTAGTCGACAGGTGCAACACCGGCCCTCAGGTCCCCTGAAGAGGTGCGCGGCGCGCCGCCCAGTCACGTAGCGTGGTCGAGCTGAACGGCAGCACGGCCCGAAGCAGGAAGAGCGCCCGTTGCCGACGGGGGGTCAGCTGTCCGTTGGCGGTGCCCTACTGCGCGGCCGAGGACGGCGCGCCAGCGCCGCCCGCAGGCTGCCGCGGCGCGAAGCGCCGCCTTGATCCAGTAGAGGTGAATTCGGCAAGAGATCGCTTGGGGGACGTTGAGGACGCCGCAGCTGGCAGTCCACTTCGCCCAGTTAGCCCGGCGACTCAGCGCGCCCACTGTGCCCATCCTTGCGACCGCCGCCAAGGCACCGGTTCGTCGGTAGCAGTCGCACCTGTCGGTGCCGTCTGGTTGCATGCCTGCGTGAGCGATGATCAACAGACGCCCGAGGAGGCCGAGGCGCAAGCCGGGGATGGGAGCGTGGGTCAGTTCGTCATGCTCTGGGTGAGTGCCATTCTCGACAGTGGTGCCTGGGCGCTCGCGATGGCAACCTCGACGCCGGAACTCCGCCTCGCGAGGGCACAAGCCTGGGTCATGAACGCTCAGAGGACCGGTCAAGCGGATGGCTTTGATCGCGACGCTCTCGCTGCGTCGCTCGCCGCAGTTGACGAGAGTCACGCGCTGTGGTCTGACTACGCTGCTGCTGAGGTCCAGGGTTTCCGAGAAGTGTGGGGCGACGTTGGCAACCATCTGGCCGTTGGATCACGTCCACGTCCATTGGACCCCGACCACGAGCTCGTGCTCGTGGTGGACTATCGAACGGTGCCAAATGACGAGCAAGCTCACGGAGACCACGTCGCAAAGGTGGTCGACTCTCCCACTGAGATTGCGGCCTTTCCCTTCGTGGTGCGGCACTACGAGGGCGGGCGATTCCTGATCGCCAGCCACAACGGGCCCGACAACATGCCAGCACCGGGTTGGCCACCGCAGCTTTGATCACCCCTCGTCGACCGAAGGAGACCGTTGCTCGATTTTGATGCGACCCGTCAACCCGTGCGCCCGCACGAACTGACTTCGCTGGTGCGAGCGATCGAAGGTGCCCACTCCTCTGACGAGCAGGACTGGCTCGAGTGGAAGTCCGGGCTCGATCTGGGCAGTAAGACCCACTTGGCATCTATCGCCCGTTGCATTCTGGCGTTGAGCAACCGGGACCCGGCGATCGCCAGCGACGCGGTCGAGGGCTACGGGTACATGGTCATTGGGGTCGAACCGGGCAGAGCAGAGGGCGTTGCCGTGCGCGACAACGCGGATCTCGATCGTGATCTGCAGAGGCTCCTGGGTCAGGACGGCCCGCGCTGGCGCCCACTGTGGGTTGAGTACGCCAACGTGTCGATACTCGTCGTCGAGGTGTCACCCCCTCGTCCCGGAGATCCGATCTTCGTAGCGCAGAGGAGCAGCGAGGGACTGAGCGAAGGTGCCGTCTACGTCCGTCACCGGGCACGCAGCCAACCTGCGACCGCTGCGGACATACGGGTGCTCAGTGAGCGGCTCCAATCGGCGGGGCACACCCTGAGACTCTCTTTAGCGCCGTCGGGGGACGAAGCCTCCCTATGCCCAGTTCAGGATGCGTCACGGGAGGTCGCGGAATACGTCGCCGCCAGCGCGAAAGACCTTCTGGACTTCCTGCCCAAGCCAGAGATGAAGTCGACGCGATTGGGTGACTTCAAACCCGACCTGTCTGCGCTCCTCGGCATGGACAAGGTGAGTGTCAGCTCGCTGAGCAGCTTGGTCAACATCCAAGAAGAGACGCGTACAGAGGACGAGTACCGCGCCGAAGTGGCGGCCTACGCATCGGACCTCGCCCGGGGGATGCAAGATGTTCTGGACCACATCGCGGCTCAATACCTCGTGCCGCTGTGTCTGCGGCTGGCGAACCTGACCGACAGCAACTACGAGGGCCTCCGGGTGGAGGTTCACCTCGAAGGTGACGTTCGAGCAACTGAACCAGTTGATATGGACGCGTCCTTCGGCTATCTGTTGCCAACCCCGCCGAGAAAGTGGGGGCCTTATGAGAGGTCGCCCATCGGCATCCGCAACTTCGGGCTGGCGGGGAGCTACATGCCTCGCCAAGCTCCCGGGAGCACGCTGCGCATCGAGAACGGAGGTTCTGCGACCCTTACCTTCCCAACGTTGCATCTTCGACCTCGTGCTGTAGAAGAGCTGGACGCGGTCATCGTGCTTGCGCCCGAGGGCATGGAGACCATCCATGCGCGCTGGACCGCTACGGCAACGAACATCGAAGGTGTGGCTGGGGGTGCCTTCGAATTTTCGCTAATGGGCGAGCCCTTCGACTGCTGGGACGCACTCGTCACAGAGTGGAGTCTTTAGTCTCATATTCGTGCATCGCGAAGTCGACGGTGGCCGAGGAGGTGGCACGCCTCCTCGACCCCAGTGCGCTGGTTAACGGCGGCCAAGTGCAGACATTTGGTGCCACCGGCGCGGATGCACTCGAATCTGAGCATGTCCGGCGGTGCGCAGAGGCGTAGCCGCTACCGACCAGTCGGGAGCTGATGCCTGGAGTCGTAACCAGTGGCGCACTCGGGAGTCCCTCGCCGCACCTTCCGCCCCAGGTCGAGTTGGTGGTCACTTGGAGAGTGCTGTGGACGCGACGTCGAAGCGTTCTCTGAGTAACCCAAGTTGGCCAGCATCACCGCCAGTAGCTCGTGTCCACTGGCGACGGGCCGGATGCGGCACTTCCAGCAGTGCGCACGTCGGCGCGGACGAGAGGGAACGCCAGAACATCTGGGCGAACTTCCCCGCCGCCGCCACCGACGTTGTAGAGCCGATGCCCATTAAAGCGACGCGACGGCCGAGATCAGGAAGGAGACACTCAGCGTATTGCCTTCTGGCTGCCCTCAGGGCTTGGACCTTCCTTGCCCGCGATCGGCGTAGGTCCTCGACTGCAGTCCATTGCTTGTCATCCAGAGGAGATATCGTCGTGATGGCTCGGCGCTGCAGTGGAACCTGGCTGACGTTGACGATTGCCACACGGAAGTCACCCCGCTTATGTCGGCGGGCAACTTCCTCGCCAAGAGATCTGTTCGCGTCAGCACTCCCCGTCAAGAATGCGAGGGCGTCCTTGCCGGCGGGACCGGCGAGAGGGTGCTGAGCGTGCAGCTCGGCGACGTGAGGAGACTCAAGGAGGAGCACGAGGTCGACATGTGATCCGTGTCCACTAGTCAGATCGGGAACGAGAAAGTCCGCGTAGACACCGACTCCGGTCTCCCGCAGGTACGCGTCGACTGTCACCCAAGCAGGCTAGCCCTCGTGTGCATCTCGAGTCGGTGGGGGCTTCGGCGGACGCTCGGAGCCTTACAGCTGCGCAACTCGCCCGCGTCTTAGCCGCTAGGGCCTGTTGCGAAAGTGACGGATGTGGTGTTCGGTGTGTCGCCGAGCGTGAGGTGAGGCCTCCGCAGTAGAGGAAGTGGTGTCGAATCACCCGCTACTGCCGGAGGCCTCATGCTCACC
>Ga0116175_1002527_pt1 | contig 11008 bp, 2 predicted proteins | sample AD_UKC125_MetaG_FD_89802 | JGI IMG/M metagenome (GOLD analysis project Ga0116175, IMG submission 89802) | Active sludge microbial communities of municipal wastewater-treating anaerobic digesters from USA - AD_UKC125_MetaG | ecosystem: Engineered > Bioreactor > Anaerobic > Digestate | place: USA... | reverse complement strand
GGTCCCCAAGAAAAACCCCGGCCCGGGCGGCTGGCGCATCATGGCGTGGGACCACTCGACGATGGGGCTCGGGGACGACTGCAGGATCACCGACACCCTCGGCAAGGATCCGCGCGGCAGCCGCGACAAGTGGCTCGGCCAGTGGCTGCGCGACAACTACGTGATCGCCGCGACCGAGTACCAGGGAATCGGCGGGCCGGGTGTGCACGCCTATCTCGACGGACCGGTCGCCGGCAAGAACACCCTCGACATGGTGCGGGCCGCCCGGACCGTCGTCACCCGGTATGTCGGCACACCGATCTCCAATGCCTTTGTCAGCTACGGCGGTTCGCAGGGCGGACACGCCTCGTTGTGGTCGAACCATCTCGCCGGATCCTATGCTCCCGAGCTGAAGAACGCCGCCACGATCGCGCATTCCGTGCCGACCGGCCTCGCCGACTATTTCGCCGCGATCCGGCCCGGGTTCCCGAACGTCGTCATTCCCGACTACGTCACATACTTCTCGTATGTACTGGCCGGCCTCAAGGTGGCCAGACCCGATATCGACGTGGACGCCTACCTGACACCGACCGGACGCAAGGTGGTCAAGGACGCCGAACGGCTGTGCTACGCCGAGTCCGGTCCGGCGACCAAGGGGCTGACCGTCGGGCGCCTGGTGTCCAAACCGCTTACCGACGGCCCACTGTTGCCCGCGCTGCGTCAGTACGCCCGGGTACCCACCTCCGGCTACGGCGCGCCGATCCTGATCCAGCAGGGCTATCTCGACGTGGTCTCGTTCACACCGCTGAGCGAACAGTTCGTCTCACAGCTGCGCGCCAACGGCGTCGACGTCACCTACCGGACCTATCCGGATCAACGGCACGGGCTGAGCACCGCACAGGTATTGCAGTCGGTGACCTGGTCCAACAGCCGCCGAACCTGGCCCAGGTAGGCCGCTGTATACCGTCGTGACACCATTTTCTTGGCCGGACACCGAGTGTGTCCGGCCAAGAGTATGTGAGGAAGAGTTCTGATGAAGATCGCCGAGATCATGCCGCTCACCCCGCTGCAGGAGGGACTGCTCTACGCGTCGACCCTGTCGGATTCGGGGCCCGACCCGTACACGGTGCAGGCGGACCTCGGTATTGACGGCGATCTCGATCCGCGACTGCTGCATCGCAGCGCACAGGCCGTGCTCGAACGTCACCCCAACCTGCGCACCGCGTTCCGCCGGCGCAAGAACGGAATGCCGGTGGCGCTGGTGCTCGACGGCGCCGAAATCGGCTGGGCCGAATACGATCTGACCGACATGTCCGAGACCGACGCGCTACGCCGGTGGCATGAGCTGCGTGATCGCGACCGCGACAACCGATTCGATCCGGGCACCCCGCCCCTGCTGCGCCTGACCCTGGCCCGGATAGCCCCCCGGTCCTGGCGGGTGCTGATCACCAATCATCACCTCATCCTCGACGGCTGGTCGTCGCCGCTGCTGGTGCGCGATATCTTCGCCGCGTACGCCGCGGGTGGCGACACCGGGGATCTGCCGCCGGTGCGCTCCTACCGCGACTTCCTGGCCTGGCTGAACGACCGCGACACCGGTGCCGCACTCAATCGCTGGCGGCAGGTGCTGGGCGCGACACCCTCGGCCACCCTGCTGGCGCCGGACACCGCCGCGACGTTGGGTTCGCGGCCGGCCGAACTGCGCATCGACGATCTCGGTGATCTGACCGACCGCCTGACGGCACGCGCCCGCGCCGAGGGCACCACGACCGCGGCGCTGGTGCAGACCGCGTGGGGCCTGACCCTCGGGCTCGACACCGGGCGCGGTGACGTCCTGTTCGGTATCACCGTGTCCGGCCGCAGCCCCGATTTCGACGGCGCCGAATCGATCGTCGGCATGACGCTCGGCGCTGTCCCGGTACGGGTCGAGGCCCACCCGTGGGACCAGCTCACCGACGTGGTCCGGCGGGTCGGTGCCGCGCAGACCGCGGTGATGGACGATCAGTGGGTCGGCCTGCCGGCGATCGCCGGGGCGGTGGGTCTGGGCGAGATGTTCGACACCCTGCTGGTGTTCGAGAACCACCCGCTCAGCGCGGGAACGCTGGGCGAGACGATGACCGCGGCCGGACTCGCGATCACCACGATCGAACCGCAGGATTCCACGCACTATCCACTCACGCTCCAGGTGATCCCCCACCCGACGATGCAGATCCGGCTGCACTATCTGCCCGAGGCGGTGTCCGTCGCCCGTCGTGACCGGCTGGCCCGGACGCTGGTCGCCGTGCTGACCGCGCTGGCCGACGCGCCGTCGACCCCGGTCGCCGGGCTGCCGGTGCTCGACGAGCGGGAGGCCGCACGGGTTCGCGCGCTCGGCACCGGCGCCGCACTGGCCGCGCCGTCGCTCGACGATCTGCTCTCCGTCGCGCCCGGTGACGAGGTCGCGGTGATCGCGGCGGGTGATTCGATCACCTGGACCGAGCTCGATGCGCGGGTACGGGCGCTGACACAGCGCCTGGCGGACGCCGGGATCGGACCCGAGTCGATCGTCGCGCTCGCACTCGCGCGCCGGACCGACACGGTGACCGCCGTCCTGGCGATCCTGCGGTCGGGTGCGGCGATCCTGCCGGTCGCGCTCGACTACCCCACGGACTTCATCACGTTCGTCCTGGGCGATGCCCGGCCGGATCTGGTCGTCGTGGACGGGCGTACCCCGGTCCCCGGCACCGACGGTCTGTCACTGCTCGTCGTCGGCGACGCGGCACCGGGAAACCCGGTCACCCGGCGCCCGGCCGGCGAGCGCACTGCCCGGCCGGACAATCTCGCCTACCTGCTGTACACGTCGGGTTCGACCGGTACCCCCAAAGCGGTGGCCGGGACCCGCGCGGGTCTCGCGGCCCGGCTGGCGTGGGCCCGCGAACAGTGGCCGCCGGCCGGCCCCGATGTGCGACTGGTCAAGAGTTCGCTGTCGTTCATCGACGGCCTGACCGAACTGCTCGGTGCGGTCACCGCACGCGCGCCGATGATCGTGGCCACCGACGATGAACGGCTCGACCCGATCGCGCAGGCCGCACTCATCACCGAGCACGCGGTCACGCAGGTCACCGCCGTCGGTTCACTCGCCGCCGAACTCGCCGAGTCGGCACCGGCCGCGTGCCGCGGGATCACCCGGTGGATCCTGTCCGGGGAAACACTGCACAGCGAGGTGGCCGCACGCCTGCGCGAGCTCGCACCGGGGACCACGATCGTGAACTCGTACGGTTCCTCCGAGGTGGTCGGCGACGTCACCTTCGCCGTCGCCGACCCCGAGACCGCCGACCCGGTTCCCATCGGCCGACCGGTCCCGGGTACCGAGATCCTCGTACTCGACGATGCGCTGCGACCGGCACCGGTGGGCGTGGTCGGCGAGATCTATGTGCGCTCGGCCCAGGTCGCGCGCGGCTATCTGCGCCGGCCCGCCCTGACCGCCGAACGATTCGTCGCCGCCCCCGACGGCGACGGCAGGTTGTTCCGCACAGGCGACACCGGATGCTGGGACGGCGACGGCAATCTGGAGTTCCACGGCCGCGCCGACGGTCAGGTGAAAATCCGCGGCCATCGTGTGGAGACCGTCGGGGTGGAGGCCGCGCTGCGCGCCCAGCCGGGTGTCGACGATGCCGTCGTGGTCGCCCGGCCCGACAGCACCGGGTCGCTGACGCTGTGGGCGTACGTCACCGGTGACGCCGATCCGATCGCGGTCCGCGCCGCCGTCGCCGAACGGCTGCCCGACTACCAGGTGCCCGCCGTCCGCACCCTCGATCAGCTGCCGACACTGCCCAACGGCAAGGTCGACCGCCGGTCGCTGCCTGATCCCGCCGGTCCGGCCACCGGACACGGCGTCCGCCCACTCGCCCCCGGCACCGAAACCTCGATCGCCGCCCTGTTCGGCGATCTGCTCGGTCGCACCGAGGTCGACGCGGAGCTGAATTTCTTCGTCAGCGGTGGTCATTCGTTGCTGGCCACCCGTCTGGCGCACCGGATCGCCCTCGAGCTCGAGACGCCCGCCACCGTGCGCACGGTGTTCGATCATCCGACCGTCGCCACGCTGGCGGCCTGGGTCGACGAGTATACCGGCGAGCCGGACGAGCCCGATGTCGCCGACCTGCCACGCCCGGACCCGCTGCCCGCCACCTCCGCCCAGCGCCGGCTGTGGGCGCTCGACCGGTTGCGGCGGGACTCGCCGCACACAGGGCAGGGACAGACAGGGCACGGACAGGCAGAGCAGGGGAACGATGCGGTCGGCTCGGCCTACAATCTGGCGTTCGTCGTCGAACTCGACGGCCCCCTCGATCCGGCCGCGCTGCGGTCCGCGGCGCAGACCTTGGTGGACCGGCACGAATCGCTGCGCACCCGGCTCGTCGCCGACGACGACGGAAACCTGTTCCAGCAGATCCTGCCGGTCGGCACCGGCGCCTCGGTCACCGAGCACGACGGACCCGAATACGTTGCCGCCCTGGAACGTTCCCGGAACAAGAGATTCGATCTGGCGGCCGAATCACCCTTCCGCCTCGATATCGCCCACACCGGCGATCACAGGTCGACGGTGCAGATCGTCATGCACCACATCGCCGGCGACGAGTGGTCGACGCCGCTGGTGTTCGGCGAACTCGCCGCGGAGTACGAGCGCGTGCTCGGTGACGGGGCGCCGCCGCCGGCCCCTGCGCTCCAGTACGCCGACGCCGCGCTGCGTCAGGAGCGCCTGTTGGATGCCACCGACTCGTCGGGCATTCCGCTGCGTCAGCACGAACGTGATCACTGGCGCCGCGAACTGGATGGTCTGCCCGACGAACTCCCGCTTCCCTACGACCGGCCCCGCCCGGCATTCGGCTCCGATTCCGTTGGGACCGTGGAGTTCACGATCGACGCGCCCACCACCGATGCGCTGGCCCGGTTGACCCGTACCCTGGGCGTGACCGGCTTCATGGTGGTCCATGCCGCGGTGGCGGCACTGTGGTCGCGACTGACCGGCGGCGACGACATCGCGCTGGGCACCCCGGTCGCCGGGCGCGAGGATCCGGCCACCCGATCGGTGATCGGCATGTTCACGAACACCGTCGTGCTACGTACCCGGCTGAACGGCGATCCGACCGTCGCCGACCTGCTCGAACAGGTCAGGCAGGTCGATCTGACGGCATTGGAGCATCAGCTGTTGCCCTTCCAGGAGGTCGTCGACGCCGTAGATCCGGCCCGCGATGTGGCGCGCAGCCCTCTGTTCCAGACGCTGGTGCAGTACCGAAGCCCCATCAGCACGCCCGATTTCGCCGGGATTCCCGCCCGGTTGCTGCCGGCGCAAGCCACCACCGCCAAGTTCGATCTCACCGTAGAATTCCTGGAAAATGGTCCCGGACAACCCCTCTCAGGAAGGATCGAGTTTGCCCGCGACCTGTTCGACGAAGCCACCGTCCAACGGATCGCCGCCGCGCTGACGCGGGTGCTGACCGCGATGGTGGCCGACCCCGGAACCAGACTGTCGCGGCTGCCGCTGCTGACCGACCCGGACCGGGCGGCGCTGATCGGCTTCAACGACACCGCCGCCGACGTGCCCACCGATGCCGACCTGCCGATCCTGATCGTCCGGGCGGCACACGCCCATCCCGGGACACCGGCCGTCATCGACGACGACACAACCCTGACCTACTCCGAACTACTCAGGGCCGCAGACAATCTCGCCAGAAGGCTGGCCGGTTCGGGGGTGGGAACCGACGACGTGGTGGGCGTGGATCTGCCGCGCGGGGTCGCGCTGTCGGTGAGCGTGCTGGCGATCATGCGGGCGGGTGCCGCCTACCTTCCGCTCGACCGCGACCATCCACCGGCGCGCCGGGAGTTCATTCTCGGCGATGCCCGGCCGGCCGCGATCGTCACCGACGACGACACCTTCGCCGCCGCCGACGCTCCGATCGTGCGGGTCGATGCCACCGGTACCCCCGTCACCGACGGCCCCGACAAGACCCCGCCGCCCGGCTCACTGCCCGTCGCACGCGGCGCGTACCTGATCTACACCTCCGGATCGACCGGCAACCCCAAGGCCGTGGTGGTCGAGCACCCCGCGATCGTCAACCGGTTGTTGTGGATGCAGGCCCGATTCGGCCTGCGGCCGGGTGAGCGGGTGCTACACAAGACACCGATCGGTTTCGATGTGTCGGTATGGGAGTTGTTCTGGCCGTTGATCTGCGGCGCCACCATCGTGATGGCCGCGCCCGGCGCGCACCGTGAGCCCGCCGCGATCGCCGAGGCGTTGCGCCGGCACCGGATCACGACCGTGCACTTCGTGCCGTCGCTGTTGCGGGCGTTCCTCGCCGACACCACCGCGGGGGCGGGCGAAGCGACCGGAGAACTGCCGGATCTGCCCGACCTGCGCCGGATACTGTGTTCAGGTGAGGCGCTGACCGCACCGCTGCGCGACGGCGTCGCGCAGCGGTTCGCACAGGTGCGCCTGCACAATCTGTACGGCCCCACCGAAGCGGCCGTGGACGTCACCGAGATCGACGTCACCGAGACCACCGGTACGATCGTGCCGATCGGCGCGCCCGTGTGGAACACCGGGTTGCACGTCCTGGGCCGGACGCTGGACGAACTTCCGATCGGCGCATGGGGTGAGCTGTACCTGTCGGGCCGGCAGTTGGCCCGCGGCTACGCCCGCCGCGCCGGACTGACCTCGACGCGTTTCCTCGCCTGCCCGTTCGGGTCGGCCGGAGACCGCATGTACCGGACCGGCGACGTCGCGCGGTGGACCGCCGACGGCGTACTGGAGTACGCGGGCCGCAGTGACGGGCAGCTGAAACTGCGTGGGCAGCGCGTCGAACCCGGAGAGATCGAACGGGCACTGCTGTCCACCGGCCACCTGGCACAGGCAGTCGTGGTGGGCCACACCACCGTCGACGGCCGCACCGCACTCGTCGCCTACGGCGTACCGTCCGCCGCACAGCCCGGCGATACACAAACCTGCGATACACAAGACCCGAATACGCAAACAATTGCGCCGGAACAGATTCTGGCCGACATCGCCGAGCTGCTGCCGGCTCATCTGGTACCGGCCACCCTGACCCTGCTCGATGCGTTGCCGGTCACCGCGAACGGCAAGCTCGACGCCCGCCGGCTGCCCGATCCGCTCATCGCCGGCCTCGGCGGTGCGGTCGAGGACCCGATGGCCGCCGAGATCGCCGGGGTGTTCGCCGACGTCCTGCATCTCGACGGTGACGCCGTCGGGTCCGGTGACGACTTCTTCGCCCTCGGCGGCGACAGCATCGTCGCGATCACCGTGGTCAACCGGTTACGCCGGCGCGGCCTGCTGGTGGATGTGCGGGAGTTGTTCGAGCAGCGCACCGTGGCCGCGCTGGCCGCGGTGGTCCGCCGCGACACCAAGACGGCCTCCGACGACGTACCCGAACGCACGTCGCCGCTGCCGCTGACCCCGATCGTCGCGCAACTCGCGGGCCGGCCGGGCCGCTGGCAGTCGCTGGCCCAGTCGATCACCGTCGCCGTCCCCGCGACGGTGACGGCCGACGACATCCGGCGGGCGCTCGACGCCGTCATCGCCCGCCACGAGGCGCTGCGGTTGCGGGTCACCAGCACCGTGCCGGGAGTGTGGTCCGTTCAGCCTGTCGCAGTCCAATCATTTGATACCACAGACATTCTCACGGTTCATCAGATCACCGATCCGACGCCGGAGGCATTCGCCCGGATCGCCGCCGACACCCATGCCCGGCTCGATCCCACCACACATGGAACCATCACGGCCGCAGCCGTTTTCGCCGATGGAGAGCACGTCAGACTGGTGCTGGTGATCCACCATCTCGCCGTCGACGCGGTGTCCTGGCGCATTCTGCTCGACGACCTCGCCGACGCCGCCGATGCCGTCGCCGCCGATGTCGACGCCGCGGACAAACCACCGGCCCTCCCGTCGCCGGCTGTGCCGTACTCGAGATATGCCGATGCGATGTCCGAGCTGGCGGCGGCGCCGTCGACCATGGCCGAGCTCACCCGCTGGCGCACCCTGCTGGCCCGGTCGGTGCCGATCACCGACGCCCGGGACTTCGGAGTGCAGGCCGATCTGATCACCACAGCCATCACACTCGATGAGGAACACACCCGCCGGTACCTGTCGGCCGAGTCCGTGACCGCCGCGGTGATCGCCGACAGCGGGTCCGCGATCACCGCCTGGCGCACCGGTGCCGGACATACCGCCGGACCGGTACTGATCGACGTCGAACGACACGGCCGCGACCTGGGCGACCTCGACCTGTCGCGGACGGTGGGGTGGCTCACCACGGTGACTCCCGTACTGTTCGACCCCGCCGGGGACGATCCTGCTGCGTCTGATCCTGCTGCGTCCGATCCTGCTGGGCCGATCGCCGACGAACTCGGACGTCCCGGCCATTCCTACGGACTGCTTCGGCACTGCAACGCGCGCACCGCCCGGGCCCTGGCCCGCGCCCCCAGGGCGCAGGTCCTGGTCAACTACCTGGGCATCATGGTGCTGAGCGGCGGGGGGCGGTGGCAACCGGCGCCCGAATCGGCGTGGACCAGAACCCGCCCCGCCGACGACCTGGGCGCCGACTACGCGATCACCGTGGACGCGCGCGTCGAGCGTGACCGGGACGATCGGGGTCGACTCGTCGTCGAGGTGACCTGTTCTGCCCGGGTTTTCACACCGACCGACATAGAAGTGCTGGTCGGTGCCGTCGAACAGGCCGTGCGCGCACGTGCCGGGCGCGGGGCACGTCAGCAGCCCAATAGTGTGTAGGTTACCCTAACCTGGGTCCGCGGTGTCCGCCTTTGACACCACCGGCAACCCCGTCAGTGAACAATCCGTCCGCGAACACTCCCGTCCGCGAACACAGAGGAGCTTTCCGATGGCCTTGACACACGTAGCGGTCGCCGCCCGGCCCGCAACCGACCGAGGACCTCGGCGAGGCCGCCGCGCGCGCAGCGCCGTCGTCGCGCTCACCGCTGCCGTGACCCTCGTCGCGGCCGGCTGCGGCAGCGACGAGTCGTCGGACGAGAGCAGTGTGTCCACCAGCGCCGCGGGCTGCTCGACCGGCTCGGAGTCGGGCACGCGCACCATCAGCGACACGCATTTCGGTGACGTGGAGGTTCCGGCGCATCCGCAGCGGATCGTCGCCGGCTGGCTGGTCGGCAACCAGCTCATCGACCTCGGGGTCCCGCTGGCGGGTCTGCTCGACGACTACCAGCAGAACGCCTCGCAGGCCGAACTGGACAAGGTCAAGGATCTGCCGACGGTCGGGTCCATCGCCGACGGCCTGAGCGCGGAGAAGGCCCTCTCACTCAAGCCCGATCTGGTGGTCACCTCGATCCGGCAGGACGTCGTGGAGACCCTGGCCGTCGACAAGCTCAAGGAGCAGGTACCGGTCGCCGCCTTCGACATCAAGGAACCGGCCGACGTGTGGCGCAACTACCCCAAGGTCGCCGACGCGGTGGGCTGCGGCGACAAGGTCACCGCCGACCTCAAGCGTCTGGACACCGACCTGGAGCAGGTCGGCATCGACAACAAGGAAGCCATCTCCACGCTCGGCGAGGTCGCCTACGTCGAAGGTTCGGCGGTGCCGGGCTCGTTCCAGATCGCCACGTCCAAGGCGCTGACCTACGAGCGCCTCACCAAAGCCGGTCTCACCTACTTCTCGGGCGCCGACCCCAATCCCGAACGCTACAACCAGGCCGTCTCGCTGGAGCTGACCAGCAAGCTCGAACCGGCCAACGTGATCTTTTACGAGGCCGATTTCGACGGCAAGCCCACCAAACGCACGCAGGAACTGCTCGACAAGACCACGTTCAAGAACCTGCCGGCGGTCAAGGCGGGCAACCTGTTCCCGTACCCGGCACCGTACGCGTACACGATCACCGCGGCCGATATGCAGGTCGAGGCCATCACGTCCGCCGTGAAGGCCGCTAAGCCCGCCCAGTAATGACCGACGCCACCTTCACCGCCGCCGCCCCATCCGAAGACGCGACGTCCCCGGCGGGCGCGCCCCGGGCGGGTGCGCGGCCGCTGACCGCCGCCCAGCGCGAGATCTGGGTGGGTCAGCGGCTCACCGATGACGCGACCGCCTACTCGACGGTCCTCGTCGCGCACGCCCGGGGTCCCGTCGACTTCGACGTCCTGCAGGAGTCGATGCGGGTGGCGATCGGCGAATCGCAAGCCGTCCGGGTGCGCTTCCGGGTGGCCGACGGCGGTGAGGTGGTGCAAGAACCGACCGACACCGTCCCCGAATGCGACATCCTCGACCTGCGTGACCGGCCGAACCCGTATGCCGAGGCACGCGAATGGATCTCGGCCGAGCTCGAACGACCCTACGACGTCGCCGGTGAGCGCGGCGAGGGCGGCGAACTGCTGTTCCGCATCGCCCTGATCCGGGTGGAGGACGAGTACAACCTGGCGTTCCTGTCGGCACACCATCTCATCCTGGACGGCACCGCGGTGGGTTTCGTACTCGCATCCGGACTCGCTCGCTACGACGCGATGCGCCGGGGGCAGAAGTACGCCGGCGCCGACGAGTCCGGTACGCAGTGGTCGCTGGGCAGCCTGGTCGATCTCGACGACGACTACCGCAACTCCGAACAGTTCGCGCAGGACCGGGACTTCTGGGTCGCGCACGTCGCCGACGCGCCGCCACCGCCGCGGCTGCTCACCGATCTCGATCCGACGCCCCGCCGGGCCGATATACTCTCAGTCGGGCTCACCGACGAGGAGTACGACCGGCTCTACGCGCTGGCCCGCACGCTCGGGGTGCGGACGGCGGGCATGCTGTTCGCGGCACTCGCCGGATTTCTGCATCGGCGGACCGGCCAGAGCGATCTGATGCTGGCCATGCCGATGGCGGCCCGCACCACACCCGAACTGCGGACGCATCTGGGCACTTTCGCCACGGTGCTGCCGGTGCGGGTCCGGTTACGGTCGGGCGCCACCTGGCGGCAGGCGGCCGGCGACATCGATGAGCTACTGGGTAAGGTGGCTCCGCACAGCCGTTTTCGCGGT
>Ga0116175_1002524_pt1 | contig 11015 bp, 7 predicted proteins | sample AD_UKC125_MetaG_FD_89802 | JGI IMG/M metagenome (GOLD analysis project Ga0116175, IMG submission 89802) | Active sludge microbial communities of municipal wastewater-treating anaerobic digesters from USA - AD_UKC125_MetaG | ecosystem: Engineered > Bioreactor > Anaerobic > Digestate | place: USA... | reverse complement strand
TCTTTCAAGGAATTTTTATAAAAATAAGTTGCAAAAACATTGTTTTCGTTTTCATCAATAGTTAGATAAACTTTACTCTTGCCAATAGTTCCTTCAAGAAAAAAAGATTTGTCTTGACAAAAAACCAAGTTAGTAAAAGCAACAAAATAAATTATAAATATTTTTTTCATAATGTTTCTCACTCTGTTCGAAATGACAAAAAACTATTAAAACTGCTAACTAAAAACTGCCAACTGACCACTAAAAATCAATGCGCTTCCAGCCAATCTCTACCTATTCCCATTTCAACTTCTAATGGAACTGCCATTTTGAAGGCGTTTTCCATTTCGTGTTTAATCATGGGTTTTATTTTTTCAAGTTCAGAATTATGAACGTCAAAAACTAATTCGTCATGAACTTGTAATAACATTTTTGATTGCCAATTTTCTGAAACTAATTTTTTGTGAATGTTAATCATCGCAATTTTAATAATATCAGCTGCTGAACCTTGAATAGGTGCGTTTACCGCATTTCGTTCAGCCGCGCCACGAACCACAGCATTTGCCGAATTTATATCTTTTAAATAACGTCTTCTTCCTGATATAGTTTCAACATACCCATACTCACGAGCAAAATCAACTTGATTTGACATGTATGATTTGAGTTTTGGATAGGTTTTATAGTAAGCATCAATCAGTGCAGCACTTTCAGAGCGTGTTAAATCAGTTTGATTGGAAAGACCAAATGCCGAAACACCATATATAATCCCGAAATTTACGGTTTTTGCATTGCTACGTTGTTCTTTTGTAACTTCTTCTAATGGAACATTAAAAACTTTTGCAGCGGTACTTCTGTGAATGTCTTCGTTATTTTGAAACGCTTTTATCATGTTTTCTTCGCCTGATAAAGCAGCGATTATGCGCAATTCAATTTGAGAATAATCGGCTGAAAGTAAGGTGTAATTCTCATCGCGAGCAATAAATGCTTTTCTAATTTGCCTTCCTCTTTCAGTACGAATTGGAATGTTTTGCAAATTTGGATTATTGGAACTCAAACGACCAGTTGCTGCAACGGTTTGCATGTAATCCGTGTGAACTCTTCCTGTTTTTTTATCCACTTGATTGGGTAATGCATCAATATACGTGCTTTGCAATTTTACCATTTGTCGCCATTCGAGAATATCGCGAACAATTTCGTTGTCTTTTGCTAAATAACTTAGCACTTCTTCGCCAGTGGCATATTGACCAGTTTTAGTTTTCTTTTGTTTGGCACCGCCAATTTTTAGTTTGTCGAATAAAATGTCACCTAGTTGTTTTGGTGATGCCAAATTGAATTTCTCGCCAGCGGTTTCATATATTTTTTGTTCTAATGCTGAACTTTCTTTTGCCATTTCAACCGACATTTTTTTCAAAAAATCTTCATCAAGATTAATACCTTCCATTTCCATATCGGCAAGAACAGGAATTAACGGAATTTCAATTTCGTCAAATAATTTTTTTGTACCCACTTTTTCTAAAATAGGTTGAAAATGTTCTTTTAGTTGCAAGGTAATATCGGCATCTTCGGCAGCATATTCTTTTATGGCTTCAATTTCTACTTGACGCATAGATAACTGGTTTTTGCCTTTTTTTCCAATAAGCGTTTCAATAGATTTTGGCGAATATTTTAAATAGGTTTCACTCAAAACATCCATATTATGGCGCATGTCTGGATTGATGAGGTAATGCGCAATCATGGTGTCGAATAATTTTCCTTTTACCATGATGCCATAATTTGCCAAAACTTTTATGTCGTATTTCATGTTTTGACCAATTTTCTCAATGGCTTCATTTTCGAAAAAAGGCTTAAATTTTTCTACTAAAATTTGTGCTTCGTCTTTATTTTCTGGAAATGGAACATAAAACGCTTTTCCTTTTTCATAAGCAAAAGACATTCCAACGAGTTCAGCATTCAACGCATCAATTCCTGTAGTTTCGGTATCAAAACAAACCGAAGTTTGATTTAATAAATTTTGCAACAATAATTTTACAGGCAAATCACCTTGTACAATTTGGTAAAAATGTTCGGTAGTTTCTAATGTTGCGTAGTAAGAATTAGGTTTTGGTTCGCCATCTTCTTCATCAGAAAAACCAAATAAATCCATTTGATTTTCTGGAGATTTTTTAGCAACTGGTTTTTTTGCACTTGTATTATTTTCATTACTATCACTACCATTAGTTTCAATCTCATCATATTCTTTTCCAGTTCCAAAATACTTGTCAAATTGTGCTTTCATTTGACGGAATTCTAATTCTTGAAACAAGGCATCAGTTTTTTCAACATCTGGTTTAGAAAGTTCAAAATCATCAGCGTTAAATTCCACAGGACAATCGAGTATAATGGTAGCTAATTTTTTTGACAAAAGTCCTTGTGCTGCGTTAGCTTCGATTTTATCTTTTATAGCGCCTTTTAGTTTATCAGTATTTGCTAGTAGATTTTCCATTGAGCCAAATTCAGCTAATAATTTTTTAGCTGTTTTTTCGCCTACACCTGGTAAACCAGGAATATTATCAACCGCATCGCCCATCATACCAAGAAAATCTATTACTTGTAGCGGATGTTCAATTTCAAATTTTGCTTTTACTTCTTCAATTCCCCAAATCTCAATATCGTTGCCCATTCGTGCTGGTCGATACATAAAAATGTTTTCGGAAACCAATTGTCCAAAATCTTTATCTGGCGTAACCATAAATACTTGATATCCTTCTTTTTCAGCTTGCTTTGCTAGAGTTCCAATTAAATCATCTGCTTCAAAACCTGCTTTTTCGATAATTGGAATGTGCATGGCTTTTAACAATTCTTGAATATATGGAACGGCAATCTTTATGGCTTCTGGAGTTTCATCACGATTGGCTTTATATTCTTGATACATTTCAAGACGATAATCGCTTCCGCCTTTGTCAAAAGCAACGGCTAAATGATCTGGTTTTTCGCGCTTGATAACATCCATCAATGAGTTCATAAAACCCATAATAGCAGAAGTATCCATGCCTTTTGAATTGATACGTGGGTTTTTAATAAAGGCATAATAACCACGAAAGATTAAAGCGTAAGCATCAAGAAGAAATAAGCGTTTTTGTGACATTGATTTTGAAAATATATTGTAGTTGTAAATGTACAATTATAACTAATATAAATTAATGTTAAATTTTGGTATGTAGTAAATTTTTATAGCAATTAACTTATTTACATTTGCTAAAAATATTTTTATGTTTCGCTGGATATTTTTAATTATTTTAGTGGTTATTGTTGAAGTTTACTCATTTCAGGCAATAAAAACAATCACAAGATCAAAACCTATATTATTAGTTTATCTTGTAGTATCAATTTCTGCTATACTATTTATAGTTTATCAATTCACAAAATTTGATAGAAGCGTTGGTCAAACCAAGATGACAATGATAACGCTAGGGCTTTTATTGCTTGTGCTTATTCCAAAACTTATTTTGACATTTTTTATGTTATTGGAAGATGTTTTTCGCGTTTTTTCAGGTATCATAACACATTTTGTTGGAGATAAAGATAACGGTGATTTTCTTCCAGAGAGAAGAAAATTTATTAGCCAATTGGCGTTAACACTTGCGGCTATCCCATTCACTTCGCTTCTTTATGGCATGACAAAAGGGAAATATAATTTCAAAGTTATTCATCAACCTATTTTTTATCCAGACTTACCCGATGATTTTGATGGGTTCAAAATTACCCAAATATCTGATGTGCATAGTGGGAGTTTTGACGATGAAGAAAAAATTAAGTACGCAATTGATTTGATTAATGAGCAAGAGGCAGATATGATTTTGTTTACAGGTGATATTGTAAATACTCATGCAACTGAAATGCATCCTTGGATAGAAATTTTTAAAGAAATAAAGTCTTATCAGTATGGTAAATATTCAGTTTTAGGTAATCATGATTATGGGGAATATGTAACTTGGCCTTCACAAAAAGAAAAGGATGAAAATTTTCAAGCAATAAAAAATTTGTATGGTCAAATCGATTTTAAATTATTATTGAACGAACACACAAAAATCAAAAAAGGAAACTCAGAAATTGCTCTTGTAGGTGTTGAAAATTGGGGAAAAAATTTCAAACAAGCTGGCGATTTGAATAAAGCATCCGAAGGATTAACAAAAGAAGATTTTAAAATATTGATGAGTCATGATCCAAGTCATTGGGAATATGAAGTAAAAAATCATGAAAAACATTTTCATTTAACGCTTTCTGGTCATACTCATGGATTACAATTTGGTATTGAAATTCCAGGTTTTTTCAAATGGAGTCCAGTAGAATATGTCTATAAACAATGGGCTGGATTATATGAAAATTTAGGTCGATATGTTTATGTAAATAGAGGTTTTGGTTTTCATGCATATCCAGGAAGAGTTGGGATTATGCCCGAAATAACTGTATTTGAACTAAAAAAAGGAGAAAAAATAGCATAATTCGTTAAAAATGCTACATTTGTAGTCCAATTAACTGAACAATCAGTTTAAAAATCTAAAATATTTTGGTTTTATGTCAAAATTTGGAGAATTAATCAACGCGCAAGTTCCTGTATTAATTGATTTTTATACAGAATGGAATGAAGCATCAGTTTCTATGCATCCAGTAATTAGAGATGTGGCAGCAGCTTTGGGTGACAAAGCAAAAGTTATAAAAATTGATGTTGATAAAAACCAAGAACTTGCCGAAGCACTTCGTATAAAAGGTCTTCCTACTTTGATGATCTATAAAGAAGGTCAAATGGTTTGGAGACAATCAGGTGAACTCGATGCAAATACTATAATTGGGTTGGTTCAAGAACAGATTTAATCTATCTTTTCAAAAGAATATCCTTTCTTTTTCAGAAAGTCTAAAGTCTTTGGCAATACATATTCAAGGTTTTGCCACGCTTTATTACTGTCATGAAATACAATAATACTTCCAGTAATAACATTGCTTAGAACATTTTCTAGGCATTTTTCTTTTGATACAGTCTTATCAAAATCATATGAAATAATATCCCACATGATTATTTTATAATTTTCCCGAATAAGTTTTTTTGCTTGTGAAAGTTTGATTTTCCCATATGGAGGACGGAATAGATTGCAAATTGTAGATTGTAGATTGTTGATTTCAGAATTACAGAGATTTATATTTTCAATATAATCTTTTGTATTTGTTTTCCAACCGTTCAAATGATTAAACGTATGGTTGCCAATAGAATGATTTTCAGAGATTGTTTTTTGAAAAATTTCAGGATGCTTCTTTATGTTATCTCCAATGCAGAAGAACGTTGCTTTGGCGTTGTATTTGTTTAATTGAGCCAAAACCCATTCAGTGATTTCGGGTGTTGGTCCATCATCAAATGTTAGAAATACTTTTTTTTCATTTGTTTGAATCTTCCAGATATAATTCGGAAATACTTTTCGAATAAGCCAATTTGTTTTTACAAAAAATCTCATCTTCAAAAATAAAAAAAGAGCCAATAATTATCTCATTGGCTCATTTGTTTTTGTTAAATATTACTCCATATCTCTTCCAAATCTTGCAAACCTTTTATTGAAGTTGTTGAATTCAATTTTATTTTTATTATAAAATTCAGCATCACCATTGTCTCGCATTACATATAGCAAACTTCGGTATCTTTCAATATCAGTAATAATGTCTGAAGCTATTCCTGTTTGAATAGAAGGTTGAATTCCTGAATAATAGGTCAAATTTTGTTTGTATTTTGTTGCTAGTCTTTCTAAAATTTCCCTTGCTTTTTCTTTTTCGCCCAAATTGTAATATCCTTTGGCAAATGGTTCTACCATAGTATAATATCCATAGTAATCCATTGGCATTTTTGACATTGCAAGTTCAATAATTTTTTTTGCTTTTCCTTTTTGCCCTTCTTTTATCAGTTGATCTACAAGTCGAGCCATATTAGTTCTATAAGATATGCTGTTTTTTCTTGTTTCTGGATCATGATAAATCGTGGTTAATTCACCATTACCCCAAACCCAATTATTGACAATGTTATACATTTTGTTACTGTCAATCATGCCCATGTCAAGAGGATTCTCTTCATCGATTTTTGTTTTTACAGGAACTAGCTTGTAAACTAAACCATCTAGTTGTAAATAATCTTTCATCCATAGATAATCATCATCACCAAAACTTCCTCCAGTAAAATAAATTGGTCTTTTCCAGTTATTGTTGGCAAGGAAATCAAGCATCATCAATCTGTTTTTATACATTGCTCTTCCTTTGATGTCAAAATCTATATAAGGAACAATTGAATCTTGATACTTTTTATCAACTACATTGTTTTTGATGATAGCATTCTTGTCAATAGTTACTCTTAGTTTATCTGTAGGGTAAAAATGAACCGTTTGACCATTGTCTAAATCAACTGTTGATTTTGGGTTTTTAATGAAATTAATAAAATCTTTAAGTTCCCATCTAGCATCAGTTTTTGGTATATGAACAACATAGTCAAGTTTATCACCTACATAATCATTATGATTAAATGAAATTTCAAGACCATCAGCCGAATATGTTTTGTATTTCATCTGATCGATGTACCAATCGGTCATGAATAGGCTTGTGTTTACTATTTTAACATCAGTCCTAAATCCTTCAATTTCTTGGGCATACCATAGTGGGAACGTATCATTGTCGCCTATGGTAAACAATATTGCATTTTTATCACATGAGTCTAAATAATTCTTAGCCATAGCGATAGCCGTATATTTATTTGAGCGATCATGATCATCCCAGTTTTGAGAAGCCATCAAAACTGGAGCAGCCAATAATGATGAAGCAATTACTATAGGACCAATTATTTTTGATTTTACTTTTTCAGCTATAATTTCATAAATGGCATATACACCAAAACCTACCCATAGAGCAAAAACATAGAAAGAACCTACCAATGCATAATCTCTTTCTCTTGGTTCAAAAGGTCTTTCGTTGAGATATATTTTTAACGCCAATCCAGTAAATAAAAACAAAGTTAATAGAACATAAAAGCTTTTTCTATCTCTTTGAAAATGATACATTAATCCTATTAACCCTAAAATAAATGGAATGAAGAAGTAAGTGTTTCTGCCTTTGTTGTTTTTGGCATCATCTGGCAGGTTTTCATTAACTCCTTTTCCTAAATGAATATCGTCAATAAACTTAACACCACTTATCCAATTACCATCTAGATTGTCGTATTTGCCTTGAATGTCGTTTTGTCTTCCAACAAAATTCCATAATAAATATCTTCCATACATGTACCCAAATTGATACTCGACCATAAACCAAAGGTTGTCAACGGTAGATGGTTTTTCAACTATCAGATAGTCACTATATTTTTTTAAAAAATTTACGTAGTCTTCATTATCTACCTTTTTCTGTGCATATGCATTTCTAAACTGATTGATGCTATTTTGAACTTCACCTTTCAATTGTTCAACAGCTTGAGCCACTTGTTCCTCGCTTAATTGATTGATGTCAACGCCATATTGAGCTAAATCTTCTTCAAAAGGATAATTATGATTTATTTCAAATTTTGGTGGACCAGTAAATGCGATGTAATTTTCAATGTGGTCAGGACTCCAAAGCCTTGGTAAGATAGCTTTGTGATTGTTATCAGTGTTTTGTTCAGCGTTTTTCCAATTATTTACAATAATATATTTACCTGTTTTATAATCTCTTTCATAATTAGGAGCTTTGTCTAAATAAGGCTCTTCGGCATCTAATCCTGCAAATGTGTCGGTATATTGTGGACCATAAAAAAGAGGATTTACACCATATTGTTCTCTATTGTAATATGCTAAAACCTCCGCAGCATCTGATGGCTTGTTTTCATTAATTACCACATTAGCATTTGCTCTAATTGGCAGCATTAACCAAGTAGAAAAGCCTATCAATACAAAAAGAATACAAAGTATAATGGTGTTGTAGAAAGGATGGTTTTTTTCTTTGGTATATTTTAATCCAAAATAGAAAAACAAAACAATCAGAATCAAAGCGAAAATTGTTCCTGAATTGAATGGTAGTCCAAATGTGTTAACCATAAAAATTTCGGTTTTACCAAAAAAAGCTAATGTGTAGGGTAATAGCAGTTTGAAAATAAAAAGTAAAACAGATATAATTACAACATTGGCAACTAGAAAGTTTTTAACGGTTACTGTTTTGTAGTTTTTAAAAAAATACAAAAATCCTACTGATGGAATAGCAAGCAAAGCCATGAAATGAACACCAAAAGATAGTCCAATTATCAAAGAAATTAGTAACAACCATCTATTACCTCTTGGGGTATTCATGTCTTGTTCCCATCTAAGGCCTAGCCATAGTAGTAACGCAATGAAAAGCATTGCCATAGCATACACTTCAGCTTCAACAGCATTGTACCAAAAACTATCTGAAAATGTAAAGACTAATGCGCCTACAAATGAGCTGCCAAGAACTACGATTGCTTTGTTTTTGTCAAAATCAGTATATGATGAAACTACTTTTTTTAGTATCATTGTTGCCGACCAGAACATAAACAAAATTGTAAATGCACTTGATAGAACAGACATCATGTTAACCATTAAAGCAACAGTTTCTTTGCTGCTGGCAAACAAAGCAAAAAAAGCACCCATTATTTGAAATAATGGTGCTCCAGGTGGATGGCCTACTTCAAGTTTTGCAGATGTGGCAATGTATTCACCACAATCCCAAAAACTCATTGTTGGTTCTACAGTTAATGTATAAGTTAATAATGCAACGGCGAAAGCAATCCATCCTAAAACGGTGTTCCACTTTTTAAAATTGAAGTTCTGCATAGCTTTGTTTTGAAAGTCTTTTTCAAATATTTTGTACAAAGAAAACATTTTTTTTGTAGCAAAAAGATTTGTTTTAACAAATTTTTGAGTAAGAGTATGAAAGCTTTAGTCAAAAAAAATGAATAAGTGCTAGGTTCACTTTTTATTTTTTTGAGTTTTTATTTGTGTAAAATAAAATTTGTTATAAATTTGCACTCGCAATAAGCAAAATGGTCCATGGTGTAATGGTAACACTACGGTTTTTGGTGCCGTCTTTCTAGGTTCGAGTCCTAGTGGACCAACAAAAAAGCCTCTCAGAAATGAGAGGCTTTTTTGATTTATAAATTTTATAAATTATATTTTAAATGTAATTACTGGTCTAACAGAGTGGTTAACCAAATCTTCACTGATGCTTCCATTAAAGAAATGAGCTAAACCTTTTCTTCCGTGTGTACTCATTCCAATTAAATCAGCGTTTACATGATTAGCAAAATTTAGAACGCCACTTTCAATATTTACATCGTTATAAATATGTTTGAATAATTTATTTGCATTGAAACCACTTACAAACTTATCCATTATCTCTTCTGATAAATGAGTTGGTTTAAAACTACTAGGTGTGTTAATCATGACAACATGGAGCTCTGCATCAAATTTATTAGCAAATTCAACCACTTTTGCAAAAGGTTTTTTGATTTCATCAGAAAAGTCAGAAGCAAAGACAAATTTATTTACATTGAAATTTGGTTGGTCTTTTTTGATAATAAGAACTGGAATTTCAGAGTTTCTAACAACTTTCTCTGCATTAGAACCCACAAACATTTCTTTGAATCCATTTGCACCATGAGAACCCATGATGATTAAATCAACATTATTTTTTTTGCTAATATTCATAATACCATCAAAAGCAAGCTCAAATTGAACTACTTCTGAAACATTAATGCCATCAAGAACTTCATCATCCATCAAATCTTCAAGTTTGTTTATAGCGGCATTTTTAAAAAGCATTATTTCAGGCAATTCATGGCCAATACCTACAGCATCACCAGCTTCATGAGGAAGTTCAAGCATGTGTAATAAAATAATTTCACCGTTATTTTTTTTAGCAATACCGGCAGCTACTTTTAGTGCATAATAGGCATGTTCTGAAAAGTCTGTTGGGACTAGTATTTTTTTCATAATTAATGGTATATAATAAATTGTAATTTTAACACTATAAAATTAGTTATTTTTTTTGTATTGGCAATGATTTTTTGATTTATATAAAAAAACATTATATTTGCATCGTTATTTACCATTCAATTTAAATAATGAGGGAAGCGAGGCTTCCCTCTTTTTGTACAAAAATGGATTTTAAAAGTAAAGTAAAAAATTTATTAGAAGAAGGATTAAAAAATAATCCATCATTATTTTTAATAGATTTCACTATATCAGACAGTTATAAAATAACGGTAGTGTTAGATGGTGACAATGGAGTTTCTCTACAAGATTGTATGGATATTAGCAGAGCAATAGAACATAACCTTGATAGAGAAGAACAAGATTTTTCGTTAGAAGTTGCTTCAGCAGGTGTTTCTATGCCACTAAAAATGAGCAGACAATATATTAAAAATATTGGAAGAAACATAAAGATAACAACAAATAGCAATGAAGTAATTGAAGCGAAACTTGTTGATGCCAATGATGAAAAAGCCATTTTAAATTGGAAAGAAAGAGTACAAAAAAAAATAGGTAAAGGAAAAGAAACTGTAGAAGTCACTAGAGATTTTCCCTATTCAGACATTAAAGAAGCTATTATTACAATAAAATTTTAATTAAAAAGTTAGCATGGAAAATATTGCATTAATTGAATCGTTTTCAGAGTTCAAAGATGACAAGTTAATTGACAGAGTTACGCTAATGGCGATTCTTGAAGATGTTTTTAGAAACGCATTAAAGAAAAAATATGGTTCCGATGACAATTTCGATATCATTATAAATCCTGACAAAGGAGATATGGAAATTTGGAGAAATAGAATTGTGGTTGCAGATGGTGAAGTAGAGGATGAAAACCAAGAAATTGAACTTTCTGCTGCTCAAAAAATCGAACCCGATTTTGAAGTAGGCGAAGAGGTTTCAGAAGAGGTTAAGCTTATTGACCTTGGAAGAAGAGCAATTTTAGCTCTGCGTCAAAACCTAATTTCAAAAATCCATGAACACGACAGCAACAATCTTTACAAACAGTTTAAAGATTTA
>Ga0116175_1002523_pt1 | contig 11021 bp, 10 predicted proteins | sample AD_UKC125_MetaG_FD_89802 | JGI IMG/M metagenome (GOLD analysis project Ga0116175, IMG submission 89802) | Active sludge microbial communities of municipal wastewater-treating anaerobic digesters from USA - AD_UKC125_MetaG | ecosystem: Engineered > Bioreactor > Anaerobic > Digestate | place: USA... | reverse complement strand
CGCACGCTGGGCAACAAGCAGTGCCCGGCGCGGTTCCAGAACATGGTCCAGTCGTTCTACGACCGCTACTACATCAACTTGCCGACCGGCAGTTCGATGACCTGCGAGGGGTAGCGATTACCGTCAGTTGGGGACCAGCCGTGCAAACCAGATGGTGTGGCGCGGGCCCTTGCCCTTGCCGTTGGCATCGATCCGGGCGCGGACTTCGACTTCCTCGACCTCGAAGCCCTCGTTCTCCAGCCGGCGGGTGAAGGCGCGGTCCGGCGCGGCGGACCAGACGGCCAGGATGCCGCCGGGGCGCAGCGCGCGCACCACGGCGCGCAGGCCGGCGCGGGAATAGATCCGGCTGTTTTCGGGCCGCACCAACCCGTCCGGGCCGTTGTCGACGTCGAGCAGGATCGCGTCATAGGGCTCGGGCGCAAGCAGCATGGCATCGGCGACATCGTCCATCCGCAGCGTCACGCGCGGATCGTCGAGGCATCCGGCGGCGACCTCGGCCATCGGTCCCTTCGCCCATTCGATGATTTCCGGCACCAGTTCGGCCACGGTGACGTGGCCCTTTGGACCCAGCCGCGCCAGCGCGGCGCGCAGGGTGAAGCCCATGCCATAACCGCCAACCAGCAGCCGCGCGTCCCGGGCAGCCCCGCCCAGCCGGTCGAGCGTCATGGTCGCAAGCGCCTCTTCCGAGCCGCGCATCCGGGTGGACATCAGCTCGTTATGGCCCAGCACGATCATGAAATCGCGCCCGTGGGCGAACAGCTTCAGCTCCTCGCCCCCCGGCACCTGCGCCGTGCCCAGAAGTTCGCGGGCAATCACGCCCCGATCACGCTGCCCGCTGGGCGCGTTCGACCGCTTCCTGGTTGAGCATGTCGGCCAGCAGGAAGGCCAGTTCGATCGACTGCGCCGCGTTGAGGCGCGGGTCGCAGTGGGTGTGGTAGCGGTCGGCCAGCCGTTCATCGGAAATGGCGATGGCGCCGCCGACGCATTCGGTCACGTCCTGCCCGGTCATCTCGATGTGGATGCCGCCGGCATGGGTGCCCTCGGCCCGGTGGACGGCGAAGAAGCCACGCACTTCCTTGAGGATGCGGTCGAACGGGCGGGTCTTGAAGCCGCTTTCGGCCTTGATCACGTTGCCGTGCATCGGATCGCACGACCAGACCACCGGATGGCCCTCGCGCTTCACGGCGCGGACCAGCGGAGCGAGGCCCGCCTCGACCTTCTCGTCACCGAAGCGGCTGATCAGGGTGATGCGCCCCGCCTCGCGCCCCGGGTTGAGCAGGTCGAGCTGGCGCAGCAGTTCATCCGGGCTCATGCTCGGGCCGCACTTCATGCCAAGCGGATTGCCCACCCCGCGCAGGAATTCGACATGGGCCGAACCTTCGAAGCGGGTGCGGTCCCCGATCCACAGCATGTGGGCGGAAGTATCGTACCAGTCCCCGGTCAGCGAATCGCGGCGGGTCATCGCCTGTTCGTAGGCCAGGTGCAGCGCCTCGTGGCTGGTGTAGAAGCTGGTGCCCTGCAGCTGCGGCACGCTGGTGGGATCGATCCCGCAGGCCTGCATGAAGTCCAGCGCCTCACCGATGCGGTTGGACACTTCCGCAAAACGGTCGGCCCAGGGGCTGCGGCCCATGAAGTCCAGCGTCCACTGGTGGACCTGGCGCAGGTTGGCATAGCCGCCGGTCGAGAAGGCGCGCAGCAGGTTCAGCGTCGCCGCCGACTGCGAATAGGCCTGCAGCAGGCGCTGCGGATCGGGAATCCGCGATTCAGGGTTGAAATCGATCCCGTTGATGTTGTCGCCAAGGTAGCTCGGCAGCTCTACGCCGTCCTGCACCTCGACCGGCGAGCTGCGCGGCTTGGCGAACTGGCCGGCCATGCGGCCCACCTTCACCACCGGCTGCTTGCTGGCAAAGGTCAGCACCACCGCCATCTGCAGCAGCACGCGGAAAGTGTCGCGGATGTTGTTGGGGTGGAACTCGGCAAAGCTTTCGGCGCAGTCGCCGCCCTGCAGCAGGAAGCCCTTGCCCGCCGCCACTTCGGCGAGGTCCGCTTTCAGCGCGCGCGCTTCGCCCGCGAAGACCAGCGGGGGAAAGTTGGCAAGCGTGCCGGTTACCTTGTCCAGCGCCTCGGCGTCGGGATAGGACGGCAGGTGCCGTGCTTCCTTGGCCTGCCAGCTCTCGGGGGTCCACATGCTTGCCACGTCTCGAATGCTCCTTGTGCGAAGCGCGCCCCATAGCGGCGCGCGGCCGCAAATGCAAAAGAAGTGCGCAGGCTGGCGCCGAGCCCCCACCCCCGACCCCTCCCCGCCGGGGAGGGGAGTTGTCTTGGGCCCCCTCCCCGCCGGGGAGGGGAGTTGTCTTGGGCCTCCTCCCCGTCCGGGAGGGAGGTGAAGTGCAGCTTTATTGCGCCGCGCCGCGCGCCGGAGCGGGTGTGATGGTTGTGGCAAGGGTGGTCCCTTCCGGGATCACCGCCAGCCGCCAGCTCTTGCCGCGCGTCAGGTAGCGCTGCGCCAGCGCCTGCATTTCGGCGGGCGTGGTCTGGGTATAGTCGGGCAGGAGATTGCGGATCGAGGCGTACTTGCGCGGGTCAAGGCTCGCCCCTTCCAGCATCGACATGAAATAGGCGCTGCTGGTGGAGGCGCGGTTGAGCTTCTGCTTGAGCGGCTCGGTCACGCGGGCAAGCTCGTCAGCCGTGGGCGGCTTGGCGATCAGGTCGGCGGCGATCTCGTCCGCAGTCGCGAAGAACATCGGCACGGCGCGCGGCTGGATCTGGGCGATCGCCAGCATCTGCCCCCCGCTTTCCATGTCGAGCGGCCACGAATTGTAGACCTGCGGCGAATAGCTTTCGCCCAGCTTTTCCCGGAACTTGTCGAGCAGACGGTTCTGGAACAGCTGGGTCAGGATTTCGAGCTGGCGGGATTCGCGGATGCCGGCCATGCCGCCGCCAGTCGGCCAGGCGATCAGCGCGGCGGCCTGGTTCTTGTCGCCCCGGTGAGTCAGCACGGTCGGCGCGCCGCCGGTCTTCGGCTCGCCAAAGCGCGCGGGGCCTGTGCTGTCCGGCAGCGGTGCGCGGCGGGGCAGCGCGCCGAAGGTCTTGCGCAGCGCCTCGATCGTCGCGGCGCGGTCCACGTCGCCATAGACCTGGACCTCGACCGGGCCGGTTTCCAGAATTGGCGCCCAGACTTCCCGGAAGCCCTGCGGCGTTGCGGCGTCGATCTCCGCCGGGGTGGGCGTGCGGAACCGCGCGTCGCCGCCGTACTGCAGGAACTGCAGGTCGCGCTCCAGCACGCCCTGCGGCGAACTGGCGTAGGATTCGTAGTTGAGCTTGGCCGCCGCCTTGCTGCGCAGCAGCGGCGGCACGTCCCAGCGCGGGTTCACCAGCTTGTCGGCAAACAGGTAAAGCTGGTCGGCCACATCGGCGGGCCGCGTCTCGGCCGAGAAGGCAAAGGCGGAATCGTCGATCTCGAACTGGTAGCCCATCTTGCGCCCGGTCGAGATGCGGTCCAGTTCCTCCTGCCCCAGCCTGCCCTGGCCCGAGGGGACCAGCGCCAGCTCGCCCAAGGTCACGTAAGCGGCATCGCCCGGTCCGAAGGCGCGGTAGCCGGCGCCAAAGCGCACCCGCACCGCCGCGCGGCCCGGTTCATCGCGCACCGGCCAGATCAGCGCGCGCACGCCGTTCTCGAACTCGATCTGCTCGATCTCGCCAAGCCCGGTGGGCACGACCCCGGCCACCTTGCCCGGCTCGCCCAGCGGCGGCAGGTCGGCAAAGGAGATCGGCCTGGCATCGAGCCGCGACTTGCCATCGGCCTCCACCGGGGCGGCCAGCGCCAGTTGCAGCGCGGGGGCATCGGCCTCGCCCGCCTTGGGCGTGACATAGACCGCGCGGGTGACCGTGCCCGTGAACAGCCGCCGGGTGCGATCGAGCACCGCCTGCGGCGTGAACAGCGGGCGCGAGGCATTGAAGATCTGCTGCACCGTTTCGGGCGAGGCGATCGCCTCGCGGATGTCGAGCGCGGTCACCACGTCATCGGCCAGCTTCGATCCCGGAAGCAGGCGGCGCTGCTCTACCGAGCTTTCGTAGGCGACGTTCATTTCCGCGACCTCGCGGTCGATCTCTTCCTGGGTGGGCGGGCTGGCCATCGCATCGGCGATCACCGCGCGCACATCGCGCACCGCCGCCTTCCAATCCTCGCCCAGCGGAGCGATGGAAACGAAGGTCGCATCGACCGAGCGGTTGTGCTTTTCCTGGCTGACCTGCGCGGCCAGGAAGCTGCCGCCCGCACGCGCGCGCGCCTCCAGCCGGCGATTGATGATCATCTGCCCCAGCGCGTCGATCATGTTGCCCTGGTTATAGGCGATGGTGTCTTTCACCGGTCGCCACGGACGCATCACGCCATAGGTCACCGCGCGGGCCAGGTCAGGTTCCACCAGCACGCGGGTTTCGCCCACCGGATTGTCGCCGGAAGCGCCCTTTGGCGGCAGCGGATCGCCAAAATCAGGCGCGGGCGCGGGCTTGCCCTGGCCCTTCCAGGCCCCGAAATACTTCTTCGTCAGCGCCGCCAGCACGGCCGGATCGGCATCACCGACCGCCACCACGGTGACGTTCTCCGGGCGATACCAACGCGCATGGAACGCCCGGACGCTGGCCTGGTTGGCGCCGTCCAGCGTCTCGACCGTGCCGATCACCTGCCGCACGGCCAGCTTCTGGCCCGCGAACAGCGTCTGCTGCATGGCATCCGACACGCGCTCCGCCGCGCCGCCGCGCTCGCGCTTTTCGGCCATCACGATCGGCACGTCGGTGCGCACGTTGGCCTCGCTCAGCGTCGGGGCAATCATCATGCCGGACAGCAGGCGGAAGGTCTCGTCCAGCTTGTCCGGCGTGACCTCAGGCAGGTCGAGCTTGTAGGTGGTGCTGACCGGCGAGGTTTCGGCATTGGTATCGCTGCCGAAAGTCGCCCCCAGCCGCTGGAAGCGGGCAATCGCCTCGCCATCGCCAAGGTACTTCGACTGGCGGAACACCAGGTGTTCGAGCAGGTGGGCAAAGCCGCGCTCGCTCTCCGCCTCGTAGAGCGAGCCCGCATCGACCCGGATGCGGATCGAGACCTGCCCTGGTGGCACCCCGTTCTTGCGCACGGCATAGCGCAGGCCATTGGGCAGTTCGCCAAAGGTCCATTCGCGGTCGACCGGAACGTCGCTGCCCCGGTAGAGCCACGGAACGTCGACCTGCGCGGCGGCGGCGCTGGCCGCGCTCTTTTGCGGCGCCTCGGCCAGAAGCGGCAGCGGCGCTACCAGCAGCGCGGCGGGGATCAGGCAGGCGAAACGGCGGTCGGGCCGGAAAAGCGAAGGCATGGCCGGGATATAGGCGGGGCAAAGGTGAAGGGCCAGTGAATAGCATGCCCGGGCAATGCGGCGAAAAGCCCCTGTGGCCGTGCCGCGCGGGCCTTGACCCTCGGGTCCAGCCCCCTACATGGAACCCATGTTCATCGAAACCGAAACCACGCCCAATCCGCGCACCCTGAAGTTCCTGCCGGGCGAGCAGGTGATGGCCAGCGGCACCCGCGAATTCACCAACGAGGACGAGGCCGCCGCCTCTCCCCTCGCCACCGCGCTGTTCGATATGGGCGATGTCACCGGCGTGCTGTTCGGGCGCGATTTCATCGCCGTCACCGCCGGGCATGGCAGCGACTGGGGCAGCCTCAAGCCGCAGGTGGTGGCCGTGCTGCTCGATCACTTCGTCACTGGCGCGCCGCTGTTCAACGCGCCTGACGCCAGCGGCATCGTGGTTCCCGCCGAAGCCGACGACACGGTGGAAGGCGACGATCCGGCCGATGCCGACATCATCTCGCAGATCAGGGAACTGATCGAAACGCGCGTGCGTCCGGCGGTCGCCAACGATGGCGGCGACATCACCTATCGCGGCTTCCGCGAAGGCGTGGTCTATCTGGCGATGCAGGGCGCCTGCTCGGGCTGCCCTTCGTCCACCGCGACGCTCAAGAACGGGATCGAGACGCTGCTCAAGCACTACGTTCCCGAAGTCACCGAAGTCCGCGCCGCCTGACGGCGCGGCGGTTTTTTCCATTACCCGGGGGTATTTTCCGACATGACGCAGCCGCTTGGCGCCGAGGCGCTCGACCAGATTTTCCGCACCGCGCGCACCTACAACGGCTACCTCGACCAGCCGGTTTCCACCGAGCAGCTCCACGCCATCTGGGATCTGATGAAGATGGGGCCGACCTCGGCCAACCAGCTGCCCGCGCGTCTGGTGTGGTGCACGACGCCGGAATCCAAGGAAAAGCTGGCCGCCTGCACCATGCCCGCGAACGGCGCCAAGATCCTCTCCGCCCCGGTCACCGTGATCGTGGCGATGGACACCGAATTCCACGAAAACCTGCCCTGGCTGTTCCCGCACACCGATGCGCGGGCCTGGTTCGTCGGCAACGACGCCCTGCGTGAGCGGTCGGCCTTCCTCAACACCACGCTGCAGGCGGCCTATTTCATCGTCGCCGCGCGCGCGCTGGGGCTGGATACCGGGCCGATGACCGGCTTTGCCAACGATGCGGTCGACGCGGCGTTCCTGGCCGATACGCCCTCGTTCAAGTCGGTGATGATCTCGACTCTCGGCTACGGTGATCCGTCGACGATCTTCGAGCGCAGCCCGCGCCCGGAGTTCGACAAGTTCAACCGCATCGTCTGATCCGAGCCGCATGACCCTGCTAGCCATCGACTGCGCGACCGAGGCCTGCTCGGTCGCGCTGTTCGATTCCGGCCGCCTGATCGCGGGCGAGCACCGCGTGCTGATGCGCGGCCATGCCGAAGCGCTGGTGCCGATGATCGCCGCCCTGCCCGACCGGGGCCGCGCCGCGCGGATCGCGGTCGCGCTTGGCCCCGGCAGCTTTACCGGGCTGCGCGTGGGGCTCGCCGCGGCGCGGGCGCTGGCGCTGGCCTGGCGGGCAGAGCTGGTCGGCTATCCCAGCCTCGCCCTGGTTGCCGCCATGGCGCGGGCGCGGCAGGGCGAACAGCCGGTGACAGTCGCGATGAGCGGCGGGCACGGCGAATGGTTCGTGCAGGATTTCGCCGCCGACGGCTCGCCGCTGGCCCTCCCCGTCTCGCTGGCCCCGGCAGCGGCGGCCCAGGCCGCCCGCGCCGCGCTGGTCGCGGGCAGCCAGGCCGAGGCGCTCGTCGCCGCGCGCGGTTCGGGTGAGGCGCTGGCGCTGCTGCCCGACGCGCGCGAGGTGCCACTGCTCGGCGAAGCGGCGCTGCTGCATGACGTCCACCTGATCTATGGCCGTGCGCCCGATGCGCGGCTTCCCGGCGCATGACCGGGCAGGATGACGATCTCGATCGGCTGATGGCGGTAATGCAGGCCGGGTTCGATCCCGCCTATGGCGAGGCCTGGAACCGAAGGCAGGTCGAAGACGCGCTGTTGATGGGCAATTGCACCTATGGCCTGGCTGCCGCCCACGGCGGCGAACCTGCGCCGGGCGAGGCTGCGGCGGGATTCTACCTCTCGCGGCATGGCTACGAGGAAGCCGAACTGCTGCTGATCGCAGTCGATCCAGCGCAGCGCGGCAAGGGGATCGGCAGCGCCCTGCTGGACCGCTTCGCCGCGGAGGCTCGCCAGCACGGCGCGCGGCAGTTGCTGCTGGAAATGCGGCGCGGCAACCCGGCCGAAGCGCTGTATCGGCGCCATGGTTTCAAGCAGATCGGCGAGCGGCCCAATTATTATCGCACCCGCGATGGCTCGCAGCTCGATGCCGTTACCTTTGCCTGCACTTTCGAATAACCAGCCAGTTCAACAAACTGGTCAATAGTTCCAATTCGAACCACAAGCCGGCGGGACGGCAGTGTCTCCGCGCTTGCACGATTGGAATGCCGGGCTTATTACGGATCAACCCGCCAATATTGGCCGATACAATATCAGGCAATTCCCGGGCTCGCTTATCCAGAAAGGAACGGTCGTGGACAACATCCAGTCCGATATGACGGAAACCCTCATTACGCTGACTTCGGATATCGTCGCGGCGCATGTCAGCAACAACAGTGTGGCGGTCGATGAAGTCGCGGCGCTGATCACCAAGGTCTATGGCGCCCTTGCCGGTCTTGGCCAGGCCGCGCCCGAACCGGAAGCGGCTCCGCTCAAGCCGGCGGTATCGATCCGTTCCTCGGTCAAGCCCGACAAGATTACCTGCCTGGACTGCGGGATGGAGCTCAAGATGCTCAAGCGTCACTTGATGACGCACCACGAAATGACTCCCGATGACTATCGCGCGCGCTGGAGCCTGCCGACCGACTATCCGCTGGTCGCCCCCAACTACGCCGAAACGCGCCGCGATCTCGCCAAGAAGATCGGTCTTGGCCGCAAGCCCGGCGTCAAGCGCGGCGGACGCAAGAAAGCTTAAGGTTTTGGCCTGACGGCGGTGCGGACAGGCGATCCGGCCTGTTCCTGCAACACCAGTCCGCCACCCCGGCCAACAAACATTGAAGAATCGCCTCGCCGGACTATGATCTGGCGAGGCTGTCCTTTTTCCAACTCGCGGAGTTTCTGTGCAACCGATCGACATTGAAGCGCTCTGTGCACAGCGCGGGCTGCGGATCACCGACCAGCGGCGCGTGATCGCGCGCGTCCTGTCGGAAAGCCAGGACCATCCGGACGTGGAAAGCCTGCACGAGCGGGCCGCCGCGATCGATCCCAAGATCTCGATCGCCACGGTCTATCGCACCGTGCGGCTGTTCGAGGAGGCGGGGATTCTCGACCGGCACGATTTCGGCGATGGCCGCGCCCGGTATGAAGCCGCGCCGGAAGCGCACCATGATCATCTGATCGACGTCGAAACCGGCAAGGTGATGGAATTCGTCGACCCCGAACTCGAAGCGCTCCAGCGCCGGATCGCGGAAAAGCTGGGCTACCGGCTGGTCGACCACCGCATGGAACTGTTCGGCGTGCGCATCGGCCGCGAGGACTGAGGCAGCGCAATGGCGCTCGCGCTGGCCCGGCCGCGTCCGATCTCGCCGCTCGGCTGGGTGCGCGTATCGCTCAGGCTGCTGGCCATGGCCCTGCTGCTGCTGGCCTGCGTTCCGATCCATTACCTGACCGCGCTGTTCACCCGGCACAAGCCGATGCCGCGATTCTTCCTGGGCGCGGTCGCCTGGCTGGCGGGCGTGCGGGTGCGCCAGCACGGCGAGAAAGTGCATCGCGGCGCCTTCCTGCTGGCCAACCATGTCAGCTGGATCGACGTTCCGGCGATGGCCGGGGCCACCGGCACCGCCTTCGTCGCGCATGATGGCCTGGCCTCGCTGCCGCTGCTGAAATGGCTGTGCCAGCTGAACGACACCGTGTTCGTCGCCCGGCACGACCGCGCCAGCGTTGCGGCGCAGGTGGCCCAGGTGCGCGAGGCGATCCGCGATACCGGCGCGCTCGCGATCTTTCCCGAAGGCACCACCAGCGACGGGACCGGCCTGCTCGCCTTCAAGTCCTCGCTGCTGTCCGCGCTTGAGCCGCTGCCCCAGGGAATCGCCGTCCAGCCGGTGCTGCTCGACTATGGGCCGGAGGCTGCCGAAATCGCCTGGGTGGGCGAGGAGCACGGGCTCGACAACTTCCTGCGCATCCTCGCGCGGCGGCGCCCGGTGCGGCTGGACCTGCATTTCCTGCCCGTGCTGAGCGGCGATGATGTCGCCAGCCGCAAGACCATCGCCGCCGCCGCGCGCGCGGCCATGCTGGATCGGCTGGGCGCTTAGCTCTTCAATTCGCCGCCCGTTTGCCCTATCGGGCCACCCCATGCGCCCCACCCCGCCCCCCAGGACCTACCGGGTCAAGAGCTTCGGCTGCCAGATGAACGTCTATGATGGCGAACGCATGGCCGAATTGCTCGGGCAGCAGGGCATCGCCCCCGCGCCCGAGGGTGAGGAGGCGGACCTGGTGGTGCTCAACACCTGCCACATCCGCGAGAAGGCGGCGGAAAAGGTCTATTCCGACATCGGCCGCCTGCGCAGGGAAGACGGCACCTCTCCCCTGATCGCGGTCGCCGGCTGTGTCGCCCAGGCCGAGGGCGAGGAAATCATGGCGCGGGCCCCAGCCGTGTCGATGGTGGTCGGCCCGCAGGCCTATCACCGCCTGCCCGCAATGATTGCCGAGGCGGTGGAAGGGCGCCGCGCGGTCGATACCGACATGCCGACCGAGACCAAGTTCGACGCCCTGCCCGCGCGCCGCAAGGTTGGCCCCAGCGCTTTCCTGACCGTGCAGGAAGGCTGCGACAAGTTCTGCACCTATTGCGTGGTGCCTTATACCCGCGGCGCGGAAACATCGCGTGCCTTCAACGATCTGATCGCTGAAGCGGAGAAACTGGTCGAAGCCGGCGCGCGCGAGATCACCCTGCTGGGCCAGAACGTCAACGCCTGGCGCGATGCCAACGGGCGCGGGCTGGAGCGGCTGATCGAACGGCTCGCCCTCGTTCCCGGCCTCGCCCGGATCCGCTACACCACCAGCCATCCCAACGACATGACCGAGGGCCTGATCGAGGCCCACCGCGACGTGCCGCAGTTGATGCCGTTCCTGCACCTGCCGGTTCAGGCGGGCAACGACCGCGTGCTGCGGGCGATGAACCGCAGCCACACGGCGGCAAGCTATCTCGCCGTGCTCGACAAGGTCCGCGCCGCGCGGGGCGACATCGCGCTGTCGGGCGATTTCATCGTTGGTTTCCCGGGCGAAACCGACGCCGAGTTCGAGGATACGCTGAAGCTGGTCGAGGCGGTGGGCTATGCCCAGTGCTTCAGCTTCAAGTATTCCCCCCGCCCCGGCACCCCCGCCGCGACGATGGAAGGGCAAGTGCCGATGGCGGTGATGGACGAGCGGCTCCAGCGCCTTCAGGCCGCGCTCAACGCGTCACAGCTCGCCTTCAACCGGGCCTCGGAAGGCAAGCGCTGCACCGTGCTGGTCGAACGCAAGGGCAAGTTCGAGGGTCAATGGCTGGGCAAGTCGCCCTGGCTGCAATCGGTCCACTTCACCGGCGATGCCGCGATCGGCGATCT
>Ga0116175_1002520_pt1 | contig 11028 bp, 8 predicted proteins | sample AD_UKC125_MetaG_FD_89802 | JGI IMG/M metagenome (GOLD analysis project Ga0116175, IMG submission 89802) | Active sludge microbial communities of municipal wastewater-treating anaerobic digesters from USA - AD_UKC125_MetaG | ecosystem: Engineered > Bioreactor > Anaerobic > Digestate | place: USA... | reverse complement strand
GTCAACCCGTCGGCGACAATGCGCGACGAGTTTGTTATGGCTTGCCTAACCAGGGCCTTGCCATCGCGAATCCTGTCACAGTGGACTCACAGGGTCAAGAGGTGTTGTGAGGTACCCCGGGGAGTCCGAGGTCAGAAGTCGGAACCTCCGTCGACGTTGAGGTCGGCGCCGGTCATGTATGTGTTGGTCCGCGACCCGGCGAACGCGATGACCGGCCCGATCTCGGCGGGCAGGGCCGCGCGGCGGATGAAGGCGGGATGACCGAACTCGGCGTCGATCGAGTCCATGACCGCGTACAGATCATCCAGGTCGGGACGACGGTCCTCGGGAAGCCGGGACAGGTAGTCACGCAGGCCCTGGGACAGGAACGATCCGGGGGAAACCGTGTTGACCAGGATTCCCTCGGGTGCAAGGGTTTGCGAGAGGTTCTTGCTGACGCTGGTCAGTGCGGCCTTGGCGGCGGTATAGGCGATCAGGGTGGGCGACTGGCGTCGCACCGAATGCGCGGACACGTTCACGATGCGTGCCCACTGCGCCTTGCGGAGCAACGGGAGTGCGGCCTCGACACATTTGACGGCGCTGAGGGTGCCGATGTCGAAGGTGGCGTGCCAATTGGCATCGTCGACGGCATCGAGCGGGCCGATGCCCACATCGACCGGCCCGACGGCGTTGACCAGCGTGTTGACCACGCCCCAACGCTGCCCGATCGTGGCGAACGCGGCGTCGATCTCGGTGCGGCTGTTGAGGTCGGTGGGAATCGGCAGGACGTCGGCGGCGCCCAGCTCGGTCAGTCGCGCCGACGTATCGGCCAGACCCTGCTCACCCCGGGCCAGCAGCGCCACCTTCGCGCCTTCGGCCGCGACCGTCTCGGCCGCCGCCCGGCCCATCCCCTTGGTGCCGCCGTTGACCACGACCACGGCGCCGGCAAATCCCAGATCCACGTCTCAATCCCTCCACCGATCGACTCTTGTTCAGCTTACTGTAAGCCATTCGGTTTGGATGACGGTCGTGGCCACTGATAACCCGGCACCTGAGTCGAGGAACTGCGCCAACGCGACTGAAATCACGTTGGGCACCAGGTGTGCCTTCGCTCCAGCGTGGCGACGCCGGCTTGATCAAGAATCTGAACTGACTGAGATCATCACGCGGGACGGCATACCTTCCCCGATCTACAGTTCGTGATCATTCCTCGTCAGCCGACGGTCCAGCGGTACAGCGTCGTACCGGGCGGCTTCTGGTGCGACTTGTCGAGGGTGGTCACCCCGACGGTCTTCAGTGTCGACCTCTTCGGGACCTCGATGACCCTGCAGAAGTCACCAGTGGAGGCAACGTTGCCGGTGGTGTTCTTGCACGAATCGAACGGCTCGCTGAAGGTCAGCGTGCTCACGAGCTGGTCGTCGGAGGTGCCGAAGGAGAACTCCGGGTTGATAATCACGTTCGGCTGAGCCTCGTAGGGACGATCGTCGGACATCACCTCGACGGTGAAGCGCAGGTACTTGATCGGACCGTAGGAGTTGCGCTTGTTTCGGTTGATGCGCAGGAAGTCGCTGCTCGACAACGGTGCGACCTCGGTGACAGTGAACTTCACCTTGCCCTGGCGACCCTCATAGTCGGTGTACTTGACCAGCACCGGCTCGCCGAGCTTGACGGTGGTGCCCTCCGGTGTGGTCCCGGTGATCGGAGCATGCTTGTCGGGCTCGGGTACCTTGCCCGCCGCGAGGATCTGGCTCAGCTCGTCATGCTGCGCCGTAGTGCCTATCCACCCGTCGCACTTCTTGCGGAACGCCTCGAAAACCTGCTTCGTCTGAGTGACGATCTGGTTCTGTACGGCAGGATCCTTGGTCTCGTTGAGGCGGTTGGCCAGCGAGGCGCCCTGCTCGGCAAGCTTCTTCAGCTCCGGATCGTGGATCTGGTCCAGCTCGTCCGATGTCAGCACGACGGCGGACAGCGTCGTCGTACCGCCACTCTTCTTGTAGCGCTCGAGAGTCTGTGGGACATCGGACACGGCGCGCCACACGGCACCGCAGTCGGCCGTCGCCTTCTCCTCCGGACTGTCGGAACACGCACCCAGCGCGAACGCAGCAGACAAAGCGAGCGCGACCGCGCTCCATCGTGAAGCCAAGAGACTCCCCCTCCCAGATACGAACGGCGTGATGTTAGCAGCGCTCCGCAGAACCACTGAGCGCGACCGGCCCGACACGCAATTGTGTCGGGACCTTCTCCCCGCGTCGCATACCCCGTCTAGCCCGAGAACGGGTTCTGCTTGGTGACCTGCTCCAGTTCGCCCACCTCGAGTCGTTGCCCGAGGATCAGCCTTCCGGTCACCGATTCCAGTGCGCCGACCCACCATTCGGCCCTGGCCAGCACCGGCTCGGCGACCGATCGGTCGACGGCGCTCAGGGCGACCAGGCGCTGAGCCACATCGTCGGCGGCCAATTCGATCTGCACACGCCCGTCGATCAGCGAGATGTCGGTGCCGGGCGCGTTGTGCAGCGGCGTGAGGGCGTCCCGGATGCGCCGGAACAGCCGTGCCTCCGGGGAATGTCCGAGTGCCCAGCCCTCGGGCGCCTCGATAGACCTGCCCGGATACAGCTGCGTCGACTGCTGCAACTGTGCCCGAGAAGACCTGCGCAACATCAGCAGCAGTGCGACCACGGCAACCGCTACACCGGCGACAACGAGCACAATGGCGCCCAGTACGAGGATTCCCATCGCTATCTCACCGCCTGTACGAGAATGACTATCGCCGCGATGAGCGCGAGGGCGGCGACGATCGCGGAGATGATCTTGGTCTTACTGTACGGCCGCGAACCCTGCACCTCGCCGGTGACACCGTTGATGTACACCTGGAACGGTTTCGAGTCGTACACCACCGTCAGCAGCCAGATGGGCAGCAACAGATACCGGAACTGCAATGGGTTGAATCGCGATTCCGACGACGAGATGCGCTGCTTGTCGCCGCCGATATCGCGGCGCACCGTCGACGTGATCCGCGCATCGATCTCCTCGCGGCGGGCGATCTGGAAACCCTCATCGGGGCCGATCTCATAGGTGCGGGCGAGGTGACCGGCCAGATACTCGCCGGTGAACGGGCGTGCCGTCTGGATCGGCCACGGCTTGAGTTCCTCCACACGCTCCGCATCGATGCCCTTATTTGCCAGGGCTGCAACATCTTTGAAGTTATCGACCACCTCGCCGTGAACGTGGCTCCAGCGGGTGCGGGTTTCGGTGTGCCTATCGTCTCCCTCGCCGACGACGACTGTGTAGTCGTCACCGCGCTGCCCGGAGTAACGGGTGTAAGCGGTGGTGTCGTAACTGAAGTACGAGAAGTACACGCTGGAGAACGAACCGAGGGTGCGGTATTTCTTGAACTCCGTCGGCGCGAACCAGCGTGAACTGATCCATTTCTCGATATTCTGCCGCGCCTGTTTGCTGTCGACCCCGAACGGGATCACCCCGTCGACGGGCAACGTCTTGGGCGCGTCCTGAATGTCGTCGCGCTGGATCGGTGACGCGCAGTACGGGCAGCGGGTTGCGGTCAGTGTTCCGGTGAACACGGTTGTGCCACCGCAGTTCTGGCACACCACCTGGTGTTCGTCGGAGGCTGCGGGATCGTCCGCCGACAACAGCCCACGGGTGCTGCCGGCCGCGACCTCGGAACTGCGCAGATCGTGCAGACCGATCCTGGCGTCGGTGCGGGCGATTTCGCGGGTGCTGTTGCAGCTGGGGCAGCGCAGCACGCCGGTCGCCGGATCGAACACCAGGTTGGCGCCGCAATTGACGCACGGAAACGTGCGGGTGTCCTCGGTGGCGTGATACTGGCCGGCCCGCCCGGAGCGTGAGTCGGGCACCGGGGCCTGCGCGGCAGGCGGTCGTCGGTCCTGCGGCGGCCCGGCCTGCCGGGGCGGGATCGGTGGCGGGCTGCCCGCACCCGTGGGTGGCAGCGGTGGTGGGGCGCCGGGCGGTGGAGGTGGCGGTCCGTCGGACGGCAGCGGTGGCGGCACGGGGGGAGTGGTCATCGAGGGATCCTCTCGGACAAGAATGCGGCGGTCTCAGGTCGGGTGCTGAACCTGGCCGAGCATCTGGACCGGTGAAATCTGGCGAGTGTCTAGGCCGGGGGCATCGATGGCGGCAGCGGCGGCGGAACGGCGGGGAACAGCGCGGCGAGTTCGGGAACCTGCCCGGCCGCCGTCCACCCGGCCATGTTCGCCGACCACACCAGCGTCTGCCTGGTCACCGAACCGGCGGCGATGGACTGCTGCAACTGCGCGGCCGTGTACGGTCCGCCGGCCTGACCGTTCTGTTCCACGTGATATTGGGTGGCCGTCGGCAGCGGCGGTGGTGCCGCCGCGGGGGCCGGAGCCGGCTGTGCGGGACCGGCGACGGCGCCGCCCATGCCCATCTGCTGGCCGAGCGCCATACCCATACCGGCACCCAGGAAATCGCCCACCGAACTGCCGCCGGGATTGGCCGCGCCCGCGACCATCGCCTCACCGAGCTTGCCCTGCTGATAGCGCTGCATGTCGTCGACCTGATTGAGGAAACCCTGCTCCTCCACACCGCGCGCCACGCCCCGGGTCATCGCCGCGGTGATCTCCTCCGGCAGCGACACGTTGAGCAGAATGTCCTCGATCCCGAGTCCGTACTCGTCGTCGACCCGCTCCTGGACGAACACCTTCAGCTTCTGCGAGAGCTCACCGACCTTGCCCTGCAGATCGATCACCCCGACGCCGGTCTGCAGGATCATGTCGGAAAATGCCTGCGCGATGATGCGCCGCAGCAACTCCGAGATCTCATCGACGTTGACGTTGCTGTCGGTGCCGATCACCTCACGCAGGAAGATCGCGGGATCGGCCACCCGCACCACACACATGCCGTTGGCCCGGACCTGCACCATCTTGAAATCGGGGTCGCGGATGGTGATCGGGTTGGGGGTGCCCCACCGCAGTTCGGTGACCGGCCGGGTGTTGATGAAGTACACCTCGGAACGGAACGGGCTCTTGAAACCGTGCTTCCACCCCTGGATCGTTGACAGGATCGGCAGATTTTCGGTGGTCAGCTCATAGTTACCCGGCCCGAAGGTGTCCGCGAGCCGGCCGCGGTACACGAACACCGCCTTCTGGCCCTCCCGGACGATCAGCTGGGCACCGTTCTTGATTTCGTTGTTGTAGCGCGGAAAACGCCACGCCAGCGTCGTGCGAGTGTCGTCGAACCATTCGATGATGTCGACGAGCTCGCCCTTGAGCTTGGAGATCACGCCCATGTCTCTGCAGTCCTCCGGTCGGTGATGCGTCAGGAGCGTTAGCCAGCCTAGTCACTTCCTGCGGGTTCGGGAGGAAGTGTCGTGCCATCGGATGAGTGGTGCGGATCAGTGCGAGGACGCCGAGGTGCGGGCGATCGCAATGACCTCCTCCTCCGAGGGCGGGCTCGGCGGGTGGTAGCTGAGGCACAGGGGGGTGCGGATCTTGGTGAATGGGCCGCCGTCGACGGCCGCGTAGTAGACACCGGTGGTCAGACGGCCGATGTCCGAAACGTCTGAACTCTTGGCTGCCGCGAGTTCCTTGGCCGCAGAGATGTGGACCGGCGACTGGAATCGGCCGAGGAACTGGTTGGAGGCGTTCCCCGCGATCTTGCTGTGCAGGCCTTTAGGTGCCTGAGTCGCGAAGATGAGGCCCAGCCCGTACTTCCTTGCCTGAGCTGCCAGTGCCAAGGTGCTTTCCGTGCATGTCGTGGTTTTCTCCGACGGTGCGAAATTCTGCGCCTCGTCCATGACCAGGACGGCACCGAGCGGTTTGTTGCCGGCCGGGTGCTTCTTGATCCACGCGAACAGCGACATTTGTAGTTGGCCGATGAAGTTGTTGCGCTTGTTGGCGTCGGGCAGACCGGACAGGTTGATCACCGAAACCCTGGCACGGTAGCCGGGCGGAGGTGTCAGCAGGACCGACGGGTCGACCGGTTCGTTGCTGTACACGTGGTCGGTGATCAGGTCGGAACGCAGGTTGTCCGATAACTCCCGCCCGAGTTTGGGGCTGTCGGCGAATTCGCACAAGGTGTCGGGGAGGTCGGCGAGCAGGTCCACGAGCGTGTCGATGGTGCCGCCACCGGTCCGGCCGAAATGTTCGATGGTCTGTTTGAGCGTGGCCATCATGCGCTTGTGCTTGGCCGACTTGCCGATCGCGAGGGCCCGTGGCGCCAACGCTCCGAGCGCCGAGGCGACTGCGGCGCCGAACTCGTCGGGGTTGTCGACGACCTCGGTGAAGTCGGGCAGCATCTGGAAGCTCAACGGCCGCCCCGACATCTTTCCCGGAGTGAACACGGCGACATCGGTGTTCGCGATGTAGTCGCGGGCCGCGGTCTCCTCGTCGGCGTTCGGCCATTCACGGGAGCCCGCCGGCCATGGCTGTCCGAGGCGGGCGAGGTCGTTGTTCACATCGAGAACGATGGATGAGACTCCACGCAAAGCGCACTCTTCAATGATGCGCCGGATGAGAACTGTTTTGCCTGAACCGGATCCGGCGAAGATCACCGTGTGTTTGCGCAGTGCCTCCAGGTCGATGCCGACCTCGCGCGCGGTCAGTGCGCCGACCACCGACCCCAGGGTGAAATGATCCGGTCGCACCTGGATGGGCTCTGGGTGCGGTGCCGGAGCCACTGGTTCGGCGTTGCGGGTGGGTTCGTCGTCGGCGGACGGTTGTGGAGAGATGGAAGTAGTGGCGTTGTTGCTCTCGGGGTACTCGGGCCTGTCATTATCTGGACCGTCACTGTTCTGCGGGTGAACATCCGGCGGGGGTGGAACCGCGCTCGGTTCGTGATCCGGTTCGTGCGGTGAGGGTTCACCGGAAGGAGCGCCGGAACTGTCCCCGGTCGGGGATAGGATTTGATCGAGCCACGCGATTCGTGACACGGGGTTCCGTGACACGATCCATTCACCGAGACGGTCGGCGTGTTCGGCGCGAAGCGCGCGCACTGCGATCAATACCCGGATGTCGTCGGCGGACCAGGCGATCACCCGGCCACCGCGATCGATGAATTCGGTGACCACGGTTGCGGTCTTGGGGCCCGACGGCCACGGTGCCTGCCGCAGGATGACCAGAGTATTGAGGTGGTTGGTTAATCCGGCTGCGGCGGAGGCTTTCGCCAGACGGGTCTGTGCCGCAATCGCGTTGGTCGATGCGATGGCCCGGAACGACCAGGATTGTTGGGCGTCGGTGTCCGGGTCGATGGTCCGGCGAAGTCGGGCATGGAGATTGGGTTGCTTACCCGGCCTATCATCCCACCGGTAGGATTCAGCGTCGGCCGCGAGGGCACCGACCCAGGTCGCCAAACCGGCCATCAATAACTCCGGGACACGGGTGTCCTCCGTCGACGGGTCGATGATCGCCGTCGGATCGGCTGCCCGGATCAAATCGTCGAATCGCTGGTCGAGCGCGGCGAACTCAGGGTCGTCGTGAGCGGTCACGGTCTTGGTGGTACTGCTGTCGCGGAGGGTCATCATCTCCGATGATGTTCCCGTGCGCAGACATATCCCAATGTGCCGATCGGCGGCCTGCATCAGCGTGCGTGGGGTGTGGTTGATGGATTCGGCCAGAGCGGCCTCATTGATCGGCCAGGTCGGGTACGGCGGGGTGAAGGAAGCTGTTTCGTAGAACGCGGCGAATCGTCTGGCCAGTAGGGCGCGGCCGAAGTCGGCCGACGTCGGCCGTTGCAGTGGCGGTAGTTTGCGGAATCTGTCGACGACCGCGCGTGGGGCTTCGTCTTCGAGGATGGTCCAGGCAGTCGACAGGCATGACACAATTGACGTTGTCCGGCTGAGTGTTTCACGTAGGGTCATCAAGCCGTGCGCGATGGTGTCGACGGCGCTCTGGTCGGAGTGTCCGTCGTGGTCGGTCACGATGAGGGTGTCGAGCTGGTCGATCGCGAGCACGGCCGCTTCGTCCATGGCCAGGATGCGCGAAATATTCTCGACGACCTCCTGGTATCCGAGCCTCTTGACCTGGATGCCCCAGGTCTTGGCTTCGTCGTCATCGTCGAGTTGGAGAAAAAGGAAAGCGGCACCGAGGTCCTGGAGAGCGAAATCCTCTGCGGCGGTGAGGACAAGGGCGCGCAGAATGTGCTGAGAACGTCGGCGGTGCGTGGGGTGCTTGCGGTAGACACCACGGATGAATCGTTCGAGAATCTCAGGTGACAGCGGCGCGTCGCCGACGATCGACCGCTGGTCGTCGGGGGACAGGCCGGCTTCCCGGCCGAGTTGGTCGAGAAGCTGGACCAATTGTGACGAGTGGGTCGGCGACGGCCGATTCAGGTCTTCGGTGATGCACACGATGATCGATTGCCAAAAGTTCGTACCATCGAGGAGCTTGGCGAGAAAGAAGTAGCCGCCCGCGTTCTGGACTCGTTCGCGGACCTGTCCCAGCAGGTGTGTTTTTCCCGATCCGGCGGGCCCCTGGATCACCACGCCGAGCGGGCTCGCTGCCGTGCTGGCCCGCGCATCGCTGAACGATCGCATCGTCTCGTCGATGACGGCGCTATGCAGGCCGTCGACGTGTACCAAGGCCTGAGGTTCCCAGATGTCGTCGCGGGTGGTCGCCCAATCCAGTCGGATCGATTCGAGTGCCCGTCGTGTTTGTGGATCCATCAGTCCTCGATCGCAAACAGGTGGCAGAACTGATTGCCGACCCGAACCGCTGCGGCACGATCCTCGGCGGTGAGCGAAGACTGCTTCTCGTTGGGCTCAAGGCGGACGCCGGGCTCATGCTGCAACGCGACCAGGGTTGCGTCGAAGTCGTTCCGGTCGATGTCTGCCAGCGAGGCGCGCAGTTCGGCGACCCGCACCCACGTGCCGGGGCGAGAACGCATGCCGCCATATGCCGCGCGCACGCGGGCTCCGAGGTCGGCTGCAGGACCTGCGGACGTCTGGTTTGCGGATTTCTGTTGCGGGGGCGCCTCGATACCGAAAATGTCCGACAACAGTGTGTCAGTGGCGCTCAGGTAGCGGCCGATGCCGCGCAGGACCTCGGCCAGCGCTCTCTCCGCGGTTCGTGCCTTCGGTGGCGTCGGTGCACTGAGTTCCGCCGAACACCAGGCCCAACCGGCGTCGGTGAGGGTGTGGACGTAAGTCCGTGTGACCATTGAGGACTCGACCAGTCCCAACTTGTTGAATTTCGCCCTGCGAGTCGGAGTCATCTCGGGTGCGATTGCCTTGAGGTCCGGGTTCCGGATCGTGGTCGCATGAGCCATCAGCGCGAAGAGGATGGTGCGTTCGGGAGGCGACAGTGCATCGTTGGTCACAGGGTGATCTTTCCTTATTGCCAGGGTTGCTGCCCAGTCTTCGGTCGGCCTAATCGCTTCGAGCGCGCACGACTTCGCGGAGTTCGGTGACGACCGCCCCCACATCATCGAGAACTCGTTCATTCGGATAGCGCAGGACCATATAGCCGGCAAATTGGAGGAGGTTGTCGCGCAATCGGTCTGCGGCGTATTTCTGCGGAGCGCGATGGTCGGCGCCGTCGAGCTCGACGATGATGCGTTCGTACCGCCACTGCAGGTCGACGCGGATGGGCTGAGCCAGTGCATCCAGACCATCCACGCCACGGTTCCACACCCGTTCACTCGCCCACGGTTCACGCGCCAACGCCCGTTCGAGGAACTGTTCGGCTGCGCTGTTCGCCGCGGGTCGGCCACCGAACGGGGTGAGCGTGATGGCCGCCGATGCCGTGGCCGTATCTGGGGATCCGGAGGGGACGGCTGTGGCTGTGGCCCCGCGGTCGCAACGCAGATTGATGCACGGTATCCGGGTGAGCTGGTCGAATTCGTGGCCGACGAGCCACACGGTGAGGCGTCCGGCATGTGCCAGCCACTCGGCCGCAGACCCGATCGCTGCCGCCCTGTCGGTGACCTCGTAGTCCGCGGTCACGACTATGACGATGTCGTCGCGACCGTAACTGCGCCGAAGCAGATCGGCCAGACCGGACAATCGGATATCGGTCGGGTACTCGGATCGTGGTTGTGTGTTCGATGCGGCCGACCGGGCAAGATCGACGACGAACGGTGAGTAGGCGGTGGTCTGTTTGCTCATACGCCGGGCGATCGCTACTGCGGCTGCAACACCGAGCGAACCTCTATCAGCCGTGAGGCCGGCGTCGCCGAACGCCGATAGCCATGTCGGGTACAGATTCAGCACGGCGTTCTGCAGTTCCCCGGCGACCAAGTCGACGATCGTCCGCGCCCGGGCACCTGATTCAGGAGGGCAGAGCCCGACGACGATCGGACTGTTCGGGGCATCGATCTCCGTCAGCGCGTCAAGGTCGTCACCGCTCACGCCGAGCACGCGCAGCGCCTTTCCCGCCCGGATCGCCTCCTGCCACCACATCGGCCCGCCGCCTTCATTGGGATTGATGCTGGATGCATTCTCACAACTGCATCCGATGGTAGGTGTGGCTACTGACAGCTGCAGCTATCTGGAATGGGTCGACAAGCGGTGGGGTTTGGGACCTGATCCGGGACGATTTGGGTTCTGACCGCAGGTTCCCTACACTTGAGCGGTTGCCTGGGTGAACTGTGCCCCCAGGAGCCACAACTTCATACCCGACGCGGTGCCGGCGAAAAGCCAATGGCATCGCCAGGGGAGAACCTGCACAACTGTCCACTTCGTGGAAGGCCCACCGGGGGAGTGTCCGCACTCCCGCGTTGTATGGGAACCACTACGAGAAAGGTTGACGGTCAACCATGACCATGACTGACCCGATCGCAGACTTTTTGACACGTCTGCGCAACGCCAACTCGGCGTACCACGACGAGGTCACCCTTCCGTCGTCGAAGATCAAGGTGGCTATCGCAGAGATCCTCAAGCGCGAGGGTTACATCACCGACTTCCGCACCGAAGATGCAGAGGTCGGCAAGAGCCTGGTCGTCTCCCTCAAGTACGGCCCGAGCCGTGAACGCAGCATCGCCGGTCTGCGCCGCGTCTCCAAGCCGGGTCTGCGGGTGTACGCGAAGTCCACCAATCTGCCCAAGGTCCTGGGCGGCCTC
>Ga0116175_1002510_pt1 | contig 11055 bp, 11 predicted proteins | sample AD_UKC125_MetaG_FD_89802 | JGI IMG/M metagenome (GOLD analysis project Ga0116175, IMG submission 89802) | Active sludge microbial communities of municipal wastewater-treating anaerobic digesters from USA - AD_UKC125_MetaG | ecosystem: Engineered > Bioreactor > Anaerobic > Digestate | place: USA... | reverse complement strand
CCCGGGTGCGTGTCACACAGGTGCAGCACGATGGCCGCCGTCTCGTACAGCACCAGGGGCACACCCGCCCCATCGTCCTGCGTCAGCACCGGGATCAGGCCGTTGGGGTTGAGCATGAGGTACGCCGGTGATTTGTGGGCGTCGACCGCCCGGTCCACCAGCACACGCTGGTAAGGCACTGCGAGTTCTTCGAGCAGGATGTGCGGCACCATCGCGGCGGTGCTGGGGTAGTAGTGAAGGTGCAACATGGTGGGTTACGGAGTTCGGGGGGCGTACCTCGGCATTTTTGACGCGTCTCCCAATGCAAATGGCGGGTTTAGGCCTCGCTGTACAGCAGCGGTTGTGTGTACTGATTGTGAAGCGCCACGAACATAGAGACGAGTTTGCCGACTGAATCGATGCAGCGCTTGGCGAGATCGCGATTGATTCCCCATGCTATGCCTTCGTGTAGAAACTCGTTCCTCAGTTCAGCGGACTCGCGCATAAGGTCGGACACCGAGGCGTAGTCTTCTTCTTTGAGTCGGCTGAGCTCAGAAATGGCCTCATTCCACCTGACACCAATAACAGAAGTGAAGAGCCCGCCGAACTTCTGACTTGCCAATTTATTGTCGTCGAGCATTCTTGAGATGAGAGCCTCATCTATGTTTCGTGCGCGCAGGTTGTTGATGAGGAACATGTTCAGCAGGGCTTCGCGCAGGGAGCAATAGAACAGAACGGTTCCGACGTCTTGGCCTTGGGGCCCATTTAGTGGCCCTGCCGGTGACTGCGAGTGAAACGCCTGTTGGACAAGATCAACCAGTACGTGGATGTTGATGGGGAATACGAGTCGCCCGGACTCGCTCTCGGCTTGGCAATGCTTGCAGCGATAGCCCTTCTTGAGTCTTCCGTAGTCACGATCAATTACGCCGCAGTTCCCACAGATCAAGTGATCGCAGACAAGCGTGCCCAAAGACTGCCCGTCGATTTCGGAGAGTGGAGTCATGGACTACGAGGCCTAGCGTCGGCAGCTAGTGCGCCAAATATCTCGATATTTTGGCAGGCAAGGGCCGGACTGGCGGTCGATGTGTAAGACAAATTGGACGGACTTTCCAAGCAGCTTCTCTCATTGCAAAGCAGGCACGCTCCAAAATGCTAAGCGCTTCGAGTCCCCTACTTCACGCCGAACAGCCCCGCCCCGTTGCCCCAGGCCACCTGCTTGGCGACCTCGGCCGGCAGGTCGCCGAGCCAGGTGCGGTAGCCCTTCATGGTGTCTTCGTAGTACAGCCAGCGCTGGTTGACCCAGGTGTCGGAACCGATCAGGAAGCGCCCCGGGTACTTGAGGATCAAGGCGCGCCATTCGGGGCAGAGCTTGCCACCGTCACAGGTCAGCCCCGGCCGGTACGACAGCTCGCCCATCAGGCCTGGGTACTTGGCTAGCAGCGCATCCACCCGCTGCACCGGCGCCCCGCCAATGCCGGTGTGGGCCCAGATCAGGCGCGCTTTCTGCCCCTTGGACGGGGTGGACGCCATCAGCCCGTCGATGGCCACATCGTCCACATGGGCCAGCACCACCAGGTTCTTGTCCTCGGCCAGCGCCATGAGCTTTTTCGCGACCGGGCCATTGGCGTTGCCACTGTCGTAAAGGTGGAACTCACCGATGCCGCGGTAGGGGCCGGCGGCGGTGCCGCGAGCCAGCTCGGCCTGAACCATCTCGTAAATGGTTTCGTCGCGGAACCAGCTGTCGTAGTCGGCGCGGTTGCGGTACAGGCGGATGAAGGGCACGACGGTGACGCCGGCGGCGCGGGTCTCGGTGCGGGCTTCGGCCAGTGCCCGGGTGCCGTCGTTCGGCCGCGAATTGGCCACGATGGCCTTCACGCCGCTGCGTTGCATGCGCGCCAGCACGTCGGGCAGCGGGTGCGGGCCCGCCTGGCCATTCCAGGCTTCGGTGTTGTAGTGCAGGTGCGCGTCAAACAGCGGGCCGGTGTAGTCCGCGGCGCTGGCAAGTGCGCCGACTACCGCAAGACTGATAGCAAGCAATGACCGTTTGACGCCGGGATGAGGCCAAAAAGCCTTGAATATGTCAATCCGCCGCATGGTGAAACCCTTTCAAGACGTCCAAAGGCCGTTGGAAGCAGCGGCTGGCGGCACCCGGGGCCCGCCAGCCCACCCGAATCAGCCGACGTGCTGCGCGAAGAAATCCAGCGTGCGCGCCAGCGCCAGCTTGGCGGCATCGGCGTTGTAAGACGCCCGGTGGTCGCAGTTGAAGCCGTGGTTGGCGGCATAAACCTTCACCTGCACGCCGGGCTGGGCCTGCTCGAAAGCCTTGACGGTGTCCAGCGGGATCCAGTGGTCCTGGTCGCCGAAGTGGGCCAGCACCGGCACCTTGGGCTGGCGTGCCGCCTCGTCTGGCGTGGTCATGCCGCCGCCGTAATAGGGCACGGCGGCGCTCAAGCCCTTCAACGTGCAGGCCGCGCGCCAGGTCAGCAGCCCGCCCCAGCAGTAGCCGACGATGCCGACCTTGCCGCCGCTCGCCTGGGCGGCGTGGTCGATCGCGGCCTGCAGGTCGGCCATCACGCCAGGCGCGGGCAGCGCCTCGACCGCCGTCTTGCCGCCAAAGCCCTCGCCCATGTCGGCCTCGGTGTAGCCCAGTTCCACATCGCCCTTGCCGATGCGGGCAAAAGTGGCTGGCGCCACCGCCAGGTAGCCGGCAGCGGCATAGCCGTCGGCGACGGCGCGGATGTGCGCGTTGACACCGAAGATCTCCTGCACCACCACGATCGCGCCCTTGGGCGCGCCGGCCGGCCGGGCCACGTACGCGGGGCAGGCAAAGCCGTCAGCGGCGGTGAGGGTGATGAAAGAACCCATGGGGATGCTCCTTGGTGAGTGCTGGTTGATGAAGAAAAGAAAAAGGGGCTGAGACGGCCTGGCTCAGGACTGCGCCAGCTTGCGCTCGACGAAGTCCAGCCGGTCCTGGCCCCAGAAGATCTCGCCGTCGATCACGTAGCTGGGTGCACCGAACACGCCGGCATCGATGGCCTGCTGCGTGTTGGCATCGTAGCGCTCGTGTGCGGCCTGGCTGTGCGACTGCTCCAGCCGCGCCGCGCTCAGGCCCTGCTCGGCCAGCAGCTCGGCCAGCACCTTTTCGTCGTCGATGTGGCGCTCCTGCGCCCAGACGGCCGCCAGGATGGCGCCGGTGATCTTCAGCGCGGCTTCGGTGCCGTCGTGCAGGTCCACCGCGATGATCAGGCGCGCGGCATCGTCGCCGTTGACCGGGAAAAATTTCGGCTTCAGGTTCAGCGGCGCATGAAGGTATTCGCTGTAGCGCTGCAGCTCCACCAGCCGGTAGGCCTGGCGCTGCGGCGCGCGTTTGCCCACGGGCAGCCCGCCGGAGATGGGAAACACCTTGCCGCCCAGGTCGATCGGCAGCACCCGCACCGCCGCGCCATGGGCGCGGGCGATTTCGCAGAAGCGCTGGTGGCCCAGGTAGGTCCAGGGGCTCTGGGGGGCAATGTAGTAATCGACCGTGGTGGCCATGGGTGTCTCCGGAAGGAAAAAAGGGATGCCGCTGCCGGCATCCCCGATTATTGGCACGAATGCGCGCCTTTGCAGAGGCCCGCGGGCCCGACCTGGTTCAAGGAATCTGGTAGGCCGCGAGCTTCTTGTCGAACTTGATCAACCACAGGCGGGTTGGGCGCTCCAGATCGGATCCCCGGGCGACGCGCAGCAGATTGCCCGCGGTACAGCCGACGGCCTTGGAGTCGGTCACGATGACGCCTGCGGCGTCCATCGTGCAGGCGGTGATGTCCGCCCCGGCAATGGCCACGCCGGCAGGGTCGGTCACCAGCGATTTCAGGCCGAAGTCGTTGTCATTGATCAGCGCCAAGGTGCTGTCGTCGACCAGCGTCAGCCCCTCGGCCTTTTCGGCCAGCCAGCCAGCCTCGTTCAGATCGAGCAACAAGGTCTTCTTCATCGCCACGACGCTGGTGTAATCCGCGCCGTTGACGGCCACGCCCGACATGCTGCTCTTCTCCAGATCCGACGTGGCCGGGTTGTAGACGCTGCCGGCAATGTTGGTGGCATTGCCCAGTTCGACCAGCATCAGCAGGTTGCGCACCTTGCCTGAGGGCGCCGCGCCCTGCTCGATCACGATGAAGCGGCCGTTGCCCAGCGACACCATGTCGCCCAGCTTGGCGTTGCCGGTGCGGCCCTCGGCATAGTCGTTGCAGTCCAGCGGATAGGCGTACATCCTGGAGGTCTCGGTGCTGGGGTCGAACTCGACCCAGCGCGTGAAGCGAGCGTAGCGTTCCACCCGCTTTCCGGTGCCCAGGCCCGTGGCGCACACCGTGGAGCCGGGGAACGACGCCGCATAGGTGTGCGTGGCCAGGTTGTCGGACAGCGGGCTTTGCAGGTAGCCATGCAGCTTGCCGGTGGCGGTCTCCAGCGCCAGCCCTTCCATACCCCGGTTGGCGCGGCGGCGGGCCAGCACGGCGGGCAGGTCGGCGGCGCCCGCGCCCGGCTGGTACTTCTTCAGGATGGTGCCGGTGGCCGGGTCGATCTTCACGATGAAGGGGCCGTACTCGTCGGAGACCCAGAGCGCGCCGCGCGCGGCGTCCACCACCACGGCCTCGGTGTCCAGTCCGTAGTCGCTGTAGTCGGCCTTGGTGGCGTCGTATTTCGCCACGTCACCCAGTGGAACCTCACCCGAAGACCCTACCTTGCCAGGCGCCAATGACAGGCCGCTGGCCTTGACCGCACTGCTGAAGCGGATTGGCATGCTTGACTGCAACACCGCGCCGTCCTTGCCCACGGTGATCAGGCCGATGGATGGTGCAAAGCTGGGAGACGGAAAGAATTTGGCGTCGCTGGTGCCGGTGGCCGGGGCGACGGCTGGCACTTTGGGGCCGTCGCCATTGGGACCGCGGTCGGTGAGGCCGTAAAACTCCAGCGTGCCGTCGGCGCGCTTGCCCTTGAAGGCCAGACCCGAGCCGTACGAGGGCAGAAAGCCTTTCGGGAAGTCGGCCTTGACGGCCGCGTTGCCACCCTCGTAGGGCACATAAAAGCTGTCAGCCGCTTGCAGCACCATGCGTGTGACGTTGACCGTCACGCTGCCTGCGCCGCCGCTCTGGGTCATCGTTTCCACCACCGGCGCGCCGACCTTGCTGGCGAGGGTGTCCTCGAAGTGCTCGCGCACAAGGGCTCGGCGGCTGTCGTCCACCGTCCGGTTCTTGTACGCATCTGGCAGCAGCGCCAGCGTGGCCGTCAGCGCGGCGTTGAACGCCGAAGGCGTGGCGCTGAAGTCCAGCGTGCGCGTGGCCAGCACGGTCTTCACGGCGGGCGTGAGCTTGATGCCATTGGACGGATCGCTGTCTTCATCCAGCAGCTGCAAGGCCAGCAGGCGGTTCATGACGCGGTCGTTCTTCAGGTCATTCAGGCCGGTCAGGGTCAAGGGCGTGATCAGGCTGGCGCAGGCGGCCGAGCCGAGCGCCATGCTGCCCACACTGAAGCTGACGGTCTCGCCGCTTCTGCAAACAAACTCGCCTTTGGCATTGGTGCTGGCCTTGGCGGCGGTACCTGCGACGTAGTCGAGACCCTCGACAGGCGCGTCCAGGAAGACGCCGGTAATGGTCGTGGGCTCACTGTCACTGCCACAGGCCCCCAGCAGGGCGGCGCAAAGCGCCGAAAGCAGCAGCGCGGAACCGGTCTTGTGTTTCATGGATTCTCCGAAGGTCAGTCAGTCAAATCTCCGGATTGAACAGACCCTTTGTGAAAGCTTCATGACACCCGCTGCAAATATCGCCTTCAGCGCCAATAATGGGGCTGGAACAACTCGCGGGAGAACGGTTTGGACAGGGTACTTCTGGTGACCGGCGCCAGCCGCGGCATCGGCGCCGCCACCGCGCGGCTGGCCGCGCAGGCTGGCTGGGCCGTGGCCGTGAACTACACGGCCAACTCGCTGGCAGCGGACGAGGTGGTGCGCGCCATCCGCGCCACCGGCGGCAAAGCCATCACCGTGCAGGCCGACGTGGCGGACGAGGCGCAGGTGCTGCGCATGTTCGAGACCGTTGACGCCCAGCTGGGTCGGCTCACCGGCCTGGTCAACAACGCCGGCGTGGTCGACGTCACCGCGCGGCTGGACGAGATGAGCGTGGCACGCTGGCGCCGCATGTTCGACATCAACGTCATCGGCAGCCTGCTGTGTGCCCGCGAGGCGGTGCGGCGCATGAGCACGCGCCACGGCGGTGCGGGCGGGGCCATCGTCAACCTGTCGAGTGCGGCCTCGCGCCTGGGCTCGCCCGGTCAGTACCTGGACTACGCCGCGGCCAAGGGCGCGATCGACGCCTTCACCATCGGCCTGGCCAAGGAGGTGGCGGCAGAGGGCATTCGCGTCAACGCGGTGCGCCCGGGCTTGATCGAGACCGAGATCCACGCCTCGGGCGGCCTGCCCGACCGCGTGCGCGACCTTCAGCACCTGGTGCCGATGCAGCGCGGGGGCACGGCCGATGAAGTCGCGCAGGCGATTGTCTGGTTGCTGTCGGATGCGGCAAGCTACACCACCATGAGCCTGCTGGACGTCTCCGGCGGGCGTTGACCCTCTGTCTTTTTCCCATCTTTACCGGCACAGCCCGGCCCCAGCCCATTTCCATGACCCAAAAAATCATCAAGCACTACTGGGAGGACATGCCTGTCGGTTCCGTCCGCGACCTGGGCAGCATCACGCCAACCGCCGGAGAGATCGTCGCCTTCGCCACCCAGTTCGACCCGCAGCCCTTTCACCTCGACGAAGAGGCCGCGAAGCAATCGGTGTTTGGCGGCCTGTGTGCCAGCGGCTGGCACACCTGTTCAATGGCGATGCGGCTGATGGTGACGAACTTCCTGCTCGAATCCTCCAGCCAGGGTTCGCCCGGCCTGGAACACATCAAGTGGTTCAAGCCGGTCTTCCCCGGCGACACGCTGCGCCTGACGAGCACCGTGATCGAGTCGCGCCCGATGAGCAAGCGCCCCGACATCGGCCTGGTGCGCTCGAAATGGGACATGACCAACCAGCACGGCGAGCCGGTGCTGCACATGGAGGGCTGGGGGATGTTCCGCCGCAGGCATCCGGGTGCGCCAGAGGCCCCCGGGTCGGCGGCGCCGGCCTGACGCCGCAGGGAGCCCGAAGCGGGACATGCGACACTGGCGCATGGACTTCAAGCCCCTCATCACCCTGCTGGCCATCGTCAACCCGCTGGCGATCGTGCCGTTTTTCATCCACTACACGCAGGGCTTCTCGCGCGAGCAGCGCATCCGCACGATCTGGATCTCGGCGTTCAGCGCGTTCCTGGTGATCGGCACCAGTGCGCTGCTGGGTCTGAAGATCCTGGAGTTCTTCAGCATCTCGCTGGCCAGCTTTCAGGTGGGTGGCGGCATGCTGCTGCTGATCAGCTCGCTGAACATGCTCAATGCCCAGCCCGCCGAGGCCAAGCCGGCCAGCCACGAGCTGGAAGACGGCGCGGCCAAGGCGGCCATGGGCGCCAGCATCGCCGTCGTGCCACTGACGATCCCCTTGCTCACCGGCCCGGCCACGATCTCGACCGTGGTGATCTACGCCGACCGCGCCCGCAACGCCTGGCAGCTGGCCACGCTGGTGGGCTACGGCGCTGTCATCGCGCTGGCCACGGCCCTCAGCTTCGCCATGGCCGGCCCCATCGCCCGCGTGCTGGGCAAGACCGGCATCAACGTCATGACCCGGCTGATGGGCCTGATCCTGGCCGCGCTGGCCGTGGAGGTGATGACCGAAGGCCTGCACAAGCTGTTTCCGGTGCTGGGGCGCTGACACAGGCTATTTTTCAGATCTTTCTGGCCAGATCCCGGCGTGGAATGGTCACTATTTGCTATCAAATTTGGTACCGATCGCAGCGTACGCCGGGCCTGGGCCGCTGATCGCGGCCTGCTGCGTCAACGCCCGCGCAGCTTCGCGACCGAGCCTGCCGTGACATCCGCCGCCGCCTGGTTGCCCCAGCTGGTGCGCACGTAGTTGGCCAGCGTGGCGATCTGCTGGTCGGTCAGCACGCTGGCAAAGCCCGGCATCGGGATGTACTTGCCCTGCGCCGGCACACCCCCCAGCACCACCTTGACGATGTTGGCCGCGTCCGGCGCGATCACCACCGGGTTGCCGGCCAGGGGCGGGAACACATTCGGCATGCCGCGCCCGCCCGCCTGGTGGCAGGCGCCGCAGTGGTCCATGTACAACGTGGCGGCCTGGGCGCGGGCCGGATCCGGCACGGGCTTGCCGGTGCGCAGCGAGGAGTTCGGCGGAATCGATTTCAGGTACTCGGCCATTGCGGCCAGGTCGGCGTCAGACAGGTTCGAAGTGCTGTTGCGCACCACCTCGGCCATCGGGCCCAGGGCGGTGACGCCGCCCGGCGCGGCGCCGGTCTTCAGGTAGGTGGCGATGTCGGCGGCGCTCCAGCTGCCCAGGCCGGTGTGCAGGTTGGACGACAGGTTGAGCGCGAACCAGCCGTCGATGCTGGCGCCGGTGTACGCCTTGTCCTTTTCGATGCCGCCCAGCGCGTTGCGCGGGGAATGGCACGAGCTGCAATGACCCAGGCCCTCCACCAGGTAGGCGCCGCGGTTCCACGACGCGGACTTGCTGGGGTCGGGCTTGAAGGTGCCTTCGGTGAAATACAGCTCGCGCCAGACCGCCATCGACCAGCGCTGGTTGAACGGAAAGCGCAGCTGGTTGATGGTCACCGCGTTGACAACCGGCGCCAACGTGCGCAGGTAGGCGTAGATCGCGTCGCTGTCCTCGCGCGTGATGCGGGTGTAGAAGTCGTAGGGCATGGCCGGGTACATGTCCTGGCCGTGGCGGTTGACCCCCGCGTGCAGGGCCCGGTAGAACTGGTCCGCGCTCCACAGGCCGATGCCGGTTTTCGGGTCCGGCGTGATGTTGGGCGCGAGCAGGCCGCCGAACGGCGTGTCGATGCGGTAGCCGCCGGCAAAGGGCGTGCCGCCGTTGGCCGTGTGGCACGAGATGCAGTCGCCCGCCTGCGCCAGGTACTTCCCGCGCTGGGCGGGCGTCTGGGCACCGGCCGCGGGCTGCTGCGCCAAGGCCGCCGGAGCAAGCACGGACAGCACGAGAAAGGCACACGACGCCTGCAGCGCGGCCAGGGACTTGCGAAGGGCTTGAATCATCATGAGGGCGAATCCGGTGGGTCAGTGCCGGCCGGGCGGCCACGGCGAGCGTTCAAGTTTACGGTCCCCGGCAACCCTGGCAAGGGTTTCGCACACGCCGGCCCGCCACAGGCGCGGACGTCCACGGGCAAGGGCGGTGGACCTCAGCCCGCCGCCGAGGGGCGAGCGGCGAACCAGGCCTCCAGCAGCGCCAGGGCATGGCGCACCTTGGCTGGCTGTTCGCCGCGCCGGGGCGTGACGGCATAGACCGGCAGGTCGGGCAACTGCCAGCCCGGCAGCACCGGCACCAGGCGCCCGTCGGCCAGGGCACGGCGGTCGTCCTCGCTGACGACCACGCCGATGCCCCAGCCCTCGACGCACAGCGCGTGCAGGGCCGTGACCTGGCTGGCCTGGGCACGGCTGTTCACCTGCACCGTGGCCGTCTCGCCGGCGTCGCTGTAAAGCACCAGACTCTGGGTCGCGGTGCCGAAGGGCCGAGCGCCCAGCCAGTCGTGCTGCGCCAGGTCCCGCGGCGCGCCGGGCCAGCCGCGCTCGGCCAGGTAGGCGGGGGCGGCGCACATCTGCGCGCCCATGCTGCCCAGCCGGCGGGCCACCAGGCTGGAATCCGGCAGGCTGCCCGCGCGCAGGGCGATGTCCACCCGGGCCTCGATCAGGTCCACCAGCGCGTCGTCCAGCAGCAGCTGCAGCGTGAGCCGCGGGTGGCGGCGCAGCGGGGCCAGCGCACGGGCCAGCAGGCCGCCGAAGCCGATGGGCGCGGCAATGCGCAGCTCACCCTCCGGCTCGTCGCGGTGGCGTTCCAGCGCCTGCTCGGCCGCGCGCGCGGCCGCCACCATCGCGGTGCAGCCCTCGATGTAGCGCGCACCGGCTTCGGTGAGCGTGAGCTTGCGGGTGGAGCGGTGCAGCAGCGCCAGGCCCAGCGCGCTTTCGAGCTGGCGCAGGTGCTGGCTGACGGCCGAGGGCGTCATGCCGAGGCGCCGCGCGGCGCCGGTGAGCGAGCCCGCCGCCACCACCTCGGCAAAGACGGCCATGCGCTTGAGCTGGTCCATGCAAAGTCTTTTTTATGTAGTTTTACTTCACAGTATTGGCGAAATTGACCGTCTATTCAAGGTTTTGTGAAGCGCACAAACTTGAGTCTTCCTGAACACACCGGAGATTTCCATGAAAGTCGCTTTGATTGGCGCCACGGGTTTTGTCGGCGCCCCTGTCCTGACCGAACTGCTGAGCCGCGGCCACGCCGTCACCGTGCTGGCGCGTTACCCGGGCAAGCTCGCGCCCCAGCCCGGCCTGACGGTGGTCGCCGCCGACGCGCTGGACGCCGCCCAGGTCGCCGCCGCCGTGGCCGGGCACGACGCGGTGGTCAGCGCCTACAACCCCGGCTGGACCGAGCCCGGGATCTACGACCTGTTCCTGCAGGGCACCCGCGCCATCGTCGAAGGCGTGAAGCAGGCCGGCCTGAAGCGCCTGCTGGTGGTGGGCGGCGCCGGCAGCCTGTTTGTGGCGCCGGGCCTGCAGCTGGTGGACACCCCGCCCTTCCCCGCCGAGTACAAGCAGGGTGCGCTGGCCGCGCGTGAGGCGCTGAACCAGTTGAAGGGGGAAACGGCGCTGGACTGGGTGTTCCTCTCGCCCCCCATCGCCCTGGCGCCCGGTGCACGCACCGGCCAGTACCGCCTGGGGCTGGACGACCTGCTGCCGGGCGTGGGCGAGGCGCCCGCCGGCATATCCGTGGCCGACCTGGCCGTGGCCATCGTGGACGAGATCGAAACCCGTCGCCACGTGCAGCAGCGCTTCACGGTGGCGAACTGAAGCCCTGGGCGGCCCGTGCAGACGGGCAGCCAGGCCCCGGACCCGGTTTTCGTGCCATTTTCAAGCTTTATTGACCGATTCCCGTCGTGGAATGGTCATCTT
>Ga0116175_1002506_pt1 | contig 11060 bp, 7 predicted proteins | sample AD_UKC125_MetaG_FD_89802 | JGI IMG/M metagenome (GOLD analysis project Ga0116175, IMG submission 89802) | Active sludge microbial communities of municipal wastewater-treating anaerobic digesters from USA - AD_UKC125_MetaG | ecosystem: Engineered > Bioreactor > Anaerobic > Digestate | place: USA... | reverse complement strand
TCTCCAAAAACCATTGGTATGTGTGTTTAAGCCCTTCTTTCAAGGAAATTTTAGCGCTCCAGCCGAGTGCCGAAATGCGGCTGATATCTAAAAGTTTCTGTGGCGTTCCGTCAGGTTTTGATGTGTCAAAGCAAATCTCGCCATCGAAACCTACAACTTCGGCAATCGTTTCAGCAAGTTCTTTGATGCTGCAGTCCTTCCCTACGCCTACGTTCACGTGAGACAACATAGGCTGCGTGAAGTTATCATAAATATCTTTATCCAAATTCATTATATAAACACAGGCTGACGCTAAGTCATCGACGTGCATAAATTCTCGCCTTGGTCTGCCGCTTCCCCATACGTTCACATATTTATCTCCCCGAACTTTCGCTTCATGGAATCGTCTCAGAAGCCCTGGAATCACATGACTGTTTTCCGAATGAAAATTATCCCCAGGGCCATACAGGTTAGTGGGCATAAGAGATCTAAAGTCTGTGCCGTGTTGGCGATTGATGCTTTCGCACATTTTTATTCCAGCGATCTTTGCTATTGCATAAGGTTCGTTAGTGGGCTCAAGCGGACCGGTTAGCAAGTACTCTTCTTTTATGGGTTGCGGACATTCTCGAGGATAAATACATGAACTCCCTAAAAATAAAAGTCGTTTCACACCAACCTGCAAGGCGCTAGTTATGACGTTAGTTTCTATCTCTATGTTTTGTATAATAAAGTCAGCAGGATAAGTGTTGTTAGCCTGTATCCCGCCCACCTTGGCGGCAGCTAGGAATACATATTCAGGCTGCTCTGTTTTAAAAAAGCTTCCTACAGCCTTTTTGTCACGCAAGTCCAACTCCTGCCTTGTCTTTAAAATAAGGTTCTGATAGCCTTCGTTTTTAAGTTTTCTAACGATCGCTGAACCCACAAGCCCCCTGTGGCCTGCAACAAATATTTTTGCGTTTTTATCCATGGTGTTATCCCCTCAATACTTCAAAATTTATACAAAAAATTCCTCGAAACTATTATTTATAGTATAGCCAGCCTTGCGACAAACGGCATCCATTTCAAACAAACGCAGATCTTCTTTGACCATTTCGCTGACAAGTTGCTCGAAAGATACCTTTGGCTTCCATCCAAGCTTTTCTCTGGCTTTGCCGGCATCTCCCTGAAGGATATCCACTTCTGTAGGTCTAAAGTATTTTGGGTCAATCTGGATCAAAACTTTTCCGGTTTTTGAGTCAATACCTTTTTCTTCGATGCCGCTGCCTTGCCATTGTATATCGAAACCTACCTCACGAAAAGCCAATTCCGCAAACTCCCTGACAGAATGGGTTTCTCCCGTTGCAATGACAAAGTCATCTGGTTCGTCGTGCTGCAAGATCTTCCACATGGCTTCTACATAATCTCTTGCATGTCCCCAATCTCTTTTGGCATCTAAATTCCCAAGGTACACCTTTTCTTGCAAACCCAACTTGATGCGCGCGGCAGCACGAGCAATCTTTCTTGTAACAAAAGTTTCACCGCGAATTGGCGATTCATGGTTGAAAAGAATTCCGTTTGAGGCAAACATACCATAGGCTTCGCGGTAATTTACGGTCACCCAGTAAGCGTAAAGCTTTGCAGCAGCATAGGGGCTTCTCGGATAAAAGGGCGTCTTTTCGTTCTGGGGAACTTCACTTGCTTTTCCGTAAAGCTCGCTTGTTGAGGCTTGATAAAAACGCGTCTTTTGCTCGAGGCCCAAAATTCGAATTGCTTCAAGCAACCTCAAGGTGCCTAGGGCGTCGGAATTAGCCGTGTATTCTGGTGTTTCAAAGGAAACCTTTACGTGGCTTTGAGCCGCCAAATTGTAAATTTCATCAGGCTGCACTTCCTGTATGACGCGAATTAAGTTAGTAGCATCTGTGAGGTCCCCGTAATGCAAATGAAGCCTCACATTTTCTTCGTGAGGGTCTTGATAAAGGTGGTCTATCCGCGCTGTGTTAAAGAGAGAGCTCCTTCGCTTAATGCCGTGAACTTCGTATCCTTTTTTAAGTAAAAGCTCGGCCAAATAAGCGCCGTCCTGACCTGTGATACCGGTTATGAGTGCTGTTTTCATCTGATCCTCTCCTTCAGTTACTTAAAGGATTTGTCGTGCTTTTTTAAAGCATTTTATTAACTTTTCAAGAGCCGCTAAGCACCTTTTTATATACAGCAAGCGTTTGCTCGGCCGTCTTTTCCCATGAAAACAGTTTAAGCCTGGATTTCCCTCTCTCGATCAATTCATTCCTTAAAGAACCGTCGATAAGCACCTTGAGAATAGCATCTGCCATTTCCTCAATATTATGAGGATCAAAATAAATAGAGGCGTCGCCGGCTACTTCAGGAATAGCAGCCATTTTAGAACAAACCACAGGTGTACCGCATGAAAAGGCCTCCAGAATCGGTATACCAAAACCTTCATATAGCGAAGGAAAAACAAAGGCTTCTGCGTAAGAATAAAGACTTGGCAGAACAGAATCTGGAACATAACCTACGAATATGATATCTTCACGGACGAGAATATTAACATCATCTAGCGCCTTAGTTAAGTCATTTGATCCTTTCGGGAGGTGCCCGGCAAGGACTAACTTCAAGTCATTAGCTCCTCGTTGCTTGAGAAGCGCAAACCCCCGCACCAAATTAGCAATGTTTTTGTGCGGACTTGGGCTGCTTAAACCAAAGATATATGGTTGCCTTATGTTATATTTGCTCTTTAGTTCTTCAAATTCAACTAAATGATACGGTCTTTCTTTCATCGCATTATAAGTCACCGTTACTTTTTCTGGTGGCACGCCCAGAATTTCAACAATTTGTTTTTTGCTAAACTCAGACACAGTTATGATATGATCTGCTGCTTTTGCGCTACGTGTAACGAAAAACTGAAGCGCTATCCTCTTAGTCTTAGACATCATATGACCTATATTATAAAAATTTAAGTCATGAATTGTAACTACTGACTTGCACGGAAGACGCAGCGGTTGAACATAACCTAACGAATGAAGCAAATTGATTTGCAATGACTTAACCTTCCTGGGCAGTATCAATTGCTCCCAAGCATATCTGGATGCTCGGTTTGTTGCATAAACCTGGCAAGGGACACGGCTAATACGCTTTGAGGTCGGAAGCGACAAATTTGTCGATTCTTGATTAGTAAAAACAAAATAATCGTTTTGCTCATCAATACGTATTAGCGCATTTATCAAAGAAATTGCATATGATTCTGTTCCTCCCACTACATTGGGCAGTAAAAAAAGTAGATTCAAACCAATTTTCATGTTTTAAGCACCGCCTTAAACTATACGATCCTTGATAATATTTAAATATCTCTTCTCACACAGAAGCTATATAATATATCGTTAACACAAGTTGCTAATTATAATAGGTACCATGGTATCTTAAAAATTTTTCATTCTTAGTTTATAAACATCTTACCTTGATTTACTAAATATGTGCCAAGGATCTTTTCTACGGTCAAAATCTCTGCTAGGTTATAAACTGCCTTAAATTCTTCCTATTCTTGATCCACCATCAATTAATTGGCTCATCTGTAACACTTGAACAATTCTTTTTGCTGCATTTCCATCACCAAAGGGATTAGTCGCCCTTGCCATCTTCTCGTACTCAACTTGATCATCCAAAAGTTGCTGCGTTTCTGTAAATATCCTTTCGCAGTCCGTGCCAATTAGCTTTGCCGTGCCTGCTTCAATGGCTTCCGGTCGCTCTGTTTTTTCGCGCATGACAAGCACTGGTTTTCCTAATGAGGGTGCCTCTTCCTGTATTCCCCCTGAGTCAGTTAAGATTATATATGCTCGATTCATCAGAAAAACGAAAAGAGCGTAATCTAACGGTTCAATTAAATGCATATTTGTGGTATCCCCCAAGATCCTAAATACTGGCCCTTTCACGCTTGGATTCAGATGGACAGGATAGATAAGTTGAATATCGGGATTGTGCTCAGCAATCTTTTTTAATCCATGACAAATATTTTCAAAACCCTCGCCAAAACTTTCTCGTCTATGGCCAGTTACTAAAATGACTCGCCTTTTATCTAAGGAAACACCAAATTTGTCATATAACTGCCTCTTCATACCTTCTTGAACAGCAGGTGATGCTTGATGCTTGGTTACCCAAAGTAGGGCATCAATCACCGTATTTCCCGTTACGAAAATTTTATCATCTGGGGCCCCTTCTCGAAGCAGGTTCTGTTTAGCGTCTATAGTGGGTGCGAACCAAAGATCACATAAGACATCGACAAGTCTGCGGTTAATTTCTTCAGGAAAAGGATTATATTTATCATAAGTGCGAAGCCCTGCCTCAACATGTCCTATTTTAATTTTAAAGTAATAGGCCGCTAAGCTCGCCACGAATGCAGTTGTTGTATCTCCATGCACCAAGACGATATCAGGTCTTTCTTCTTTGAGCACTTCTTCTAAATTTTGAAGGATAGAGGCTGTAATATCGAACAAACTTTGATCTTCTCGCATGAGGTCAAGGTCAAAGTTGGGGTTTATCTCAAACAGCTGCAATACCTGATCTAGCATTTGACGGTGCTGGGCAGTGACGCAAACACTGGAGACAATTTCGGGATTCTTTTCTAGCTCCTTAATTACAGGTGCAAGTTTGATTGCTTCGGGACGGGTGCCAAATATAGTAAGCACTTTCATTTATTATTAGCTCAACCTCCCATATATCAATGTTGGTGGACATCATACTTCACTGGTTTATAAATCCTGAAACACAAGAATGGTAAAATTCAGATCCTTCGCAGAAATAGAATAGGATCCACCATTAAAAATTACTTTAATAAAAGTTTTTTAACCCTCCTAAGAGTTAATAACTCAAATCAAAACCATTAAATAACTAAACGAATTATTTTCTATCACGTATCTCCATCATCAATTACACCCATCAACGGTCCATGAAGTGCAATTACCGGCCTGCTCCTTCTTAAACAAAACAAAGACATGAATAAATACGAAGACATAAAACAACATAAAGTGGTTGACAAGAATGCCCATTGGACCTGTAATCCCCCCTCGGTTTAGGTGATATGCAAAAGTAACCACCAAGTATGCTTGAAGAAAAAGAAGTTGAGGGGTTCTTTCAACTAACCTTATCATTAGGGCCGCAAGAAATGCAATAAATACAGCGTGCAACCAAAAAAAGTAACGGCCGAAAATATATACTGATTCCGCCACCAGCCCAGGTAGCACTATATACCAACCTGGTTCGCCACGACCGAGGCCTAGTATAAATTCGGAGATCTCATAATTGACCCTTGCCCCCTCGATTTCACCGGTTAGCAACTTGGGAATTGGTAGTGTAACCATCCACTTTGCATAGCCAGCCAAGTCCACACGTGCGTCAGATTCAATGATTGGAATACCTACATTACGCGGGAAACTAATCTCTTGCTCCAACGTTAATGCAATTGCTTCCAGTGGCGAAATACCGCTTGGCGTGCCGCCAATCCTAATTATGCTATAGAAGTATGAAAGGCTCAATATAAATGGGAATGCTAGCATAGCCATGGCGACCAATCGGCGTCGCCATTTCGGACGAGATACCCAAAGGGCCAAATATATGGTGACTAATGCTATTCCTATATCGCTTCTACCAATATAGCCATTTGCTACATACTTGGCATAAAGCAATATACCAAAGATTAGTACAACTCGACTCATTCGCTTTCTGTAACGAAACAAAGCAATGTAGAAAAACGGCGTGAGGAGAATTGTAGCATAGTCTATAAGCTTCTGAAGGACATCCATCTCTTGAGAAGTCCATTGTCTAGCAAAGCTAGCAATCAGATCCGGCCTTGGAGGTGTAAATAGATGTTGTATCCTGAATTCCGGGTAGAGCAATGGCACGAAGTGGAGGATTACATATACCCAAATGATTAATCTCCATGAGAAACGCAAATCTACATCATTAAGGACACGGGTTAACATATGACCTGTGCGGAAACTAAGGTGTACAAAGGCAACTTTAAAGAACCAAAACGCACATGCAAAGGCGCAAAGAAATCCAAAATAATAAAGGAGATAATATCGTGGAACATCATGGTAAGCAGCACCTACCCCGTTGTAGAGACACAGTCCAAAAAATATACCTGCCAAAAGGAGGCGTTGCCAGATGTCACGTACAGCCATTATGCTCACGCCACCTATTAGAACAGTTCCAAGCACAACAAGTAACAGAACGAGAGGATCAAGATTCATTAAGCACGCCTCGACTTTCCTATAATGTTATCAATTGCTACTCTTACTCTCTTTGCTTCATTTTCAAAGCAATAATCATCTAGCAAGCGACCTAGATTCTTTACGTATTCATTCTTATTTTCAGCTACCTCCCGAATTGCATTAGCGACTTTCTCTGCACCATCATGTTCTCCGATCAACTTGCCAATACCATAGTTTTCGACTAACCTGCGCAAGGGCGGCTGATCTGTGGCCACTACGGGTAAACCCGCTTGAGCATACTCAAAGATTTTATTTGACGCACAATAGATGTTGTTCAATCCTTGAAACGGATATGTAACAATTCCTACATCCGCTATTGCCGTGATTGCCGGTAATGCCTTGTGCTCAACTCGGCCCAATGTTACAAGACGACCCTCACTTTCAAGTGATTGTCCAAGTTCTTTAATGCGTTCTAAGTCTTGACCTCCACCCACAATTACAATTCGGTATTCAGGACCCAAGTAACTAAAAGCCTTCACAAAGCGACCAATACCGCGCGACAAACTAACATCCCCTTGATATATTACCAACACTTCGTCTGACCGACTACGGGAAAGCATAGGAAATCGGTGCAGAACGTCCTCTTTGCTTATTGCTGGTTTGCGAAATGCTGGAATGTTACGCATAACAACTGGAGTCTGATTAAGATTATAATGCTCAGCCATAAGATGAGCTCTTTCTTCATTCGCAGCAATCACAAGGTCAGCTCGGTGTATAACCCACCGCTCCAGCATATACCAGAAACGATCACGCTTACTCATACGATAGGTATTGTCAGGGATAATTAACTCGTATGCATCGTATATCAATTTACTTCCGCAGCATCTTGCTGAGATCCAACCGGGCAAAGTAGTGAAATAATTCTCTGCTATAACGATCATAGGCCTCTCGCGACGAGCCACCTGTATCACAGTACGCCAAAAATGCAAGTGCCTGCCACTCTTACTCGCTTGTTTTGGTAGCTGAACTTGAATACGACGCACATCTTTCATCACGCCACTATTATTTGTGCCTTGACTACTGAGATCGACAATTGTGACACGACCTAAATCCTTTAGAATTTCTAACATACGCTGAGCTCTACCATCGTATTCTAATGTGCCGTAAAGCAGTACCAAGAAAGACGGTTTTTCCTGAACATTACACACTCCCACAGGCTTAAAATTCACAATAACTCCTCCAAAACATAGTAAAGTTTCTTTGTAAGGCTCTCCACTGAAAATTGTTTAACATAATCGTGATCTATCTGGACGGAAGGATGTCCCGACTGCCAATCTGTCCAAAGTTTAATCAAAGTTTCTGCGATGCCATCAACATCTTCTGAATGATGAATAAAACCCAGCCCCGAGGCTTGCAGGATTGTAGCAGCTTCGCACTGAGGCATGATTCCTAAAATAGGTACCCCAAATGCAATACAGTCGAAAACTTTCCCTGGGATCTGGTACAAGCTCGTCTCTGGAGTTTGCATAACGACTAACACATCTGCGATACTAGAAAGTTTTTCAGCCTCCTTTCGATCTACGTATCCATGAAACCGAACAAGGTGTTGAAGATCTAACTTTTTCGATAACCGTTTACCTTCTTTTAGGCCAAAACCTTTTCCTGCAACCTCGACACTAACGTAATTGGATAACTCTGGTTTGAGCAACAATGCCTTATGCAAACCATAAAGCAGCGGCGCTACACTTCGGCCTCCACTCAAGCTCCCGGCATAGATTACTCGCCATTTCGCATCTTGAAAGGCCTTCTCATTATTTATTGGCTCACGATCATATGTCAAATATATTGTTAACAGTTTCTTTGGATTGATGGAAAAATCGGCAAGCAACTTGCGACGATATGATTCAGTCACGACAACCTGCACTGATGCAGCATTCAAGAGTCGTTTGAATTCTTTGCTTATCGTTTTTCTTTCTTCTGCAAGCCCACATCCCCAAGGTGGATCTTGTAGCTCAAGAATCCAAGGGACACCTATAGCTTTTGCCATACGATCAGCCGCCGTTCCCCCAGCCAAATAACCGGCACATACCCCCCAAATCAGGTTTGGCGTGCCAAATCTTCCTTCCAAGTCTGCAATCACTTGATTAACATCTAATTTTTCTGCCCATCCATAGGATAACCGTGAGATATAATACTCTGCCCCTTTAATTTTCCAGAATACTCTCCACGCTCTCCGAACCGCAGGTGATATATCGATTATGTGGGGATATGCATCCGTGTGTTGTGTGCGAAACACCATGCCAGGAAATTGACTGTCAATCTCAATCTCTACAGGCAGGTTTGTCATCTTGCCCGTAAGCAAAGCAACATTAAATCCCAGTTCTTGAAAAGCATACGCAAGATGAAACAGACGACGAGTTGCTCCCATCCAACCAAGGCGAAACGCTTCGGGACATATCATCAAAATCTTACGATTCTTACGCTTCATATTAATATATTCTGCCCCTTTCTGATATTTTAAATAAGAGACAATACTTCAAATATAGTAAAATTAGCTGAATCTACACTTTCTGCATTATTTGAGCATATTATTATGTTTATATGACCTAATTGTCCCAAAAATTAGAGTTTTCTCGATTCCTATCGCTAACCTACGCCAAGTAATAAATGCCTTATCTCGATGCTACATATTCAACACGTAGTATAACTTGTATCAATCTAAGTACTTAAACTTACGGGCATAGACCCAAGCAAAACTTACTCAAATGTCTGCTCGATTTTAACAAGTGAACGTTCCATATAATAATCCTGCAGTTACATTGTCTGGCTACTTCGCAACATTGTAACGATTAAGCTGTTAAAATTATGCTTCATGGCACTGGGGAGAGAATACCAAGCACCAAAAACCGTAACACAGCCCAATAAAGTACTTGCAATTATAGAAAACATGTTATTCCCTTGTGAAACGATAACAACCGAAATAAATGATAATAAGGTTGATATTCCAACCATAGCTACGACGTCTCTCCATAGCTGACGACCACATACATTTGCTCCAAATGCCAAGGTCCACGCGGCATGCACTATATAAGCTAACAGATATGCAACAGCTAATCCCATTGCACCATATGGCTTCACGAATATGTATGCAGAAGAAATGATCACGATTGCCCACCCTGTATTCATCAAAAAACCAAGCCACATCCTGCCGTAAACTGCAATCAACGTTCCAAAAAGTGAAAGCACTAACTGAACATATGCCGTTAGTACCAATGCAATCATCACAGCATATCCAACCTGAAATCCTTGACCATACCATCCCATAATAATTTTGGACAAACCTATAAGCACAATAACAACAGGGAGAAAAAATGTCCAAAGAAGGCGAAACAGTTGGCTAACGAACTGTTTTATCCTTTCTGATTCACCGCGACCCCACGTTTCTGCTAATATTGGCAAAGCAACACTGCCAAGCAAATTTGGAAGAAACAAAAGGATAATTCGCCACTGATTAGCCGCGGTAAATAAGCCTAATTCAGCATAACCACCAACCTGTTTGGCTAAAATCGTTGAACACCACCATGTAACAGGCGTTACCATTAGTCCTGAACTCATTGCCGGCAAAGAAAAACGCCAAAAAATTCCTCGCTCCTGCCATACTAGCCTCCAGTTCAAAGCCACTTTGCTACAGTATAAACGATGACTCAAAGCTAATCCCAGCAATATCAAGCGGAGAAATGAATTTACGACGAATGCCCCAACAGCTCCCGCAAGGCCAAAATGCATTACACCGATAACGCTTATCGGAAGAGATAAAACGCCCTGTATAACATTCACTCTAGCTATAGGGCGGAAATCCTCAAATCCACTAAGAGCGCCCAAAATAGCTCCTTCTAAGCTCCCGGAAATAACCGCTAACGCAGCTAATCGCAAATAAGGTATCAATACTGGAGCATTCAACGTGGTTGATGCCAAGTACGGCGTTAGCATATATGTGATAATGAAAATAACACTGCCAATAAAAGAAACTATTACGAGAGAAAACAGCACAACTCCGCCTACACGATCTGGGTTAGTATTTCGAAGCGATGACACGTAGCGTGAATTAGTCATTCCCATGCCGCTCTCCGAGACAACGCCAAACAAAGCAATGGTAGCAGTAATAATTCCGAACTCCCCAAAACTCGTTTGGCCAAGTATACGGGCAGTAACTATGGATGCGACTAGTGAAAGGAGGCGAGAAACAACATTACCAGCTAAAAGCCATACTGCACCTCGTGCCAATCTGGAGCCCAGGGATCCAAACGCGTTTGTAAATATGTCATTATCTTGACATTCTCCACTAAAGGATTGCTCTTCAAGTATAGCCATTTAAATGCAATTTCCTCTCGCAATTAAGCATTAAGGGCATTGTAAACCCTTAGAACCTCTTAGGGTCATTAGAACCCTTAGGAACCCTTAAGGTCAGATCTTGAATCTTGAATTTCCACCCTACCCTCACTCACCCTTACCGCCGCTCCACAGCTCTATCGCCTCTTCAAGCTTAAGCGTAGCTTTAAACTTTTCAAGCTCGCCTTCGCTCAAAGTCAGGTAGCGTACTTTTCGGTGAAGCATGGGCTCGACCTTGTCTATCAGGTTTTGCAGGTAAGCTTTGTCCGCCTCTCCCACAAGGACGAGGTCAATTATACCCGAATCCATCCCCCTTGCGTAGTCGCCCACGATGTAGGCTGAATGTATGTCGCCAAGCTTTGACAATACTTGGGGGATGAGCTGGTCAATCCCCGTGAATTTACGCACCATGCTGTGTATCTCGGGAAAAAGGGGGTGGCTGGTGTTTGCCCGATAAACTTTTGTCCTGCCTTCGTCGAAGGAAGTTAAAAGCCC
>Ga0116175_1002504_pt1 | contig 11062 bp, 10 predicted proteins | sample AD_UKC125_MetaG_FD_89802 | JGI IMG/M metagenome (GOLD analysis project Ga0116175, IMG submission 89802) | Active sludge microbial communities of municipal wastewater-treating anaerobic digesters from USA - AD_UKC125_MetaG | ecosystem: Engineered > Bioreactor > Anaerobic > Digestate | place: USA... | reverse complement strand
TCGATGGACGACGTCGACCTGTTCGGACCGGTCGCCTCCCTGTACACCACCCGTGAGGCGATCGACGACGGCTACCTGTGCGACTACGAGGTCCTCGTCGTCGCCCGGATCGACACACCCTTCAACCGGGAACGGCTACCCATGGCGGCCCTGGCCGCCGCCGCGAACGAACGCGGGGTCGCACGGGCCCTGTCGTTCCACAACTGGGTCGCCGAAGCACGGGCCTTCACCAACCTGCTGAACGTCAGCGCCCACGACACCGTCCGGTTCAGCGCGGACACCATCGTCGGCACCACCGCCGCCCCAGTCCGTCGCACGATCCTCACCAGGCTGGCCGGAGCCTGCGGACCCGGTGTGGTCCGCGTGGTCACCGCCGCCCGGTGCCTGCGTGAAGGAGTCGACGTGTGCGCCGTCGACGCCGTCCTGTTCGCCAGCCCCCGCTCGAACACCGTGGAGATCGTCCAGGCCGTCGGACGGGCGCTGCGCATCCACCCCGGCAAGACCCGCGGAACCATCATCCTTCCGCTGCTGCTTCCCCCCGGCGATGTGGATGACGACGAGCAGCTGACCGCCTCCCAGTACGCCCACGTCTGGAAGGTGCTGCGCGCCCTCAACTCCCACGATCCCCGGATCTCTGAATCCCTGGTCCGTCCGCCCCGTCCGAATCGCGATGACACTCGTCGCGGCCAGCGGGCCGAGACTCGTGACCTGCCGTCCTGGCTGCACCTCGTGGGCGGCATCGACCCCCAGACCATCCTGAGCCGGCTGGTCTCACCCGAAACGCCCCACTGGGACCGCATGTACCAGACCCTGACCGATGCCGTCGACCAAGTGGGCTCAGCCCACCGGATCAAGGCCTCCTACGTCCACGGCGGGCGCCCACTCGGAGCGTGGGTAGTCGATCAGCGGCACAACTACCACCGCGGCGTCCTGGCCCCGGCCAGAGCAGAGCTCCTCGAGCAGATCCCGGGCTGGACCTGGCGCTCGGAGAGCCTTCTAGACCATCGCCACGTCGATCGCCTCGAAGAGTTCACCAAGATCAACGGGACCTGCCGGGACGCGGCCGCCGGCGAGTCCACCTACCCCACCGACTCAGCCACCGCCCGCCTCGGCCGGTGGCTGGCCCACACCCGCCGCGCCCACCGCGAGCACCGGCTCGAACCGAGCGTCGCCGCGCGCCTGCAGCAACTCCCCGGATGGACCTGGGAACCACTCACCCCCGAGGACCGTGCCGCCGTCGAGGCCCTCGCCGCCTTCGTGGCATGGGAAGGGACCGCCACCGTACCCGCGGGACACATCGAGGACGGGGTCGCACTGGGGGAGTGGCTCGGCCGGCAAGGGCGCACCTACTTGGCCAAGCAGCTTTCCCCGGAGCTGCACGAAGAAATCCTCGCGGTATGCCCCACCGACGCCAAGGCCGCCCCGGTCTTCTCCTGGGACACCAGTCGGCTGCGCGCCGAGGCGGGCCTCACCGCCCTACGCCGCTACCTTGCCGGAGCAGCGCTGACCGAGATGCCGACCACCCAGCAGGAGAACGTCGATGGCCTGGTGGTCAACCTCTATCAGTGGTGCGCACGGCAGCGCTGGCTGGCGGGTCGCGGCGAGCTCGACCCGCACGTGCACGCCCAGCTCGAGCAGATCCCCGGATGGGTGTGGAGCCTGCGCGAGGCCAAGACCAGGGTCGGGCCGCCGATCACCCTGCCCCCCGGCGTCCCCCACGGCCGCGCCCACACCCGCAACCACTTCGGATGCCCCTGCCGCGCCTGCGACGAGGCCGCCCGAGCCGCCCAGACCGCGTTCAAACGCCAGCAGACGGAGAACCTCACGGCCGGCTGGATCCCCGCCCCCACCGGTGCCGCCCACGTCAAGAGCCTGATGGCGGCCAACCCGTGGGCGGTCCCCCTGTCCGTCGCGGCCGCAGCCTGCATCCCCCGCAGCCTGCTCGGTGCCGTCCTGGCCGACCCGCGAACCACCCGGGTGCCGCCCTGGATCGCGCGCCGTCTAGAGAGCCTGACCGTCGAGCAGGTCCGCGTCTGGCACCGCGTGGGGTCCCGGGGTCGGGCCGCCTCGGCCGCCTTGGACCCCGGGGACACCACCGTCCACCGTCGCCTGCTGGAAAGGCTGCGCACAGCGGGCTGGAAAGACGCCCACATCGGCGCCGCCCTTGGGTACCGCGGCAGCGCCACCCACGCCACCCGCGCCGAACCCTCCCGCGCCGTGGTCTACGCCCTTGAGCAGCTGCACCGCTCCCTCGGCCCGAACCTCTCCGTGCCCACCTGGCTGGCCCAGCTGGGCGACCTCGAGCAGAGCGCCTGACCCCAGAAGGAGGCACCGATGCCAGCCCACCCCAGACACATCACCTGCGCCCGGTCGCGCCCGGCCGTCCGCCTCGCCGGCGCCGTGGGAGCCCCGCCTCCGCTGCGCGGCCACAGCCCGTGGCATCTGTCCCGGTTCGCGATCGCCTGCCGCGCCTCGGCGATCGTGCTCACCCTGCAGGGATGCCCCGACCATGCCGGCCACTTGCGCCGTCTCGCCGCGGCCGCCGACACCCTGGCCCGGCGCAGATCCGGAATCCGCGCGGAAGGCCTCGCCGCATGAGATCGACTCGAACCCGGCTGTCCGCCCCGGTGCACACCCTCACCCAGACCTACCGGATCCTCGACGCCAAGTACGGCCGAGCCTTGGGCACCTACGCCACCCTGGCCGAGGCCCGCACCGCCCGCGGCACCAACCGCCGCCGCTACAGCATCGACACCAGCAACGAGCCCCGGTTCCAGGCCGGCCCCTGCAGCTGGTGCGGTTGGACCTCCCCGCTGCACGTGGTCAAGACCGCCGCCGGCGACGACGCACGCAACCACCGCGCGCAGCACACCGCCGCCCCACCCGACCAGGTCCGGTCATGAGCGTCTTCGTCGACGACATGCTCATGCCCGCCGCCGTCCGCAACGGCGACCACGTCGTGCGCGGTCGCTGGTCACATCTGATGGCCGACACCACCCCCGAGCTACGCCGGTTCGCCTCCCGCCTCGGGTTGAGCCAGGACTGGATCCAGAAGCCCGGAACCGTCTTGGAGCACTTCGACATCACAGCCGGCAAACGCGCCCGAGCGATCGAGTTCGGCGCCATCCCCATCGGCTACGGCGAGGGCGCCCAGCTGACCGCCTGCCGCCGCGCCGGCATCCCCTTCGACGTCTACCAGCTGCGCCGCGACCCTGCAGGGTTCACGCGGCTGCTGGAGCAGACCCGGGCCGAGCTCGGAGCCCGACCCCTGCTCGCCGGCGACCCGAAGCGGATCCAGCTGAGCCGGGCTGCCGGGTGGCGCCTGCCGGCCGGCGCCGTCAGCGTCGCCTCACCCACCAAGTGGGCCAACCCGTTCCGTCCAGCCCGCCGCACCCCGGCCGCCAACGCCGCCGCCGTCGAACACTACCGCGACTACCTGGCCGCCAACCCCGCCCTGATCCGCCTCGCCCGCGCCGAGCTGCCCGGTCTGGACCTGGCCTGCTGGTGCGCCCCCGCACTGCCCTGCCACGCCGACATCCTGCTCGCGATCGCCAACCCACCCCGCCCCACACGCGACCGACCCCTGTCACCGGGCCCCGCTACCGTGGACGAGGCACAGCAAGCAAGCCTCTTCGGGGTCTGACCAGCCCCACCCGAGAACGAACGAACGGCGGCACACCATGGACGCACCCGACCGCTACACGTGGACACTCACCCCTGACCAGTACCACGCCACCGTCGAGAAGATCTCCACGATCAACGCCCGCGCCGCTCGTCGAGGATTCACCGGCCGCCTCGAGATCTCCGGCGTGCGCACCACCGAGAAAGTCGGCCAGTACCCCAACCCGGTCCGGGAGCGCGTCGTCTACCGCACCACCCTGACCGGCACCCCGCCGTCCTACGCCGGCTGGCAGCTGCTGGCCGCGATCGACCCCCTGCCCACCGCGGCCGGCGGGCACGAGATCATCCTGCGCTGCGCCCCCGGCGTCGACGACGCGGGCGTCGACCGTTCCCTCCTGCGCCCAGGAGCCTGCGAGCACTGCAACACCAGCCGCCCCAACCGTCGCCACACCTTCCTGGTCCGCCACCTCGACAGCGGCACCCTGAAGCAGGTCGGATCCACCTGCCTGAAAGACTTCCTCGGCTGGACCGGCACCCCCGTCTTCCTCAGCATCGCCGACACCGCCGAAGACCTCGAGGCAGGATTCGGTGCCGGCGTCGAGGAGTACACCCCCCACACGATCCTGGCCTACGCCTACGCCGCCATCGAGACCTTCGGCTGGGCTCCGGCGTCCTTCGAGCACCCCACCAAGAGCGTGGTCGACGAGGCGCTCTTCGGCCACGGTCGGCGAGCCGACGAGATCCGCACCGCCCTGGCGCCGCACCTGCCCGCCGGCGACGACGTGGCGCCCCAGGCGATCGCCGAGCTGCTGGAACACTTCACCGGTGACCACGGATACGAAGCGAACCTCACCGCCGCGCTGCGTGCCGCCTCCGTCGGGTCGCGCGAGCTGGGGCTGCTCTGCTCGGCCATTCCGGCCTACCAACGACTCCACGGAGCCCTCGATCTGGCCGACCGTAAGCAGTCGACACCCGACGAGTGGCTCGGGCAGGAAGGGGAGAAACTGACCGTCACCGGGTCCGTGGTCACCGACCTGACCATTGACGGCTACGCCTACAACAGCACCCAGCGCCTGCTCGTGATCGCCACCCCTGAGGGCACCGTCAAGCTCGTCACCGCGGCCGCCTGGGTCTACGAGGCTCGCACCGGCGACCAGGTCACCATCGTCGGTGCCGTCAAAGCCCACGAGCTCTACCGCGGCCACAAGCAGACCCGCCTGGTCCGCCCCCGACGCCTTGGCACCCCCAACCCGAAGGACGGTGAGAGCTGATGAGCCGACGTACGGCGATCGCCTGGACCGAGGCCACCTGGAACCCGGTCACCGGTTGTGACCGCAGCTCACCCGGCTGCGACTCGTGCTACGCGCTCAGGCTTGCCGGGCGGCTGAAGGCGATGGGCTCTCCCAGGTACCAGAAGGACGGCACTCCGCCCACCTCCGGTCCGGGTTTCGGTGTCACCATGCACCACGACCTGCTCCGACAGCCGCTGTCCTGGCGCGCCCCGAGCACCGTCTTCGTCTGCTCCATGGCCGACCTGTTCCACCCGCGCGTCGACGACGACTTCATCGCCCAGGCCTTCGCTGTCATGGCCGCCAGCCCCCGGCACACCTACCAGGTCCTCACCAAGCGCCACGGCCGGCTGCCTGCCCTGCTCAACCGGCCGGCCTTCCAGGACGGCGTGCACGCCCATGCCGCCCGCCTGGTGCCCGCCGGCGCCGTGATCCCTCGCGACTGGCCGTTGCCCAACGTGTGGGTCGGTGTCAGCGTCGAGGACCAGGCGCGCGCCCTCCAGCGGATCCCCGCGCTGCTCGCCGCGCCGGCCGCGGTGCACTACCTCAGCTGCGAACCCTTGCTGAGCGGCCTTGACCTGACCCCGTGGCTGGCTCAGCTGGACTGGGTCATCGTCGGCGGGGAGTCCGGCCCGCAGCACCGCCCCATGCACCCGGCCTGGGCCAGAGCCGTGCGAGACCAGTGCGCCGAGCACGAGGTGCCCTTCTTCTTCAAGCAGTGGGGCGGCCGTACCCCCGCTGCCGGCGGTCACCTCCTGGACGGCCTGGTCCACCACGGCATGCCCCCTCGCTGAGCCAGCCGGTCACACCCGTATTGCTGGCTGAACCTTCTGTGGATATGGCTCCCTCGAAGATCCCGCCTGGCGCAGACCCCACCGAATGGTTCCTCCAGCAGGTCCGCCACAAGCACGTCCCCAACACGATCGCCCGCATAACGGTGGCGCTGCTGGTCGCGGCCCTCGTCAAGAACCGCATCATCCGCACCGCCATGGTGCTCTCCCTCGTCCTCGACCTCGGGTTCCTGGCCTGGATGAGAACCCTCGTGCGGCGTCAGGTCGCGCTCGGCGCCGAGGCCGCCCGCGCAGCAGCTGCCGCCGAGACTGCTACCCCACCCCGGAGCTCTCGATCATGAGCACGGCAGCCACCACCTCGACCGTCGAGCACACCGGCCATGGCCCCTCCCGGTGCTTGGCATGCGGCCAGTTCGCCGGCGATGGGCACGCCTGCCCAACTCGATCCGTGGGCTCGGGTGACCACCATGCCTTGGGCCTGTACTCGAGCGAGCTGCTCGCCAGCGCGCCCGCACCCGCCCCCAGCTCTGTCACCGTCGGGAGCGTCTCGGCACAGACCGAGCTGCAGCAGGCGCGGGTCGCCGTCGGTCTGGCCGTTCTCCAGCAGCGTCGCACCGGCGACCGGGCTCCGCTCGAGGCAGCCCTTGCTCGGCGTGACGCGGCTCTGGCCCAACTGCGCCAGGAGGCCACCCACGCGCCGGCAGACGTTGCCGCCCGGGATCGCTGCTCCAGCTGCGGGCAGTACCAAGGGGAGGAGCACACCTGCCCTCTGCCGGCGGGTATGCCCTCAGCGGACTACTCGGGACACCGCGGCGAGGAACGGGCCAAGGCGATGCTGGCCGATCTCCAGTCCGCTGTCACGGCGATCGTCGAGTCCGGGCAGCTGCAGCGCTGGCTGGACGCCATGGCCTCCAACGGCCTCAACCGGTGGTCGCTGAACAACCGCCTCCTGGCCATCATGCAGCTGGCCCACCGCGGCGAGTCCCTCGAGGACGCCCACATGATGGGGTTCCGGCAGTGGGAGAAGCTGGACCGGCACGTCCGCGGCGGTGAGAAGGCGATCTGGATCCTCGCCCCGATGACTCGCAAGATCCGTGAGGAAGCCGCCGACGGCACCACCAAGGAGAAGACCATCGTCACCGGGTTCAAGGGCGTCCCGGTTTTCAACGTCAGCCAGACCGAAGGCGCCCCCCTCCCCGACGCGCCGCTGTCCCCACCCGCCGGGGAAGCCACACCTGGAACCCTCGAAGGACTCCGGGCCCGCGTGGCCACCGCCGGCTACCACTACGAAGAGACCGTCATCCCCGACTGCGTCCCCGAGACAGGCCGTGGCACCCTCGGCTACACCGACCCGGCCACCAAGAAGATCGTCGTCGATCAGCGGCTCTCCGGAGAGCAGAAGGCGTCCACCATCGCCCACGAGCTCGGTCACGTCCACTGCGGCCACGTCGAGGACCTCGAGGAGTACCGTCGGCACCGCGGCCGCCAGGAGACCGAGGCCGAGATGACGGCCTACATGGTCAACCGGGCCCGCGGAATGAGCCGTGAGTCCGCCGACGCCTTCTCGCCCGGGTACATCGCCTCCTGGTCCCGTGGGAAACCCGAGGTCGTCGTCGCAGCCATGGACCGGGCCACCAAGGCCTTCAACACGATCATGAGCGGAGACTGGGACGCATGAGCCACCACCCCGCCCCGCGTCCGCCGGCAAAGACCGTCCACATCGCCGAGATCGAGGACCCGATCACCGGCGAGGTCGTCGTCCTGGAGGCGCCTACCGCGACTGAGCTCAACGAGCTCATCGAGGCCCACACCGCCGATCCGAACACGCCCGCCGACGACTAAGGATCCGTCACGCGGTCACGGACGCCGGTCCGCGCGTGTGCACCGCGCCCAGGGACCCGGTGCGTAGCTCGACCGCCGCGGCCCGTCCCAAGGTGTCCCGCCACGCCTTCTCACCCGGCCGCCCCGGCAGCTTGCGCTTCTTGGTCACCTGCCACCCAGGCCGCGCCACAGCGGCCAGGACACGTGCCGCGACCGCGGCCGCCTCCCCGCGAGCCAGGTTGACGTTGCTGAGCTCGATCCCCGTGGTCTCGGCGTCCCCGGCCTCGAGCATGACCTGGGCGAAGCCCATGACGGTGCCGTCGTCGGCCACGGTGAAGACCCAGGCGATCGCCTCGGCGCCGGGCCCCAAGGGCAGCGGCCGGTCGTGGAAGACCACCAGATCCCCGACCGGCAGGGCTACGTCCTCATCCCGCTGTGTCGCCTCGCTCGCGACCGCCGCCGTCGGCAGATAGAACACGCTTCCGTGGACCAGGGCCAGCCCCAACAGCAGCATGTGGTTACCGTGCCCAGCCACCACCAGATCGCCCCGCCGACCCCGGGCGGCGGCATCCTGGATCGCGTCGACGAGGATGAGCTGCGCCGAGGCCCGTAGTCCCGGGAAGTGGCCGGGCCTGAGCCCCACCAGCCCGGAGGGCAGATTGCCCAGGACGTCGCCGATCTCCGCATCCACCTGGCTCCTGGTCAACAGGTGATGGATGGCCCGGTCCTGCACCTGAGCGGCGGTAGCGCTCTCCGGCAACCCCAGCACCTGCAGGGCGCGCGTGGCCCGCACGTGCTGCACCTGCTGCCCGGCGATCTCGGCGCCCCGCTGGTCGTCCAAGCCGAGCAGCAGCTTGCGGTCGCTGGACAGCGAGTAGTTGACGTCGACGCGCGCCAACTCGGGGTCCGGCCCGATCGCCATCACATCCCGGACCACGTGATGAGTGCCGTCCGGTCCGGCGACCGTTTCGGTGATCCGCACATTCGAGCCCGGCACCTGTCGCGCCGCCTGCTCGATCGCGCGCAGCTGCTCCTGGGCTGCCTTCTCCTCGAGGTGGCCATAGATGTCCCCGACGATCGCACGCAGATCCCCCACGTGCCCGCGCAGGTCACTGCTTTGTCGACTCAAGGTCGCATAGTCAGCAACCCCCCTCGCCGCCTGGTCGTCGGCCGCAGCCCGCATAGCCGCTCGCACCCGGGCGAGCTCGTCGACGTCGACCTGACCCGCGACCCTGCGCAAGCTCTCCAACCGAGGAGCGCCCACCCACTCCTCGATCGCCGCCCGCTGCTGCGCGGGGGCATCCAGCAGCTTCCCCACCAACCTGACAAGAGTGACCGCCCCTTCCTCGTCGAGGCGGTGCAAGGACAGCGCAACCCGCAGCCGGCCCTCGTCGGTGCCCGGGTCCGTCAGGATCCGCCGCCGCTCCTCCTGGTCCTCGGCAAACCAGTGATGCAGGGCCGTCAGCGGGTCGGAGTCCGTCATGCCAGACAACCCTGCCACGAGATCAGTGCCGTCGCCTGGACAGCCGGCATGGGGTGCCCTAAGGGGTTTTTCGGGGTTCCGGTTGTCGGTGGGCGGTGGCAGCGTCGGTGGTGCAAGCAAGCCAACCGGGGTCTGACCAGCCCCACCCGAGAAGGGGATTCCCCATGACTGATCTGGCCACCACCGTCACCGTGATCGACGCCTGCGGGCGTGCGTCGGTGCCCGTCCTGCTCGTCTCCGATCCGGGGATGGGCAAGTCCTCCCTCGTGCGCGGCCTCGCCGCCGCCGAGGGGGTGCCGTGCGAGACCGTCCTCGGCTCGATCCGTGAGCCTGCCGACGTCGCGGGGCTTCCCGTCGTCACCGCCACCGGGGTCGTGCTCTCCCCGCCCGCGTGGGCGGCTCGGCTCGCAGACGCCGAGTCCGGCTACCTGTTCTTGGACGAGCTGACCACGAGTCCTCCTGCTGTCCAAGCGGCGATGCTCGCGGTCGCGCTGGACCGGGTGGTCGGTGACCTGAGCCTGCCCAGCGCGGTGCGGGTCGTGGCCGGTGCCAACCCTCCCGACAAGGCCGCTGACGGGTGGGAACTGTCCCCGCCGCTGGCCAACCGCTTCGCGCACGTGCAGTACCGGCCCAGCGTGGACGAGTGGATCGACGGCACGATGGTGGGCTGGACGGCCCCGCCCGCCTCGCGGGCGATCACCGCCGACCCTGCCCGCGTCGAGACGGTCAAGGCGCTCGTCACCGGATTCATCCGCACCCGCCCCGAGCACCTGCACGCCTTCCCGCGCACCGCCGAGGGAACCGGCGGTCCGTGGCCGTCGCGGCGGACGTGGACGATGCTGGCCGCTGCGCTGGCCAACGTGCGCGACGACGACGCCGCCGCCCGGCAGTCGCTGGCCTTCGGGCTGGTCGGGGAAGGGGTCGGGGTGGAGTTCCTGACCTGGGCCGAGCAGGCCGACCTTCCCGACCCTGCCGCCGTCGTGGCCGACCCCAGCATCGTGGACTGGACCGGGAGGGCTGACCGGGTGTGGGCGGTCCTGTCGGCGGTCGTCGGGTGGGCCGCGTCCGCCGGGACCACTGAGGCGTGGCGCTCGGCGTGGGGTCCGCTGCTGGCCGCTGCCGAGGCCGGTGCCCCCGACGTGGCCGCTGCCGCCGCCCGCCCGCTGGGCCGCTGCCGCCCCGCCAACGCCAAGGTTCCCGCCGCCGTCCGCGACAAGTTCGCCCCCGTGCTCGTGGCTGCCGGGCTGAGCGAGGGAGCGGCGGCATGAGGACCGTGCGACCCCTGACCCGAGAGGAACACGAGGCGTTCCGGGTCGCCCGGCTGGTCGCCGCCGAGCAGGCCCCCTACTTCATGCACGTCCTGTTCGCGGTCGCCCCTGTCGCCGCGCCGGGCTTGGGGACACTGGCCGTCGATGCACAGTGGCGGCTCTACCTCGACCCGGACCTGCTCGTCGGTGAGCACCCGTGGACCCCCGCCGTCCTCGCCGCCGGGCTGGCTCACGAGGCCGGGCACCTGCTGCGCGACCACGCGGGCCGCGCCGAGGCACTGCCCATCCCGCGCCACCACGACGCTTGGAACATCGCCGGGGACGCCGAAATCAACGACGACCTGATCGCGTCGGGGATTCCGTTGCCGGAGTGGGCGATCACGCCCACCGCTATCGGCTGCCCAGACGGTGATCTGGCCGAGTCCTACTACGCGCACCTGACCGGCGACCCGGCCACGCCGCCCCCGGACGGTGACGACGGGGAACCGGGCTGCGGCTCCGGGGCGGGCTGCCCGCCCGTCCCCGGAGAACTGCCCGCCGGGGTCGCGCTCCCGGACGGCACCGCCGAACCGATCAGCCCCGCCGAGGGCGACTTCGTGCGCCGCCGGGTCGCCCACGCGATCCAAGAGCACGAGCAGGCCAAGGGACGCGGCACCGTCCCCGGTGGCCTGACCCGTTGGGCCGCAACGGTTCTGGCTCCCCCCACCGTCCCGTGGGAACGGCTTCTGCGCGCCGCGATCCGCCGTGCCGTGGCCGACCGCGCGGGCCGGGTGGACTACACCTACAGCC
>Ga0116175_1002503_pt1 | contig 11063 bp, 13 predicted proteins | sample AD_UKC125_MetaG_FD_89802 | JGI IMG/M metagenome (GOLD analysis project Ga0116175, IMG submission 89802) | Active sludge microbial communities of municipal wastewater-treating anaerobic digesters from USA - AD_UKC125_MetaG | ecosystem: Engineered > Bioreactor > Anaerobic > Digestate | place: USA... | reverse complement strand
TCACGGAATTTTTGATTCCATTCGGGTTTTACCTCAACAATGACCAAATTATTAATGGTTTCAGGCGTTTGCTTTACGGCTTTATCCGCTAAAAATTGCGGCTCAAGCGAAATACGCTTTTTATGGTCGGTAAGAATGGTCGGTGACGCCTGTAAAAATACCTTGTATTGCGCGGATTGGATATGGGTTTGATACGCCTGCTCATCCGCATAGATTTCAAACATATAGGCCATATTCGGTTGAGCTTTCTGCTTCATCGAATACATTGCCAGCGTGCCTTGCTCGGTGTTGATTGATGTAGTGATATTGTGCTTGCCCACTTCATCATATTGTACCGCTTGCCCTTGCCGGATACCAAGCTCAAACAGATTAACGACAGGCGCGGCTTGTGCACCGAGGGTGGTTGCGAGCGTAAGCGCACTTGCTACGGTTTTCACTAATTTCATCATGATTTTCCTCATTCCATATCGCCGGTATGTTTTTTATTTACCGACACATTCAGCAATATTGCCTGCAATCAGCTTCGGCTCAAATTCACGGATTTCATAGCTGGCAAGGTCGGGATAATAGCAGTCTTTTTCCAGAATCCGCTGTAATTCTTCGCGGCTTTCGGTTACCGCAAAAATGACCCCTGCGTGTTCCGTATCGCGATAAGGCCCTAACATTAAGAATTTACCTGCTTGAAAATACTTTTTAAACCATTCGGTGTGAATCGGAAACAGTTCGTTTTGCTGCTGTTCGCTGATGTTTTTATTGACTGTGATATTGATGATGTACATCTGCTTTCCTTATTACCAAGGCTGGTTGGTCGGGCCGACGGTAAATTCGGTGATGCTGGTGTCTTCCGGTTGGCTGAGTGCAAACGCCACCACATTGGCAATGCGCTCCGCCGGAATTTCGTAAGCATCATATAATTGGCGGAATGCGCCCGATACTTCTTCATTGGTAATGCCTGACACCAATTCCGATTGCACCGCAGCAGGGTAAATGGTGGCAGTGCGGATATTGCTGCCTGCTTGCGCGCTTTCCATTCTCAAACTTTCCATAATCGCTTTAACCGCCCATTTGGTACCGCCGTAAACCGCACAACCCGGATAGGCTTTTAAGCCTGCAACAGAAGATGTGGTGATGATATGGCCTGATTTTTGCGCTTCAAAAGTCGGCAAGACCGCCGCAATGCCGTTCAGTACGCCCTTGATATTCACATCAATCATTTTGTCCCAGTTTTCCGTTTCTAAGGCAGACATCGGCGAATTCGGCATTAAACCTGCATTTAAGAAAATCGCATCAATTTTGCCGAAGGCGGATTTTGCCAATGCCACTAAAGCGTGGTTGTCTTCCGCTTTGACTACATCGGTTACGCGGTAAACCGCTTCGCCGCCGTTCGCTTTAATGTTGCCTGCAATCGCTTTTAATTTATCTTCACGACGGGCGGCAAGTACGATTTTTGCCCCTTGTTCCGCTAATTTATACGCTGTTGCTTCGCCGATACCTGATGAAGCGCCTGTAATAATCACAACTTTGTTTGCTAAGTTTTTCATAGTAAATTCCTTCTGTTATAAGCTTTGAATCATTTCAATTACTTGAGTTGCATAGGCTTTTGCCGCTGCCTGTTGGTTCCGAACCGCCTGCTCGTCGCGCCCTACATAGCTCACACCGTTTAAATACATGGGCGTCACAAAGTCTAGCTGGCAGAGTGTGGCTGTCGCTTCAAATTGCGGCAGAAAATCTTCTACACGGTGTTTGAAAAAGCCCTCTTTTTGATAAGCTTCACGCGGCGCGCCGGTGGTAAACGACACCAATAATTTTTTACCTGCCAGTTTGGCCGTTGAGCCGTGCGCAAAGCCATGTACAAATACATCATCCAACCATTTTTTCATGAGTGCGGGCATGGCATACCAATGAAACGGAAACTGCCACACCATCACATCGGCTTTAGCAATCGCCTGCTGTTCCGCCGCCACATCAATTTGAAAGTCGGGATAAAGCTCGTCTAAACGACGGATTTCCGCTTGCGGCAAGGCTGTTTTAAATTCATCGAGAATGGCGCGGTTGGCAACAGAACCCGCTAAGTCGGGGTGTCCTGAAATAATCAATACGTTTTTCATGGTGCTTCCTTGTTATAAAGCTCAAACGGCAACCTGCCGCTTGTTGATGTAGCGTATTATAAAGACTTAAATTATGATGATAAGAAGATTAAAGACTAATTGATTATTAGGCAAAACCTAATAATTTTCGTGTAGCCAAATACTTTACAGCCCCAGTATCGTCATACTCGGGCTTGACCCGAGTATCTTGACTTTCATGGACAGAGGGAGATGTTCGGGTCAAGCCCGAACATGACGAAGGTGGTTATTTTTAAGTTTATCGAATAAGAGAAGCACAAATGAACAGCTCAATTTACGGTTACCTCACCGTCTTTCACGCCATTGTCCGCGAGGGCAGCATTGCGAGAGCGGCGCGAAAATTAGAGATTGCCCCGCCATCCGTCAGCCAAGCATTGAAATTGTTGGAACAACACATCGGTTTACCGCTGTTTAACCGCACCACCCGCAAGATTGAGCTTACAGAAGCCGGGCAACGCCTGTATGAAAACACCCACGCCGCTATGCAAACCCTTGAGTTTGCGGTGGAAGAAGTACAGGATTTGGGCAACATCCCATCGGGTTTGGTGCGTATTACCGTTGCCCGCTTTGCTTATTTAAGCATTATCCAATCCCACTTGGGCGAATTTTGCGAACGCTATCCCGATATTCAACTGGAAATTTCGATTAACGACGGTACGGTGGATATTTTAAAAGAAGGCTTTGACCTCGGTATCCGTTATGGAGACAGAGTAGAAGAAAATATGGTCGCCCGCCAATTATTACCGCCTGTTACCCAAGGCTTATTTGCCTCACGCTCCTATTTAGCACGCTACGGCGAGCCGAAAAAGCCGACGGATTTACAGCAGCATAAATTAATCGGTTGGCGCTTTACCACGTCCAACCGACTATCCCCTTTAACGGTTCAGGATAAAGGGCAGGAAATCCAAGTGGAAATGCCTATGCCTTTGATTGTGAACAATATTGATACCGCTAACGACGCCGTCCGCCAAGGTGTCGGCATAGGCAGGGTTTTTCTGCCCGTATTGGAAAAACAGGCGGATAAAGCGGATTTTATTCCGGTCATGGAAAAATATTGGATAAGCTATCCGCCCGTTTATCTTTATTATCTGCAAAACAGCCAAAAAGCCGGGCGGGTGAGAGCATTGATTGAGTTTTTGATTGAAAAAACAGAAGCTTCATGAAATCGGCTCGCTTTCTGTCAGTAACATACTGACGGACTCATCTTATTTCCCCAACTATTCCCCGCTCCTAAACGTCTTGCGCCACGCATTCGGGCTGGTGTGAAACTGGGCTTTAAACTGCTCGCGCAGGTTGCTTGCCGTGCCGAAGCCTGATTTTTCCGCAATGCGTTCTATACTGTCATCCGAATCCTGCAATAAATCCTGCGCTTGGCGCAAACGTTCTTGCAGCAGCCAATCGCCCAAAGTCAGCCCGGTGGCTTGTTTGAAATGGCGCGAGAATGTGCGTCGTGAAAGGTTGAGGCGTTCCGCCAAATCGTCTAAGCGGTGGGTTTGGGCTAAATTTTCCCGCAAAAAATCCAATAGCGTATTGATTTTGCTGTCTCCCGTGCGCTCGGCAAGCGGTTTGCGGATAAATTGTGCTTGCCCGCCTTCGCGGTGCGGCGGTGCAACCAGCAGCCTGGCCAAATCATTGGCAATATGGGCGCCGTAGATTTGCCGTATCCAATACAGCAGGCAATCTAAGCCGCCGGACGCGCCTGCCGAGGTGAGGATATTGCCGGCCTCAATATACAGGCGGTTGTTGTCTAACAAGATATTGGGAAAACGCTGCTTGAAATCATCTGCCGCCAGCCAATGGGTGGTAACGGTTTTGCCCTGCAAAATGCCCGCATAGGCCGCCACATAAGTGCCGTAGCATAAAGCAATGATTTTTGCACCGCGGCCATTCGCCTGTTTTAAGGCATTCAGCAAATCTGCGTGCGGGATTTCGCCCATCTGCCAACCGGCAATCACCACGACTTCTGCTTGTTCGAACAACGATAAATCTCCCTGCACCGGAATGGTTGCGCCGAATTGCGTGCGTACATTTTCACCGTCTAGCGAACAAACGCTCAAATCAAATAATGTTCGCCCTTGATATTCCGTTTGCAGCAAGGCAAATGGAATATTGAACACAAAATCATTGCAGGCGGGATGGGCGTAGAGCACCACTTTGGGCGGTTTCGGGGCGGTTTGGGCAGCGGTTGGCGGCATTTGTCCTAATCCTTGCGGTAATTGGCAATGTTGCCTATTTTAGAGGATGGCCAAGCATTTTAAAATAGCCCTGTTTTCAATTAATACAGGAATGATTGTTATGAACTTCAATAAATTAGCCGCTGCCGCCCTTGCCTTGAGCGTATCGGTATCCGCTTTTGCCGCAGACTCTTACCAACACATCCGCAATGCCACCGCCAAAGTGGAATATGCGGGGCAGACCTTTTTGGTTGACCCTTTCTTTGCCAAGAAAAACAGTATGGCGGGCTTTGCAGGCACGTTTAACAGCCACAAACGTATGCCTTTGGTGGATTTACCGCAGTCTACCCGGCAGATTTTGCAAGGTGTAGACGCGGTCATCGTTACCCATACCCACGAAGACCATTGGGACGACGCAGCACAAAAAGCCATTCCCAAGCATTTGCCCGTTTTTGTACAACACGAAGCCGACGCCAAATTGATTCGCTCGCAAGGCTTTCAAAATGTGCAAGTGATTAACGGCAGCACAACATTCAAAGGCGTTACCCTGCACAAAACAGGTGGCGCACACGGTACGGCGGAAATGTACGCCAATCCGCAATTGGCCGCTCTGCTGGGCGACGCGATGGGTGTAGTGTTCCAAAAAAGCGGACACAAAACCACTTATGTGATGGGCGATACGGTTTGGACGGCCGATGTGAATAAGGCGCTGAACAGCTATAAGCCTGATGTGTTGGTGATGAATACCGGCTATGCCCGTATCCAAGGTATGCCTGACAGCATTATTATGGGGCAGTATGATGTATTGAAAGCCTACCAAGCCGCGCCGAAAGCCAAAATCATTACCGTGCATATGGATACGGTGAATCACGCCGCGGTTAGCCGTGCCGATATGCGCGCCTTTTTGAAAGGCGAAAACATCAAAGAAAACGAGCGCGTATTGGTGCCGAACGACGGCGAAGTGATTTCGCTGGATTAAGTTGTCTTATTAAAAATGCCTGTCTGAAAATAATCTTTCAGACAGGCATTTTGTATCATGTTATGCTTATTTTCTTACCGGCGAACGTTTATAGTTTCATTCATCCTAGGAGAATACTATGTCTAAAGCTCATCTCGAAATGTTGCTGGATAGCGCCCGTCGCCCGCAGGAGCGGCTGTTGCGGGTGATGGATGGCTTGAGTATCGACCAGCTTAATGCGCTGCCTGAGGCTCACATTGCGCCTACGATCAAAAGTATCGGCTGGCTGGTTTGGCATACGGCACGTGAGCAGGATTTGCAAATTGCCGATCTAGCCGGCACCCAAGCGCTTTGGGTGCGCGATGGCTGGAACCAGCGTTTTGCTTTCGATTTGCCCGATGATACCGCAGATTGGAAGCATACCCCGGAGGAGGCGGCAAAAGTGATGATCCGCGACGCGGCATTGCTGCAAGACTATCTCGCCGCGTCCACCCAAGCAGTGATCGATTATCTGCAACAACTGCCGCCGAATGATTTGGATGAAGTCATCGACCACCATTGGAATCCACCCGTTACCCGCGCCGTGCGCCTGGTTTCCATCATTGACGACGCTGCCATGCACTCCGGCCAGGCGGTTTATGTGCGCCGTTTACTCGGTATGGCGGATTGAGACGAAATTCCATCAATTTTTTAATCAGGAAACCAGATGAAATTAAAATCGATTGCCTTGGGCTTTGTTCTTGCCCTTTCATTTGCCTCGGCGGCAGCCGAAACCCCGCGCAGCGCCACCCAGTTGGCAGCCGAATATCGGGATCTGAACCTGCTCAGCGCCATGCAGATGGATCCGAAATTGATGAACAGCAAAGCAGGTTTGGCTCAAATCAATGCCGCGTTTACCAAAATGGCGGATGAATCGCCGGTTCAGCCCGATGCGAAATTCACCGTACCGGCAAAAGGCAGCCAACCGGCGGTGGATCTTTATATATTCCGCCCCGATAACGCCAAAAAGGCCAAATTACCGGTGGTGTATTTTATGCACGGCGGTGGTTATCTATTCGGCAATGCCCGCCAGAACAACGCAGCATTATTAGAATTGGCCAACCTCAATCAAGTGGCGGTGGTCAGCGTGGAATACCGTTTGGCAAGCCAAGCGCCGTTTCCTGCGGATATTGACGACGCTTATCACGGCCTGTCTTATCTGCTGAACCATGCCGATCAATTCAATATCCATGCAGACAAAGCGGTGATAATGGGCGAGAGCGCCGGCGGCGGCTTAGCGGCGCGCTTGGCTTTGAAAGTGCGTGATCGCGGTGAATTGAAAGTGAAAGGGCAGGTGCTGATTTACCCGATGCTCGACTACCGTACCGGCACCCAAAAATCACCATACCGCAGCCTGAACACCGGCGAATTTGTATGGACGCCTGAATTCAACCGCATAGGCTGGAGCATGCTCAAGGGCGGCAAAAACATCGCCGCCAAAGATATGCCTTACTACTCGGCCGCCACCGCCAAAAATCTGGCAGGCTTGCCGCGCACTTATATGATGGTGGGCGATTTGGATTTGTTTGTGAATGAGGATGTGGATTACGCCAACCGCTTGGTGCAGGCCGGTGTGAAAACCGATTTCCAGCTGATTTCAGGTGTGTATCACGCCTTTGAAATGCTTAACCCCAACAGCCCGCAAACCAAAGCCTACAAAGCGGCTAGAACGGATGCGATTAACCGCATGTTGAATGAGTAATCATTCAGTTCAGTAATAAAGCTGGCTGTATTGGTGAGGGTCGGTTACGGCATCGACAGTACAGTTTTTATTGAAGAAAATCCCTATAAGGCCTGTCTGAAAATAATCTTTCAGACAGGCATTTTTTGATGCCCAAACCATCCATTACTGATGTTCCTGCCACACACATTCACCCAGTTGAAACTCACTAAACACGGCTTCAAAAGATGAATTTTCGGGGCTGCAAGCATAGAGACCGAAATGAATGGTGGCGTCTGCGCCCTCGAGATGGCAAATCCGCATTTGATGGAAATCCTTGCCGTTTAAGCTGTATTCCAAGCGGAAATCCGAGCCGCGTCGGCTTAGGCGGTACCACATTTCAGTAATGTCGCTGGCAATGTCGGTGGTTGCCCAATCGGAATAGCCGCGGTTGGTGACCACGCTGCCCAAGCGTTGGAAACCTGCGGGTTCAAATTCCACCGAGGCTTTCAGCCAATGATGGCTGTCGTTGTAAACCACTATGCCGCATTGATCGAAGCGTTGCTTGCTGTGAAATTCCGTTTTTACCGTAAACGAAAAATAGGCGCTATCGGTGGCCATTTGCAGCATGGGGGCGTTGTCGTTTTGAAAGCCGTAATAAGTGCGCTGCCACAAATCGGTATTCGGTTCGGTGATGATGCTGATGCGCTCGGGCTGGATGTCATACTGTTTGGGCGGGTTTAACCAGTTTAAGCGGGATAAATCGAACATGGGGGTTCCTTAAACATGGGGTGGCTGGGCGGGAATGCCTGTCTGAAAATGTTGGCAAAGCTAAAATGCTTTCAGACAGGCATTTTAACGTTTATTTCACCGTTAAATCATAACTCCAATCCAAAAAACGGATAAGGTCGTCAAACGGGAAGCCGTTGTCCAGTACGATGGTCATCCAGTGGGTTTTATTCATGTGGTAGGCGGGCAATACGTTTGGCTCCTGCCGCATCACGCCCACCATCTCGGGCGTGCATTTCACGTTCAGGAAATCGGTGCTGCCGCCGCCCTCCAAACCGAGTTTGGCTCGCTCGATATGGCCAATCAGGGCAAACCATTTGCCTTTGGCCTGATGATGGCGCAAAACGGCGTAGCTGGGAAATTTCTGCCATAAATATTCGGGGGTAACGCCGTATCGATGGGCGGCATAGTCGAAAATGGCTTGGCGTTGGCTCATGCGCGATTTCTCCTGAGGGTAGATGAGCAAGCAGGGGCAGTTTTTCAGACAGGCATTTAACTGTATTAGCAATCGTTTTTCGTCTCAATTTCCGACCAATCAAATGCCGCCGTTACCCGCTGCCAAGCATCATCCGGTTCGGCAACGGCGTGGACGAGTTGGCCGCTAGCCGGGCTGATAAAGCTTAAACTGCGGGCGTGCAACAGCAGGCGATTGTTGCCGCAGAAGGCGGTGACGGCATGGTTTTGCGCCAAATCGCCGTGGCTGGTGTCGCCGACGATGGGGTGGAAAATATGTTTTAAATGACGGCGGATTTGATGTTTGCGGCCGGTATGCGGCGTGATTTCCAACCACGAATAGCGCGAAGTGGCGTGCCGCGCTTGGGTCACAAACGGCAATTCGGCGCGCGCCAGCGTGCGGTAGTCGGTGATGGCGGCTTGGGCGGCTTTGTCGGGGTCGGCCAGCGCATCGGAGAGCGGGTCGAGCTGTTCTTTTAAAGGATAGTCGATGCGGCCTGAATCATCGGTCCAGCCGCGCACGATGGCCCAATACGTTTTCCCGACTTCGCGTGCTTCAAACTGCTGCGCCAGCTCGCGGGCGGTGGCGGCGTCGAAGGCAAACAGCATCACGCCGGAGGTAGGGCGGTCGAGGCGGTGCACCGGAAACACATGGCGGCCGATTTGGTCGCGCACGGTTTGCATCAGAAACACGGTTTCGTGGCGGTCGATGGCGCTGCGGTGCACCAGCATACCGGCAGGCTTGCACACGGCGATGCAGGCGGCATCTTGGTAGAGGATGGGAATCATGGAATGGTTGGGTGCGGGCAAGTAGTTTTTTCAGACAGGCATTGTACGCGCAAAGTGCTGGAAGTGAGCGTATGCCGTTTTGCTTTTTTTACATAAAGCAGGCAGGCGGCTGATGACGTGGCTTTGCGGATGGCCTGCCCGTTTTATGCGTCTGCTTCAGGTTTCTCTGCTGGGCTAAAGGGTATATAGTAAAAAAGCTAGGCAGCTGATGAGACTGCCATCACCTCAAAACAGGAGACAAAAACATGACACAAACGATAAAAGGCTATGCCGCCCATTCACACGATACCCCGCTGGTGCCGTTCAGCTTCGAGCGCCGCGATCCGCGCCCGGATGATGTGGTGATCGATATTCTGTACACCGGCGTGTGCCACAGCGATTTGCACGCCGCGCGCAACGACTGGGGTTTTACCACTTATCCGGTAGTACCCGGCCACGAAATCGTTGGCCGCGTCACCGCAGTCGGCGCTGATGTGAGCAAGTTTAAAGTAGGCGACTTGGTAGGCGTGGGCTGTATGGTCGACAGCTGCCGCGAATGCGAGCCTTGCCACCATCATTTAGAGCAATATTGCGATAACGGCTTTGTCGCCACTTATGATTCCGATGATAAACATGATGGCCGCCGCACCTATGGCGGTTACTCGAAAAGTATTACGGTTAGCGATGCTTTTGTGTTGAAAGTGCCGGAAAATCTCAATACCAAAGCGGTGCCGCCGATTTTGTGCGCCGGTATCACCACTTGGTCGCCGCTGCGTCATTGGAAAGTAGGCAAGGGCAGTAAAGTGGCGGTGATCGGCTTGGGCGGTTTGGGGCACATGGCCATCAAACTCGCGCACGCCTTGGGCGCCGAAGTGAGCCTGTTTTCCCGCAGCCCGAACAAAGCCGACGATGCCCGCCGCCTGGGCGCCGACCATGTGATTTTGTCCACTGACGAAGCGCAAATGCAGGCCGCCGCCGGCCAGTTTGATTTGATTATCGACACCGTGCCGTATGAGCACGACGTGAACCCCTATATGCCGACGCTGAAACTCGACGGCACGCTGGTGTTTGTCGGCCTGGTGGGGGATGTGAATCCCGCGCTGTCGACCATTCCGATGATTTTCAAACGCCGCAACGTGGCCGGTTCATTGATCGGCGGCATCAAAGAAACGCAGGAATTGCTGGACTTCTGCGGTGAACACAATATCGTTTCCGATATCGAAATCATTGATATGAAGGATATTAACGACGCCTACGAGCGTATGCTCAAAAGCGATGTGAAATACCGCTTTGTGATTGATATGGCTACGCTGTAAGTATTGCGCGAAATGCCTGTCTGAAGGGTGGTGTTGAGCCGTTCAGACAGGCATACTTATTATAATCAGTTACCTTCGTCATACTCGGGCTTGACCCGAGTATCTTCAATTACCCTTGAAAAGCAAGATACTCGGGTCAAGCCCGAGTATGACAATACGGTCATTGTAAGTTATTTGACTCTAAGTTTTTTACTGTTATCTAGAAGAACACCGATGGACTTATTCGATACCCGCAGCGTTACCTTCGCCGAACCAATCGAAATGCTGTATGCCTGCCACGGCAAAGTGCGCCGTTTTTGCGAGCAAGTAGACAGTTTGCCCGGCTATGTCGCTGAACACGGCTGCAACGAAGTGGTGCAACAGGCAGTCAAGCAGATTTGCCAGTATTTCAACGTCGCCGCGCCGCTGCATCATCAAGATGAAGAACAGGATTTTTTCCCGCTATTGCTGCGCCATTTCCCACAAGCGCAAGAGAGCGTGGACGCTTTGCAGCGGCAACACGATAGCCTGCACGATAACTGGTTGGCGGCGGAGCAAGCGTTTGAGCACTTGCTTGCGCAGCCGGAAGGTGAATTGCAAACCGATGTCTTGGCACGATTCAGCGCAGGCTATGCCGAACATCTGGTGCTGGAAGAACCTTTGTTTGAACTGGGCAAACAGTTGCCCAGCGCGGAATTGGCCGCGATTGGTGAGAGAATGGCGGCGCGCAGAAGAGGGTAAACGTGAAAGAAAAATGCCTGTCTGAAAACGAAATGAGTTTTCAGACAGGCCTTTAAACTG
>Ga0116175_1002496_pt1 | contig 11093 bp, 10 predicted proteins | sample AD_UKC125_MetaG_FD_89802 | JGI IMG/M metagenome (GOLD analysis project Ga0116175, IMG submission 89802) | Active sludge microbial communities of municipal wastewater-treating anaerobic digesters from USA - AD_UKC125_MetaG | ecosystem: Engineered > Bioreactor > Anaerobic > Digestate | place: USA... | reverse complement strand
TCGGTCATGCTCAAATTCCTTGCCTCGCTGTCTGGCTTCTATTACCTAGTTATACAACTGGGATCAAGGAGCAATGGACGTGAGCGAAGCCAAGACCGACATCAAGCAAAGCGAAGAATGGCAAAAAGCCGTCGACTACGAGATTCTCGATTCGGATATCGAGCGTCAGCGCAAGCTGATCGGCGTGTGGGAGCCGATGAAGAGCGCCGAATATGTCCAGACTGCCAGCGTCGATTCGATCCGCAACTGGGCCTATGGCTGCGGTGACGACAACCCGCTGTTCACCGATCCGAACTATGCGAAGAAGACCCGCTGGGGCGGAGTGATCGCGCCGGGGATGATGGTCGGCCAGATCAACAAGCCGATGAAGGGCGATCCGGTGACCGACGAGGTCAAGGCCCTGAAGAAGAGCCTGTTCAAGGGCATTCACGTGTTCGTTTCGGGTTCGCAGTACAATTTCTACCGTCCGGTCCGGCCGGGAGACACCATTTACAGCTATGGCGGCGACCTGACCTGCGAGGTCAAGCAGAGCGAATTCGCGGGCCGCTCGGTGATCATCACCAGTCGCCGGGTCAAGGTGAACCAGCGCGCCGAGGTGGTGGCGACCTATGACATCCTGCGGGTGCTGACCGAGCGCAAGACGGCGGTGAAGAAGGGCAAGAACCTGTCGCTCCAGCCGGCCAGCTACACCGACGAGGAATGGCAGGCGATCGAGGATATCTACGCGGCCGAGAAGGTGCAGGGCGGCACCAAGCGCTACTTCGAGGACGTCGAGAAGGGCGATTCGCTGGGGCAGCAGGCCAAGGGTCCGCTGACCGTGACCGACGTGATCTGCTTCCACGCCGCCGGCTATGGCTTCACCCCCTATGCCCCCACCGCCAACCGCCGTGCCCACAAGAACCGCCAGCGCATTCCGGCTTTCTACGTCAAGAACGAGCATGGCATCCCCGATGTCGCCCAGCGGCTCCACTGGGACCCGGTCTGGGCCCAGGCAATCGGCAACCCGATGGCCTACGACTACGGGGTGATGCGCGAGAATTACCTGTGGCAGTATCTTAACGACTGGGCCGGGGATGACGGGATCATCGTTCACATTCATGACGAGATCCGCAAGTTCAACTTCATGGGCGACGTCCAGCGCGTGACCGGCGAAGTGCTGGCCAAGCGGACCGAGAACGGCCAGAACCTGGTCGACGTCGCGGTCAAGTTCGTGAACCAGCGCGGCGAAGAGTCGGTGCGGGCCACTGCCACCATCGCGCTGCCGAGCAAGGACAAGCCGCTGCCGATGTATCCGGAAGTCCCCGCCGACCTCGCCGAAACCGCGGTGCGGATGATGGCGCGGCACTGGGAACTGGGCGGCGACTGACATCGCACGCTGAATCATTGCCCGGGGCGGCGGATTGGCCGATGACAGCGGCCATGACCGCCGCCCCGTCTGACCTGATCGGCGCAGAAGCGCATTCGCCGCTGGCAGGCTCGCCGCTGGCGGTGCTCGCGCCCGGCGCGCGGGTGCCGCCCGGAGCAGTGGCCGTGGCGCTCGACCGGGCGGGTGATCTGCCGCCGCTCGATCCGGCCAATTACGATGTGATGATCACTTGCCGTGCCGACGCACCTGCGCCGTGGGTGAGTGTCACGCCTGAACGGATCGACGCGCAGCTTGAGGCGGTGCGGGCGACTGCGGCAGCCAGTCCCGTCGCGACGGGACTGCTGGCACGGGTGCTGCGGCTGGGCGAGGGCATGGCCTTTTCTGCCGCGCTTGAACTGGAATCGCTGGCCTATTCGACGTTGCTGAGCGGGGCGGAGTTCCGTCGCTGGCTGGCGGCGCGATCCGGCGCGGAAGATATTCCCGGCGGGGCGGTCCGCTATGAACGCGCGGGCGATGCCGTCACCCTGACGCTCGCCTCGCCCGCCAGCCGCAATGCCATGTCGGCAGCCATGCGCGATGCGCTCTACGAAGCGCTGGTCAACGTGCTGGAAGACCCTTCGTTGCCGCGTCTGATCCTGAAGGCCGATGGCCGCTGCTTCTCCACGGGCGGCGCGCTGGCTGAGTTCGGCAGCGCCCGCGACCTCGCCGCCGCCCATGTGATCCGCACCCAGCGTGGCTGCGCGCGGGTACTGCACCTGCTGGGAGAGCGTGCGGAGGTTCACCTCCACGGCGCCTGCATCGGCTCGGGGATCGAGGTGCCTGCTGCCGCCGCGCACCGCCTCGCCGCGCCCGACCTGATGGTACAATTGCCTGAACTGCGCATGGGGCTGATCCCCGGCGCGGGGGGCACGGTAACGCTGTCCCGAGCGATGGGACGCCACCGCCTGCTGTGGCTGGCGCTTGGCGCGTTCAGGATCGGCTTTGCGCAGGCGCGCAGCTGGGGCCTGATCCACGCGGAACTGCCATGATCGCGCGGCTTCACGCCCTGCTGGCGGAACGCACCGACCCCTTCGGCCTGTCTCCCATGCAGCTGCTGGACCGCGACGCGCCCGGCGGGCTGGACGAGCCGGGGCGCACTTCCGCCAACCGTCATTGCCGCCTGCTTGAAGCCGCCGATGGCTGGATTGCGCTCAATCTGGCGCGCGAGGATGACCGCGCGGTGATCCCGGCGCTGACGGGGACAAGCGGCGAGCCGTGGCCCGCCCTCGAAGCGCTGGCTCGCACGCTGCCCGCCGCCGAATTTCGCCGCCGCGCCGTCGAACTGCAATTGCCGGTCGCCGTGCTGGACGAGGCTGCGCCGCTGACGCTTGCTGCGCCGGGCGGCAGGCTGGTGCCGCGCATGGTGGTGGACCTCTCCGCGCTGTGGGCTGGTCCGCTCTGCGCTGGTCTGCTGGCGCGCGCCGGGGCCGAGGTGGTGCGGGTGGAAAGTCTGCGCCGCCCCGATCCGACGCCGCAATCGTCTCCCCGGCTCGACGCGTTGCTCAATGGTGGCAAGCGGCGGATCGTGCTCGATCTTGCCAGCGAGGAGGGCCGTGCGGCGCTCCACGCCCTGCTGCGGGATGCCGATGCCGTTGTCACCAGTGCGCGCGCCCCGGCGCTGGCCCGCATGGGGCTGGAACCGGCGCGCTTGCCCCACCTCGCATGGGTGACGATCACTGCTCATGGCTTCACCGGCGAGGGCGCGGGCAGGGTCGGCTTTGGCGACGACTGCGCGGTGGCGGGCGGACTGGTGCGGTGGGAAGCGGGGAAACCGCGCTTCCTGGGCGATGCGCTGGCTGATCCGTTGACGGGCCTTGATGCCGCGACGCGGGTGCTGGCGGGGGAGCGCGGGCTGATCGACATGGCCATGGCCCGCGTCGCGGCGGCCTGGGCGGAGCGGCTGGCGTGAGGCTGGTGCTGCGCAATGTCCGGCCATGGGGCGGGGATCTCTCGGACGCAGCGCTGGCGGATGGCATGATCGCGGCGGTTGGGCCGAAGCTGCCTGCCGGGGACGAGGAGATCGACGGTGCAGGCGCTGTGCTGCTGCCGGGGCTGCACGACCACCATCTGCACCTGCTGGCGCTGGCGGCGCGGCGGCAGTCGGTCGACCTCGCCGGGCTGACCGATCCCCGCGCCATTGCCGAGCGCTTGCGCGCCGCACCGCCGGGCGCATGGATTCGCGCCGTGGGCTATGACGAGCGCGCCTCCGGCCTGCCCGATGCGGCGATGCTCGATGGCTGGGTGGCCGACCGGCCCGTGCGGCTGGCCGACCGGACCGGGGCGCTCAGGGTGCTGAACTCAGCGGCGTTCGCGCTGCTGGCGGGGCAGGAACTTCCGCCTGGAGCAGAGCGCGATGCGGATGGTCGTCCCACCGGACGCTTCTGGCGCGAGGATGCATGGCTTGCCCGCGCGCTGCCGCAAGCCCTGCCTGACCTTGCGGCCGAGGGCGTGCGACTTGCCGCGCTCGGCCTCACCGCGCTCACGGATGCCACGGCGCATAATGGCCCGGATGAAGCCGCGATCCTGAGCGGCGCGGTGCCGCAGCGGTTGGTGCTGATGGGCAGCGAGCGGCTGGAGGCGGGGGCGGGCTACCAGCTCGGGCCGCTCAAGATCGCCTTCGACGAGCGCGATCCGCCGCCGCTGGAACACCTTGCCGCGCGGATCGGCTGGGCGAGAACGGCGGGGCGCAAGGTGGCCGCGCACTGCGTCACCGAGGCGGAACTGGCGCTCTACCTTGCAGCGCTCGACATGGCGGGCGGGGCAGTGGCCGGCGACCGGATCGAGCATGGCGGGCTGATCCCGGCGGACTTCGTGCCGGTGATCGCCGCGATGGGCCTGATCGTGGCCACCAACCCCGCCTTCATCCACGACCGGGGCGAGCGCTATCGCGAGACGTTGGGGGACGAGCGGGGCGAGGAGTTGTATCCCGCCTCCAGTCTGGCGGCGGCGGGCATTGCGCTGCTGGGCGGATCGGATGCGCCCTATGCCAGCGCCGATCCGTGGCTGGCGATGCGCAGCGCGGTGAAGCGGCGCACCGCCGGCGGTGCGGTGCTGGGGCCGGGGCAGCGGCTGGCGCCGTTGCAGGCGCTGGGGCTCTATTGCCGGGGCGAGATCGCGGCGGGCGCTCCCGCCGACCTGATCCTGTGCGAAGGGTTGCTCGTCGATGTCCTCGCCGACCTGACGGCGGAGCGCCTGCGCCTGACCCTGATCGGTGGGCGAGTAGTGTTCCGCTCCCCCTGAATCTTCTGGCCCCTCCCCCTTGAGGGGGAGGCCGGGTGAGGGTGCAGCGCGCCAGCGTGGACGCGCGGCCTTGCCGCGCTCCCCCACCCCTGGCCCCTCCCCGGCGGGGAGGGGGATTCGACTTGCGTGGTCGTCAGTCGCGCCTGAGCAGCATCGAGCCGGCGATGAACCCGCCGCCCATGCCGCAGGCCCCCACCTTGGGATCTTTCAGCTGGCGTTCCCCGGCCTGACCCCACAGCTGCAGGCAGACCTCGTGCAGCAGGCCGAAGCCGTGGAGCCGTCCGCCGGACATCTGCCCGCCGCCGGTGTTGACCGGATAGCGCCCGCCGGGGCCGATGTTGCCTTCCGCGATGAAGTCCTTCGCTTCGCCGTGGCCGCACAGGCCCATCGCCTCCAGCCACATCGGCACGAAGATCGAAAAGCCGTCGTACAGCCCCAGCACATCGATCTCGTGCGGCTTGATGTCGGTGCGCGACCACATGTCGGCGGCGGAATCGTGCGAGCCCATGGTGGTGAGGTCGGCACGCTGGTCCCAGGTTTCCTGCGAACGCAGGGCTGAGCCCATCGCCTCGATCCGGATCGGCGGCAGGCGGCAATCGCGCGCGGCATCGGCGGCGGACACGATCACCACCGCCGCGCCATCGATCGGCACATCGCAGTCGAACAGGCACAGCGGGGTGGAGATCATCCGCGCGCCAAGGTAGTCCTCCATGGTCAGGGGCTTTTGCATCACCGCCATCGGGTTCATCATGGCGAACTGGCGTTCGCCGGTAGCGACCATGCCAAGATGCTCGCGCGTCATGCCGAATTCGTGGAAATAGCGCTGCGCCATCCAGCCCGCCCAGTTGGAGGCGGACAGCGCGCCGACGCTGGCAAGCCAGCTCATCCAGCCGCCGATCTGCGCCTTGCCCGCCCCGGCGATCGAGGCGCGGCGACCCGCCGTCTGCGAAGAGCTTTCGGTCAGCGCGCGGAAGCACAGCACGTGGCGGGCCTGCCCGGTCATCACCGCCATGGCCGCGACCATGATCGGCGCCATCTGCGCCGGGCCATCGGGCACGGCGCTGTGCCAGCGGGTCTGAAGGCCCAGCGCGTTGCGGACTTCGCCCGTGCCGAGCGGCGACATGCCGGGGGAATTTTCCGCCTTGCCGGGATAGGTCGCGATCCCGTCGATGTCCGCCCGGGTCAGCCCGGCGCGTTCCAGCGCGCGGTCGGCTGCTTCGGCGAGGTGGAGGATCGCGGGCCGGTTCGTGTTGCGGCCGATGTCGGACATGCCGACGCCGGTTATCGCGGCCCTGGCAAGCGCGCTCATGCCGCTTCTCCTTCGCTGGCGTGCCACACGGGAATCCACACGTCTCCGCTCGCCTCGAAGCCGACGCGCACGCGCTGGCCGATGCGGACGGCATCGGGTTCAGCGCCGTAAAGGCGGCTGGTGACGCGCACGCCGGGTGCGCCTTCGACGTCCACCACGGCGAGCACGAAGGGCACGTCCATCCCCGGAATCCAGGGCTGGTGGTTGACGGTGAAGGTATAAATCGTCCCGGTCCCGTCCGCGGCGCGCGGGGTTACCCGCTGCGAGTGGCACTTGGGGCAGAGCAGCTGCGGCGGATGGATCGCATGGGCGCAATCCTCGCACATCGCGATGCGCAGTTCGCCATGTTCGCCGCCGGTCCAGAAGGCGGTGTTCTCAGGCGTGAGTTCGGGCAGGGGCAGCACGGGTCTCTCCAGTCTATGTGTCTTGCCGCCGTTTCGGCAGGGCGAGCGATACGGCGGTCGCGGCGGCGGTAAGGCCGATGATCGCGAACAGCGCCCAGTGGTAGGCCTCAGGCGAGGGGTAGCGTTCCGCGCCCCGCGTCACGCTGTCGAGCGCGAGCAGGGTGGTGACGATCTGCGAGCCGACGCCCATGAACAGGCCGCGGATCACGCCCAGCATCCCGGTGACCTCGCTGGTTCGTTCGGGGGTAACTTCGGAAGCGATGATCGTGGGGGCGACGGCGAACAGCATGGTCGTGCCGAACGAAATGATGATCAGCTGGGCGATGATCACGCCCAGGCTGCTGGTGTCGAACAGCACCAGGGTCCAGCCGAAAGTGGTGATGAGGCCGCCCGTCACCATCGCCTTGCGTCCGCCGCCGCGCCCGGTCAGCCAGCCGCTGAGCGGCCCGGCGAAGACCGAGGTGAGGTTGGAGGGCAGCTTGGCCAGCCCCGCGACCGTGGCCGACAGGCCCAGACCCAGTCCGGTCCAGACCGGTGCCTGGAGCAGGAGCGAGAAGAACACGGTGATCTGCAGCGTCCCCATCGCCACCAGCGCGCTTGCCGCGCAGACCACGGCGATCGGGCGGTGGGCCAGGGTGCGCACGTCGATCAGCGGGTTGGCGCTGGAAAGCGCGCGGCGCCACCACAGCAGGCAGAGCGCGAGGCCCGCGACCAGCAGGGCAAGCGCGGCAGGGCTGCCAAAGCCCCAGGCCTTGCCGCCCGCGAGGTAGAGCAGCACCAGCGTGACGCCCGGTGCGAAGAGGATGCCCGACCACCAGTCGACCGGCTGGCTCAGCACCGCGCGGCGCGATGGCGGGACGAAGCTGCGCACCAGCAGCAGCGAAACGAGGCAGAAGCTGGCGCTGGCGAGGAAGATGCCGTGCCAGCTGGCGAAATCGACGATCACGCCGCCCAGGATCAGGCCCGCCGCCGTGCCGATCGAGGCGCCGGAGATCATCAGGCCGATACCTGCGGGCACGCGTTCGGGCGGCAGGTTCTCGCGCACCAGGCCGATCACCAGCGGCAGGATCGCGGTGGTCGCGCCCTGCATCACCCGGCCCGCAAGGACCAGGCCATAGCTGGAACTGGCCGCGCTTAGCAGCGACCCGGCCATGCCGATCACCAGCACCACCATCAGCACCCGCTGTCTTCCGTAGATGTCGCCCAGCCGCCCGACCACGGCGGAAACCGCCGCACCGACGATCAGGAAGGCGGTGACCAGCCAGCCGACCGCCGCCGCATCGCCGAACTGCACGACCAGCACTTTCAGCGCGGCGAGGATCATCGCGCTTTCGAAGCTGCTGGTCATTTCCGCGACCCACAGCGCGGCGAGCAGCGCCCAGGGCATCCGGGCGGTCTGGCTCACGAGGCGGTAACCTGCCGCGCGCCTTCGGGCAGGCCTTCCTGCGCCGCGCGCACCTCGATCAGGTCGACGCTGATGTCGCGCGGCAGGGCCAGCGTGGCAACCAGCGCCTTGGCCATGGATTCAGGCGTTGCCGGAGAGCCGGACATGGCGGCGTGGCCGGTCTGGACGATCTTGGTGTAGAAGGCCTGCTTCTCCGCGTCGGTCCAGCTTTCCCCGCCCGATCCGCCCGAGACCGAGCCGGAGCGCAGCACGCTGACCCGGATGCCGTCGCTGCGCAGTTCATCGCGCAGGCCGGCGGAGAGCGTCTCCACCGCCGCCTTGGTCGCGGCGTAAAGCGCCAGCATCGGGAAGGGCAGGTTCACGCTTTCGCTGGAAATGCTGACGATCTGGCCCTGCGTCTGCTTCAGGTGCGGGATCGCCGCGCGGATCAGCCAGGCGACTCCCAGCACGTTGATGTCGAGATGGGCGCGGATGATTTCGTCCGAACCTTCGCCGAAGGGGAAGGGGTGATAGATCGCCGCGTTGTTGACCAGCACGTCGATCCGCCCGAAGCGCTCGGCCGTCCGGGCGATGGCGCGGTTGACGGCCGCGCTGTCGGTCACGTCGCAGGGGATGGCGAGGACGGCCTCGCCGTGCTGCGCGGCCAGTTCGTCCAGCTGGGCGGACGGACGGGCCAGCGCCGCAACCTTCATTCCCGCCTCGATCAGGGCGGCGACGAAATGCTTGCCCATGCCCTTCGAGGCGCCGCTGACCACGGCCACCTTGCCAGCCAGTTGTTCCATTTGTCCCGCTCTCCCGGATGACGCAGCGTCAGGGCTGCGATTCTGCAGTTGACGCTACGTCAATTCCGGGTGCGGGCGCAAGGGACTTCGGCTGGCGATCAGCCCGCCTTGCGCTCCGTCAGCGTTTTCCAGACGTCACCGGCAGTCACCGGGTGATCGAAATCGCCTTCCACGCGGGCATCCTTGCCCGGCAGGGAGACCAGGGTGGTGTCGACCCCCGCCGCCTTCTGGCGGAGCGCGCCAACGGTGCAGTTCTCCCGCCCGCCGCCGACCGCGACGGGATCGACCTTGAAGAAGTCAAAGGCGTTCTGGTGGGTGATCTTGTCGATGATCCGGTCGGGAAGTCCGCTGACGTTGTCCCACAGCCCCTCGGCCACGTCCGGCCAGGTGCAGTCCGAATGCGGATAGTCGCATTCATAGGCGACGATGTCCTCGCCGATCTCGTCATAGTGGCGGCAGCCGAACCTGTCCTCGATGAAGCAGGACAGGAAGTGTTCGCGGAACACCTCGCTCGGCAGCTTGCCGCCCCAGTCGCAGCGCACCCAGGCGCCGTGGTGGCGATAGGTGAAGTCGGCGCGTTCGAGGAAGTAGGGAATCCAGCCGATCCCGCCTTCTGACAGCGAGAACTTGAGATTGGGGTAACGCAGCAGCGCGCGCAGGTGCAGCAGGTCCGACGCGTCGGTCGAAATCGCCATCGGCAGCGAGGAAATCCAGGCCGAGATCGGCGACATTTCCGAAGCGTAGAGCGGCGCCTGGCCGGTGCCGATGTGGCAGTTGAGGACGACATGGTTGTCGTTGCAGAAGGCCCAGATCGGCTCATAGGCCGGATCGTGGATGGGCTTCAGGCCCTTGATCGACGGGTTTGAGGGGAAGGTCACCGAACGGCAGCCCTTCTTCACCAGCCGGTTGAGTTCGCGCATGGTGGCATCGATATCCCACAGCGGCAGGATCGCAGTGGGGATATAGCGTCCGGCATAGGGCCCGCACCATTCATCGATGTGCCAGTCATTATAGGCCTGGAGCACACGCTCGGCGAGGCCCTTGTCCTTGGCGTCCCACAGCCACGATCCGTCAAAGCCGACGAAGGTGGGGAAGCAGACCGAGGTGTAGATGCCGCTGACGTTCATGTCGTCGATGCGGGCCTTGGCATCCCAGGTGCCGCGCCGCATCTGGTCGATGTTGGCGGGTTCCATCCCGTATTCGTCCTTGGGGCGGCCAACCACGGCATTCAGGCCGACGTTGAAGGTGGTCTTGCCTTCGGCTTCCCAGTTCCAGAAGGCGTGGCCATCGGCGCCCATCACGTAGCGCGGCATCTTGGCGAGCAGTTCCTTGGGCACGTGGGCATCGAACATCGTCGGGGGTTCGATGATGTGATCGTCGACGCTGGCGATCACCATGTCTTCCATGTTCAAGGGCCGGATCCTCTCTTCTTGTGTTTGGTCCTGTGTCTCGCACAATTGACAAGTCGTCAATTCATAACATTGACCTGGATCAAGGCGCTGGCGCGCCGCATCGTCTCTATCCAGATACACAACTGTATCTGGATTCGTTTCGCTCATGCCGCGCACCAGTCGCAAGGAAAGTCAGGCCCAGACCCGCGCGCGGCTGCGCAGCGCGGCGCGGGGCGAGTTCGCGCGGCGCGGGATCGCTGCGGCCTCGATCGACCGGATCAGCGAGGCGGCGGGCTATTCGCGCGGGGCGTTCTACGCCAACTATGCCGGCAAGCATGACCTGCTGCTGGAACTGATGGCCGAACACCAGCGGCGCGAAATCGCGGCGTGGCAGGAGCTGCTGGATACGCCCGGCACGCTGGAGCAGGTGCTGCCCGCGCTGCGCGAGCGGTTCGATGCCTTCGCCCGCAATGCCGAGGACACGCTGTTCGCCACGGAATTGCAGATCGAAGCGCTGCGCAATCCCGAGTTTGCCCCGCGCTACCGCCTGTTCGCGCAGGAGATCGCGGAGCGCACGCTGCGGCTGGGCGAAGCCTTCATCGCCCGCGCCGGAACCAGCCGCGTTTCCGCTGCGGTGCTGGGCAAGGCACTGCAATCGTTCAGCCCGCAGCTGATCGCCGAGGCCCGGCTGGGGATCGCCCCCACCGGCCAGAGCGCGGGCGAGCGGCTGGTGGCGATCATCACCGAATTACTGGGAACGGGCCGCGACTTGGCGGCCGGAGAGGAGAACCCCGCATGACCGATACCCTTGCTGCCCCCGTTAGCGTTCCGCCCGAGCGGGTGATCGATTTCGACCTTTACGACTTCCCGGTCGACGGGCTCGATTACCAGGGATCGATGCGACGGATCTTCCAGAGCAATCCGGCAGAGGTGCTGTGGACCCCGCGCAACGGCGGGCACTGGATCGTCAAGACCAACGCGGATGTCGCCAAGGTGCTGGCCGACAGCGACCACTTCTCCTCGCGCCGGATCATGGTCGGGCCTGCCGACGATGGCCGCCCGCCGCTGGTGCCGCTGCAGCTCGATCCGCCGCACCATGCGCCCTACCGCGCGCTGCTCCAGGCGGCGCTTTCGCCCAAGGCCGTGGGCAAGCTGGG
>Ga0116175_1002492_pt1 | contig 11101 bp, 12 predicted proteins | sample AD_UKC125_MetaG_FD_89802 | JGI IMG/M metagenome (GOLD analysis project Ga0116175, IMG submission 89802) | Active sludge microbial communities of municipal wastewater-treating anaerobic digesters from USA - AD_UKC125_MetaG | ecosystem: Engineered > Bioreactor > Anaerobic > Digestate | place: USA... | reverse complement strand
GTTCGCTGAGCGGGTCGCCGCGGGCGACGATCTGCCCGCCGTACTCGCGCCGCTGATCGCCGTCGGGGTGATTGCGCAGGTGTTCCGGTCGGCGTCGGACGCGATACCCGTCCCACCGCCGGCGCCCGCACAGTCCCTCGCCCTCAACGGGCCCGGCGACCAGCGCCCGATCAGACGTTCGGCACGACCGGTGGACGCCTTCGGCGACGACGACGGATTCGACATCCACCTGTACGCCCACCCGGCCCTCGACATCGACCATCTGGCCATCGATTTCGCCGGAACCAGACCGGCCGTCAAGGACATCTCGCTGCGGGTGGACCGCGGCCAGATCCTCGCGCTCGTCGGCGAAACCGGTTCGGGTAAGACGATGACCGCCCACGCGATCATCGGACTGTTGCCGCCGACCGCGACGGCCACCGGATCGATCCGTGTCGACGGCGTCGAAGTGCTGCGCGAGGTCGAAGTGGTGCGCGAGGTCGAAGTGGTGCGCGGGGTCGAAGTAGTGCGCGGCGTCGAGACATCCGATCCGGAAGTACGCCAACGCTGTTCACCCACCTCGGCGGCCTCTGCGCTGCTGCTGCGCGACCCTCGATCGACGCTGGACCCCCGCCACACCATCGGTGCGCAACTCGGTGAGGTGCTGCGCGCCCACCGCAAGACCCCGCGTCGCGACCGGCGCGCCCGCGCACTGGATCTGCTTGACCTGGTGGACTTCCCGGATCCGCAACGCTACGTCGACGCCTACCCGCACCAGCTCACGGCCGGTGACCGTCAGCGAGCGGCGATCGCACTGGCAATGGCCACCGAACCGGCGTTGCTGGTGGCCGACGAACCGACCGCCACCCTCGACATCGGTGAGCAGGCCGCGCTGCTGGCCCTGCTGCGTCGCCTTCGGGACCGTACGGACGTCGGAATCCTGTTGATCACACACGATCTGGGCGTGGTCGCCGACGTGGCCGACCGCGCCGTCGTCGTACGCGGCGGACAGGTGGTGGAGCGGGCCGGGGTGTTCGAGTGGTTCGCCCGACCGAATGCCCCGTACGCCAAGCAGTTACATGCGATCACACCGAAACTGCCGGCCGCGATGTACGGCGAAGATCCGCTGCCCGAACTGCGCACTCCCATTCTCGAGGTGAATCACCTGCACGTCGCCGCGGCCGCCGGGTTCGGGTCCGACCGGCGAGCCGCCGGCGCGATTCCCGCGCTGCGGGATGTCTCACTCCGGATCGGCCCTGGGTCCGTACTCGGGGTGGTCGGCGAATCAGGTTCGGGCAAAAGCGTTCTCGGACGGGTCGTCGCGGGCCTGACGCCGGTCGGACTCGGTCGCATCACCTTCGCCGGGATCGACCCCGACTCCCTCGACCGCCCCGGCCGACGTGAGCTGCGCCGACGGACGGCTCTCCTGCCACAGGATCCGGCCACCACGCTCGATCCCCGGCTCACGGTGGCCGAATCCGTCGCCGAACCGCTGTTGCTGTGGGGCGAGGACGGTGCCGTCGCCAAAGCCCGGGTCGCGGAGATGCTCGACGCGGTCGGTGTGGGCGGCCGGGACGCCGACAAACGTCCCGGCGAACTCACCGACGGCCACCGCCAGCGCATCGCACTGGCCCGCGCCCTGGTCCTGGCACCCGATCTGATCGTCACCGACGACCCCACCCGCGGGCTCGACGTGTCTGTGCAGGCGTCGTTCCTGCGGTTGTTCACCGAGTTGCGGCACCGTCTCGGGTTCGCCGCGCTCTACAGCGCACACGACATCGCCGTCGTCGCCCAGATCGCGGACGATGTGGTGATCCTGCGACGTGGCCGCGTCGTCGAATCCGGCCCGGCCCGGCGGGTGCTGACGGTGCCCGTCGAGGACTACACGCAGCGCCTCGTCGACACCGTCCCGTACCCGGATCCGGTGGTGCAGCGCGACCGGCACGTCGCCGAATCGGGCAGCCCCTGGGTCTAGAGATCCGGGTCTGGACGATCCGGGTCCGCCGGCTCAGTCCCGGGTGGCCGCGTAGGTGGCGCCCGTCGCGACCGCGGTCACCGCGAACACCGCAGGCCAGGCGCCGATCCTTTTCGCGAGCGGATGCGACACCCCGAACGCCCCCAGGTAGGTGGCGAGCAACCCGGCCGCCACCGCCGGCGACCGCGCCGACCATTCACGTGTCGCGTACGCGCCGGCCACGCCGTGGACCACTCCACCGAGCGGACGCTGACCACTGAACCGGGCGGTCGCGTAACCACCGATCAGACCGGCGGCGACCACCGGAACCGTTGGACTCACAGACATGGATCCGAGGATAGCCGGACCGCTCAACCGAGTGCGTCGACGCTCCAGCGCAACTCACGCAACAGGTCGCCGGGCGTCGGGTAGTCCTCCGGATCGAGCGGGGTACCGAAGTACAGGGTGACCTGTTTGCTGCGGTCGAAACTCTTGCCATCCCGGCGGAACCTCTTGAGCGGCAGCAGGTCACCGGATCCGACGATCTTCACCGGAATGATCGGGGTACGGGTACGGAAGGCCAGCACCGCCGCACCCGGTTTGAACCGCACCGACTCCCCCGGCGGAACCACCCTGCCCTCCGGGTAGATGATCACCGCACCGCCGTGACGCAACGCATTCTCCATCCGGGCCAGCGCGTCGTTGCCCGACGCGGCGTCGCCACGCCGCACCGGGATGAAATCTGCCTTGGTGACCAGAAATCCGACGATGGGCCACTTCCACAGTTCGGCCATCGCGATGGCCTGCGCGCGGCGGCGCAACGCTCCCCACAGGAACACTCCGTCGAGCATCGAGATGTGATTGGAGGCCAGGATCACCGGCCCCGACGCGGGAACGACGTCACGATTGACCACACGCACCCGGACGATCTTGAGTGTGGCGATGATCCGCAGAATGCGGCGCACGAACCGGGTCCACAGACCCGCCCGAAAGCCCAGACCGGCGGGCCGGGGACCGGCTGCGGGCGCCGGGGTATCGAGCCCGAGGTGGTCGTTGTTCACCGTTCCGACACTATCGGGGTGCGGCCGACGCGGCGGCGCGGTTGCGTACGCACCTGTTCAACAGAACGACGGCCGACCACCGTGTCAGCGCCGTTTGACGATGCCCGCGATCCCGAGGACGACCAGGAAGATTCCCAGCACCAACGTCGCCCACAGCCCATAGCCCACCGAGACGTCGGCGAACGTCGTCGGCTGGTCGTTGACGTCGGCGACGTCGATGATCCCGATCAGCGCGATACCCAGACCACCCAGCAGGGTGACGATCCCGGACACCAAATGTATCGGTGATACCTTGGCGACGGCCACGCTCACCAGAGCGAACACGGCCACGATAATCGCCGCTATCAGGGTGAGAACACCGTCCTTGGCCTCCCGATCGGAATCGAAGTCCGAGATGTCGAGGCTGCTGTCGACCGACACGGTGCCCAGTCCGGTGACCGTAACCTTCACTCCCGCGGCCTCGGACACCACCCATGGCAGGAACGCCGCGATACCCACGCCGATCGCGAAGATCAGGGTCAGGGCGGCGATCGCCTTGACCGCACCCGACACCCGGCCGCCGGGAGTCGGCCCCACCGGCGCGCCGAACGGCGACGTGCCGACGCCCGCGTGGGGCGGCTGCGGATACCCGGGCTGCTGGTACGGGCTGCTCGGTGCTGGCTGGGCGGCGCCGTACGAGTTCTGACCGTAGGCGGGCGGACCGGGCTGATACTGCTGTCCGAATCCGGGCTGACCCGCGTCCGGCCGGCCGAACGGGGCCTGACCCGACTGCGACTGCCCAGGCTGCCCGTATGGGGACTGGCCGTACGGGCTCTGTCCGTGTGGGGGCTGGGCCGGACCGGGCTGATACCGGGGCTGACCGATCTGGGTCTCGCCGTACTGCGCCGCGGGCTGCGCGTACGGGGACTGCCCCGGCTGCGGCCCGCCGTACGGGGCCGGACCGGGCTGACCCTGACCGGGCTGACCGAACGGGGACGGGCTCAGTTGCGTCGGACCGTACGGCGAATGACCATGCGGGGCAGGATTCCGGCCGGGACCGTCCTGCGACGGCGGAGCCGAGGGAGCACCCGCCGGTGGCCGACCATGCGCAGTCGGATCCTGCCGTGGGTCATTCGCGGCTGGGCCGTCCTGCCCCTGCCCGGACGATGTCCGATTGTGGGGCTCCGGGTGGGTCATGTGTCCCTCGTCCTGTTCCGGCTGTCGGTCAGCCAACGCGTCGATTGGCCTGACGATAGACGACTATCTCCCCGAACGCCCGGGTTGTACCCGCATCGATTCGGTATTTCATCCACCCGATGTCGGTCGGGTGGATGAAATACCGTTCGCCGGTCGCGGCCGCCTACTTCTGTGTCACGGACTCTGTCGCGAGTCCGCGACACAGGTTCTCTAACACCCTCAGCTCGTCGGCGGTGAGCCGGGATCCGACGACCTCGGCGACATCGACGGCGTGTCGGCCGCCGACGCGGCGTTGCGTGGCGCGGCCGTCGTCGGTGAGCGAGAGCAGCACACCCCGACGATCGGCCGGATCTGGTTCTCGGGCGACGAGACCACGGTCGGCCAGCCTGTCGACGAGCCGCGACAACGCCGGCTGACTGAGCAGCACGTGCTTGGTGAGTTCCCGGGCCCGCACCGGGCCGGAGGACTTGGCCAGCGTGTACAGCACGTCGTATTCCCGCATCGACACCTCCGACCACACGTCGTCGCGTGAGATCCGTTTCAGCACCGCAGCATGCGCGGTCAGCAGCGATTCCCAGGCGTCGTTGGCGAGTCTGCTGGTCGAACGCGCATCGGTCGCGGGGATCCCCCGTCGCTCCGCTCGCCCCGACATCCCCCGTCGTTCCGCTCGCCCCGACATCACGCGTCCAGGTATGGAGACCCGCCGGTGACGTTGTCGCCGCGGTTGGCACCCGGGCGTGCCTGCCGGACCGGTCCGTCGCCGTAGCGGGCGCGCACCAGCGAATCGTGGGTGGGAGCATCGGCCGATGCCGGATCGCGGCGGACGGCGAGCTCCTTGCGCAGCACCGGAATCACCTCCCCGCCGAGAAGCTCCAACTGGTTGAGGACCGTCTTGAGGGGAAGCCCGGCGTGATCGATGAGGAACAGCTGCCGCTGGTAGTCGCCGAACGCGTCATGGAAGGTGAGCGTCTTGTCGATGACCTCCTGCGGGCTGCCCACCGACAGCGGCGTCGACGACGCGAATTCCTCCAGCGACGGCCCGTGCCCGTACACCGGCGCCGCGTTGAAGTACGGCCGGAACTCGCGGAAGGCGTCCTGGGAACGCTTGGCGATGTAGGCGTGGCCGCCGAGACCGACGATGGCGTCCTTGGCGGTGCCGTGACCGTGATGTTCGAAACGCTGCCGATAGAACTCGATCAGCTGCCTGGAATGCTCCGTGGGCCAGAAGATGTGGTTGGCGAAGTAACCATTGCCGTAGTACGCGGCCTGCTCGGCGATCTGCGGGGTGCGGATCGAACCGTGCCACACGAACGGCGGGACACCGTCGAGCGGGCGGGGTACCGAAGTGAATCCCTTGAGCGGGGTACGGAATTCGCCTTCCCAGTCGACGACATCCTCTCGCCAGAGCCGGTGCAGCAGATCGTAGTTCTGCAGCGCCAGCGACAACCCCTGACTGATGTCCTGGCCGAACCACGGATACACCGGCGCGGTGTTGCCGCGACCGATCATCAGATCCATCCGTCCCTTCGAGATGTGTTGGAGCATCGCGTATTCCTCAGCGACACGGACCGGGTCGTTGGTGGTGATGAGCGTCGTCGACGTGGTGACGACGAGATCTTTCGTGGTGGCGGCGATCGCGGCGAGCAGTGTGCTCGGCGAGGAGGAGAAGAACGGCGGATTGTGGTGCTCGCCGATCGCGAACACGTCCAGCCCGACCTCCTCGGTCTTGCGGGCGATCTGCCCGATCGCGTCGATGCGCTGCGCCTCGCTCGGCGTCTCACCGGTGACCGGGTCGCGGGTGATGTCGCTGACCGAGAAGACCCCGAACTGCATGATGACTCCTAATATCGATGCGTTTGCATGTATCTGCAACGCCCGATCGGCAAGGCTATTCCCGCGACATGTCCCACCGGCCGGGGCTGCGACAGGCAGACAGACCTACGGACGGGCGTACGGCGGCGGGTTCCGTCTCGGCCGTAGCGGAACCGACGGCAATTCCGGCGCCGGCAACCACGACATACCTTGGGCGTTGCGGTCCGGCCCACCGTGCCCGAGGTAGCCCTCGACGCGCCCGAACCGGTCTCCCCCGGCCTGCCACTCGTCCCGGAACCGCCGGATCTCCTCCGTCGACCGGCCGAGGAAATTCCAGAACATCACAAGTTCTTCGGTGAACGGGGTGCCGCCGAGCAGTATCAGCCGGGCGGACCCGTCGCCGTTGTTGCCGACGCGCAGGGCGTGGGCGCCGATCCCGGTGTAGCCGACGGCGTCCTTGGGCACATGTACCCCTTCGAGCGCCACCGCATCACCGGTGTCGACGAGCAGGCCGTGCTCAAAATCGGGGTCCACGTCGAGGGTGATCGAGGAGTGCGGATCAAGGCGCAGCTCGGCGCCCAGCAGCGGGGTGTGCGTGATGACCGGCGAGGTGCTGCCCAGCAGCGAACCGATGAACACCAGCGCCGACCCGCCGGCGAACCTGGTCAACGGCGGCCTGTGATTCTCGAACGCTCTCGGGCCGTTGCGTGATTCGGATGGCAGCGCGATCCACAACTGCACCCCGTGCAGGACGGTGGTGTCCGCCGTGGATGTCTCCGAGTGGCAGATCCCGGCACCGGAGGTCATCAGATTGATTTCCCCGGGCAGCACATCAGCCGCCATGCCACCGGAGTCCCGGTGTGCGACGGTGCCTTCGAACAACCAAGAACAACCAACTGGCCGTCTGTAGTCCGGTGTGCGGATGCGGCGCCACGTCCATCCCGCCGGTGGCCGCGACATCGTCGGGACCGTAGTGGTCGGCAAAGCACCACGCGCCGATGGTCGATCGCAGGCGCTGCGGCAGGGTGCGCCGCACGTTCATCGCGCGCGGTCCACCGAGCGGCACGTCGCGGGCTGTGATGATTTCCACGGGAACAGAACCGTCACAGGCAGATCCGGGTCCGCCGCCGTCGGCGCACACGTAAGAGGCCGGGTCGAGCTCGGTGTTACTCATGGGCTGTGTCGCTTTCGTGCCCTGGCTCAGGAGCGCGCGGGGTCGGAGGTGACCGTCGTCGCCGGGGTTGTCGGCGACAGTCACTTCACTCATGACGTGATCCTTTCTCAGAGCTTACTCGGGGATGTGGTGCGGCGGGCTGCGATGCGGCGGGTGACGGGGTGCTCGGAGGCGATTGAGATCCGGTTGAAGGTGTTCATCAGGATCGCCGACCATTCGACGGCGGCCAGCTGGTCACCGGTCAGCTGCCTGCGGCCTTCGCGGTACGCCCGTCGGCGCCGGCGTTCCGCGCCCGCAGGGTGTGCAGGTCGGTGCAATAGGCGCAGCCGTTGCGCTGGGAAATCACCACGTTGAGCAGCTCGATGTCGACGCGATCGAGCCCTGCCCCCGCGCAGGCCGCGCTCACCTGCCCGGCGACACCGCCCAGGGCGGCGAACACGTCGGGATTCGTCTTGTCCAGGAAGAGCGGGCGATCGTCCTGGGGCCGGGCTGGTGTGCTCATGTGTACCTCGTGGCCACCGTAGCCGCAGCGGGGCGCGAAGTCTTTCTGTCGGGTCTGTCGGCCCGAACCGGGAGCACCGGTGGTGCCGGATTCCCCGGCTGTGAGAATGTGATCTGATGCATAATCACGCAGCCCCCGCCGACCCGTTCGCCGCCGCGACCCTGGGCCCGCTCACCCTGCGCAACCGGTTGATCAAGTGCGCCACCTTCGAGGGCATGACCCCCGATGCGCTGGTGACCGACGAACTCATCGACTTCCACCGCACCCACGCCGCCGGTGGCGTCGCCATCAGTACCGTCGCGTACTGCGCGATCTCGCCGGAAGGCCGCACCGACCGGCACCAGATCTGGATGCGGCCCGAGGCGGTACCGGGTCTGCGCCGGTTGACCGACGCCATCCATTCCGAGGGCGCCCTGGCCGCGGCCCAGCTCGGTCACGCGGGTGCCGTCGCCAACTCGGTGTCCAACCGGGCCAAAGCTCTCGGGCCAAGCCGCATTCCGGCACCTATGGGAATGTCCCTGACCCACAAGGTGGGCATCGACGAGATCCCGGCACTCCGGGCCACGTTCTCCGACGCGGCCAAGCTGGCCGTCGACTCCGGCTTCGATGCTCTCGAAATCCACTGCGGACACAACTACCTGATCAGTTCATTCCTCTCGCCGCTGCTCAACCGCCGACGCGATGCCTACGGCGGATCGCTGGCCAACCGGGCCCGGCTGGCGCGTGAGGTTCTCGAAACGGTGCGTGAGGCAGTCGGACCCGACGTGGCGATCTGGGCCAAACTCAACATGTTCGACGGTGTCGGCACACCCGGACCCGGCCACTCCTCCTCGCTGAGTGGCTTCAACATCGACGAGGCCTGTCAGGTGGCGCAGTGGATGGAGTCCGACGGTTTCCTCGACGCCATCGAACCGACCGCCGGATCCTCGCTGCTCAACCCGATGTACCTGTTCCACGGCCAGGCGCCGCGAAAGGCATTCGCACAGGCCTTCCACGGCGTGATGAAGCTGGGCCTGCAGGCCGGCGGGCCGGTGTTCCTCAAGCAGTACCGGTACACTGACGCCTATCTGCTGCCGCTGGCCCGCGAACTCCGCAAGGCCGTCGACCTGCCGCTCATCCTGCTCGGCGGTATCACCGGCGTCGACTCGATGAAACTGGCTCTCGCCGAAGGATTCCAGTTCATGGCGATGGGCCGGGCCCTGCTCCGCGAACCCGACCTGCCGCTGATCCTGCAGAACGATCCCACCGCGCATTCGCAGTGCACCCACTGCAACCTGTGCATGCCCACCATCTACAGCACCACTCGCTGCCCCATCCGTACCGGTGAGGTCACCGGATCGGGGTGGCCGGCGAACGTCGCCGGCTGAAACCCTCATGCGGGCAGGACTGAGGATGCGGGCAGGACTGCTCGTGGAGGTTTGGTGGACAAGCCGGGATATGACGTGATGGCCGATGCCTACGCCGAGCTGTTGCCGGAGGCGTTCAGCACACCGCTGGAACGGCGGGTCGTCGATGCGTTCATCGGCCTGCTCGACGATGCCGACGCTACGGTGTGCGATATCGGTTGTGGTACAGGTCACGTCGCGGGATATCTGCGGAACGGGGGCATCGACGTCATCGGCGTGGATCCGAGCCTGGCGATGCTGACACACGCGCGGAACACCTACCCGGACGTGTCGTTCATCGAGGACGACGCGTGGGCATCGACCGTTGCGCTGGATGACTGTGCCGGAATCATCGCCAGGTTCAGTGTGATTCATGTTGATCCCGAGCAGGTTCCGGTGATCTTCGCATCCTGGTTCAGGCGACTGCGCGAAGGAAGTCACATCCTCGTCGCCTGTCAGAGCAGCGACGATCCCGGGGCTCACGAGTTCGACCACGCCGTCGCCCGTGCCTGGCGCTGGCACCCCGACACCCTCGCCGACGCACTCACCTCCGCCGGCTTCACTGAGGTATTCCGGACGGTCAGTCGTCCCAGCGAAGGTTTCCACCGGTTTCCCGAAGTGCACATTGCCGCGAGAAGGTCGGTGACTCAGGATAACTGGGACGGTTTTCGGTCGTAGAAGCGACGTAGCGGGCGACATAGATGAGATGTCACGGGCTCATGCGATCGTCTGCCTGGTCACCGGAAAGCACACAACTGGCGATCAGACGCCTGCACGTGCACGAGAAGGCCGGCAAAGCCGAGTACGTCGCCCAGGAACCAACGGCGCCCACGCACAACGCTCGGCTGGATCCCCCTGCCGAGCATCTGCGTGATCTCATCACCACCAACTGACAGCAGTGTTGCGTTGACCCTGGAAGCCGCCAACGGCCCGGGGCTTCTTCGTGTCTGGGCAGTGACTGGTGCTGTGGTTAACGAGCGGAACCCAGGAATGGTGCCACGTGGAAGCAGGGCACCGGCTCGGCGTTCGCCGGATCCAGCGCGTTCAGTACATGCAGCCACGCGCGCTTGTCGTAGAGCGACGAAATGTGATCGGACATATCGGCTTGGCAGCCGTCCTGCAGCAGAACGTTGTAAGCGTTGGGTCCGTCGTAGTACTGGAAGGTGAACGGTGTCACCACCTCGTCATACTGCGTGATGATGCTGTGGTAGGTCACACTCGCCGGCAGCGACCGGACGTCGACGCCGGGCGGCGTGCTGTTTCGACCGTAGGTGCGCTGATTGAGCGGGCTGTCGTACACCTGCTGAATCAGCGCGGGCGCGACGAACGCCAATCCGTTGTACACGGCGGGACCGAGAATCGGGACCAGGGTGCGGAGGAAGACGATCTCGTTGAGGGTGGTCCCGGTAGACGGCGAGATACCGACCTTGGTGTGGACCTTATTACCGCCGCCGAGGAACTTCAGATAGTAGTCGGGCAGGATTCCCCCGCCCTGGGAATGGCCGACGAGGTCGACCTTGTCGACACCGGTAGCGGCGCGCACGCGATCGACCGTCCGGGCGAGTGTGCGCGCGGATTGCCGAATATCACCGAGCCCCTGGACTGGAATCTGGTCGATCGGCGTGAGGTTTCCGTGGTTGAAAGTGAAGACACAGTAGCCACGATTCTTCAAGAACGGCGCCCCGGCGAAAAAGGCATTGCCCTGCGTGGAACCTGTCGGCGGTACGAGGACCACCGGTCGCGGATGCTCGCGCGAGGGCTTACACTTCCAGTCGTTCGCACCGGGCGGCGATACGCTCGCATCCAACGTCCGGGGGATCGCGTGGCCCAAGTCCCAAACAACCGGCAACTTGTTCTTCGGTGCGGCGTCGGCGGTCGGAGCCGCGAACACTGCGGTCACCGCCAGTGCGGCAAGAACTGCCGCTACGCGCATTGGGGTCAAGTCCCGCGTAGTGGTGTAGCTGATTGTGGTCCTTCGTAGGTGGTCAGACAGGTAGTTGGATCAGCGGGTCGGTGTTCACCTCCGGCGTGTGGTCGGTGTCGGTGACGGTCAGCCGG